>Ga0206679_10001144_pt1 | contig 22058 bp, 13 predicted proteins | sample M110012015metaG_FD_155464 | JGI IMG/M metagenome (GOLD analysis project Ga0206679, IMG submission 155464) | Ammonia-oxidizing marine archaeal communities from Monterey Bay, California, United States - M1 100m 12015 | ecosystem: Environmental > Aquatic > Marine > Intertidal zone | place: USA... | reverse complement strand
TTTATGTGCGAATGGAGAAACCCTTTTGCTTACTCATGACACGTCTCTTCAAAGGCCTTATAATCTTGGATTTAGAGTTCAAGGAACAGAAGGTATTTGGCAGGATTTCGGTTGGGGAGATCCTTCGCAGGGGTTCATCTATTTTGAAAAAAGAATGGAACATTCTCACAAGTGGGATAACACTGAGAATTGGCTGAAGGATTATGACCATCCTTTATGGGAGAAGCACTCCGCTGCTGCTGAAAATTCAGGGCATGGAGGCATGGATTATTTTGTTGATAATGCCTTTATAGAATGTATAAAGAGAAATATAGAATTTCCATTAGATGTTTATGATCTTGCGAGCTGGTATGCCATTACACCGCTTAGTGAAAAATCAATAGTCAATGGTGGGCAGCCTCAGGAAGTTCCTGACTTTACAAATGGTTCCTGGAAAACAAGAAAACCCGTTTTCGGAATTTCAAGTAATTTTTAATGGAGTTTACTTTGTTGATATTGGCTGGAGGGTTAGGCACTAGATTTAATGGAAAAAAACAAATACATGGGGTAGGGCCGAATGGGGAATTACTCTTGGAATATTCAATTTATGACGCAATTCAGGAAGGTTGCACTAAAATTGTGATTCTTACGATTCAAGAATGTATACCTCAATTAAAGTTGAAATTAAATTACCTCAAATCAAAAGTCGATATTCATTTTGTAGACCAATATAAATTTGACCCGAATTATCCAAATTATCGAAAAAGACCTTGGGGTACCGGACATGCAGTATTGTCATGTGAAGATTATATCGATGATCTGTTTATGATTATTAATGCAGACGATTTCTATGGCAAGAGTGCGTATTCCAATAGTGTTATATTAATGAAGGAATTAAAGGGAAAAGAATATGGCCTTGTTGCTTATCGTTTAGGGAATACTTTAAGTAACAATGGTGGTGTTTCCAGAGGTCTTTGCAATACAGAGAAAGAGCAACTCATTTCAATAAGTGAATGCACCAATATTGAAATGGTAAACGGAAAATTAAGCTGTAATGATGAATTGATTGAATTGGATGTAAACCAAATGGTTTCAATGAATTTGTGGTTGTTTCGGCCTACTATTTTTTTGGAATTAGAAAAGGCATTCAAGGATTTTTATAATAGAAATAAGAATAAAGAGAGTGCAGAGCTTTTCTTGCCAGCCGTGATCAATAATTTGATTCAAAACCATAAACACATTATAAAGCTTGTTTCAACGAATTCATTATGGTTTGGATTAACATATTCAACTGATTTAGTACCATCGCAAGAAAAGCTAAAAAGCTTAATCGATAACGGTGAATACCCATCGAAATTTAATGTATGAGAGACGATGTTAGAGATATTGCCTTGATGTTTTTACCAAAGGCACAAAATAATGATTTGGAAATCATGGAGATTAGTTCTGGACTTATTAATCAATCCTTTAAGGTTAAAACATTTCAATCAGTCTATGTATTGCAAAGAATAAATCATTTTGTATTTCTTCAACCTAAGTTAATACACCATAATTACAAGAAGGTGAAGGGTTATCTTTTAGCAAATGGTTTTTCAAAACAAACACTTTCATTTTTAATAGATGATAAAGGAGAGGATGTAAAAAACATTAATGACGAATATTGGCGAATGTCTGAATTTATTGATGGAGAAACGTATGGTGTGTGTACGAATCCTATTTTGGCATATAATTCAGCTAGGGTTCTTGCAGAATTTCATTATTGTTTAAAGGAAATGGATACTGCAGAACTAGAAGTACCCATCAAAGGTTTTTGTGATTTTACTTATCGAGTAAAACAATTTAAAGGCGCATTGATTTCTGGAAACCTTAAAAGGATGACAATAGCTAAAAACCTGATTAAAGCCGTAAATGCCAATTTGCATTATATTTCAGAATACATAGAAGTCGAAAAGAATATTGTAAAAAGAACAATTCATGGTGATCCAAAGGTGAGCAACTTTTTATTTGACCGGACTAACGATTATGTCATATCTCTTATTGATATAGATACTATTATGCCTGGAACCATACTTTATGATTTTGGAGATATGGTGAGATCCTTTGCCAATAATTCAAATGAAGATTCTACAATGAATAAAAAGAGCTTTAAATCTGACGTTTACGAATCACTTAAAAATGGCTATTTGTCTATTGGAGAACAATTTATGACACAAGAAGAGAAGAGTTCATTAGGATTATCAGCAATGTGCGTTTCGCTCATTCAGTGTATTCGATTTCTTACTGATTATTTAAATTCGGATGTATATTATAAAGTGACGGAGCCAAAACAAAACTTAAATCGAGCAACCAATCAATTTACGTTTTATAAAGAGCTAAAAGAATATTTAATTTTATAATTATAACTCTATAATATGACATTTATAATAGATAAGGATTTATCAAAAGTAATTAAGGCTAGCTGGTTTACTGTAGAGAAAGGTATTTATGTTTACACCAAGGTTTCAGAGGTACTAAACCCTGAAGAGCATTTGATTGTTACCCGAGACTCTGATGAAATTACAGTGGTAACAAAATCATCCAACCTTCAAGATTTAGGTGCATATGAAAGAAATCTAGACAATTGGATTTTACTCAATATTAAATGTGGGAATCCTTTTTATTGTGAAGGTTTTCTAGCCTCAATAGCATCCGTATTTGCGTCTAAGAGAATCGACATTACATTAACTTCTACTTACACAAATGATTACTTAATGATACAAGAGGATAATAAGGACAAAGCCATTTCTCTGCTAAAAAGTATAGGATTTACATACAAATCTGATCGAAGCTAATTATTGAACATAAAAAAAACCCCCCAATTGGGAGGTTTTAAAATTTCGTAAACTTTGTTGCTTACTCAGCGTCAGGTGCAGCGTCCATATCAGCAGCGTCGTCAGCCATATCAGCAGCGTCGTCAGCCATATCAGCAGCAGCATCAGTAGCAGCATCAGCAGCATCAGCAGCATCAGCAGCAGCATCAGCAGCAGCTTCTTGTGCTTGATCAGCACCATCTTCAATTGCAGAAGCTAAATCAGAAGCATCTCCACAAGCAGCGAAAGCTGCGGCAACAAAAATTAAAGCAAATAACTTTTTCATAACATTTTTTTTTAATAATTCAGCCACAAATATAAGACAAACAATTGTCAATCCATAATGTGACTAGATTTAAATAGGTCTTTTTGCATATTTTTAACATTAATCATAACTAATTTATTAATGAATAAAAGTTCTATTACTTGATAAAATTGATATACTTGATGTATTTCTTCATCTTATTATTTTGAATACGGATTGCATTCATTAATTTTATAATTAATGGATCAGAAGGATAAATCTCAATTATCATTTTATAATAACATTGCCGAATTGTTAGCTACAGCGAATGATGCGCATTCAATTTCTAAAGCTTTGTATTCGATTATTGATGGATATATTGAAGTACCTCACAGTGCACTTTTTCTTTGGGAACCAAAAGAAGCTAAGCTGAAGTTATTTGGAAGTAATGGCTTCACTAAAAAAGAACTGGTAGAGGTTGAGAATACAGCTTTAGACCGACATCCGGGATGGGTGTTTAAAAATAAAAAATCCCTCCATATCCCTGATATGGATAAAGAAGATGTTCCCTCATTTGTTACCTCAAGTAAAAGGTCATTTAAAGTCAAATCGAGACTTTGGGTTCCCATAACAACAGCAGATGGAGCCCTTGGGGCATTTGGTTTTGCTAGTCAAGAAAAAAATTACTTCACAGATGACCATGTCAATGTGCTGAATTTCGCCTGTCGATTAGCGGGAAATATTTATTCAAACATTATTTTTTCGCAATCAGAAAAGGATTATCTAAATAACATAATGATTTCATATAAGAAGATAAAAGAGGCGAGTAAAACACAACAAAATTTTATTGCCAAAATGAGTCATGAAATCCGTACTCCGCTTAATGGTATTATAGGGATGTCAAAGCTTATTGAAGGTACTCTTCTTAATCAAACACAGAAAAAATATGTTGAGATAATTAATAGTCAGTCTATGCAACTTATTGGATTAATTAATGATGTTTTGGACATTTCAAAAGTACAGTCTCAAAATTTTAAATTGGTAAGTTTCCCTTTTAATTTTAACGAACTTCTGGTTTCTAATATCAAACCCTATAAAATAGAAGCATCCCTAAAAGGAATTGATTTCGATTATTCCTTTGATTCATTAATTCAAAATAACTTGAAAGGTGATTCTCTACGCATTTCTCAAATCCTGAATAATTTATTAAGCAATGCCCTAAAATTCACAAAAAAAGGCTTTATTAAAGTCTCTGTTTCTAATATCAAACAAACTAAAAACTTTCAACACATTAAAATAGTAGTCGAAGATTCTGGTATCGGAATTGAAGATTCCAAACTTGAAAAAATATTTGAAGGATTTCATCAAGAAGATGATTCAATTGTTAGAGATTTTGGAGGAACAGGTTTAGGCCTAATGATCACTAAAGAAATTGTAAATCAAATGAATGGTCAAATAACCGTTGAAAGTAAAAAAGGTGTTGGCTCTAAATTTGAATTAACCTTAAAAATTGCCAAATCAAGTATTGAAATAAATAACATAATCGTAAATGATAATTTTTCAATTCAGGGTTTAAGAATACTAGTTGCTGAAGACAATGAGGTAAATAGCTTTTACCTAAAAACAATTTTGGAGCAGGAAGGTGTTCTTGTAAAAATGGCAATAAATGGTAAGGAGGTAGTTGAATACTGTAGAAAGGATTCATTTGACTTGATACTTATGGATATTCAAATGCCAATTCTTGATGGGATTGCAGCAGCTAAAATTATCCGTGAAGAATTAAATATTGAAATACCAATAATTGCACAAACAGCGAACACCGTACAGAAGGATATAGATGCATGCTATGAAGCAGGTATTGCTGACTACATTTCGAAACCTTTTATGAGAAATGAGTTGGTGAAAAAAATTGCTATAAACCTTAACATTGGTGGGGACAGCAAGATGTCTCTTAATAAAAAAATAGGGCATGACCCTTTTACGTCGAGTGTCTTAAATGTGGTAAATGGTAATGCGGAGTTCGCAAATAAAATAATAGAAATATTCAAAAATGATACTCCAAAAAATTTGAAGTATTTGAAAACTGCTATTTCAAACAAGCAGGAAAATGAGGTTAATAAAATTGGTCATAAAATAAAATCATCTTTCAGGATGTTTAAGCTGAAACACCCTTTTGAATTATGTCTTTGGATAGAACAATTTTCTAGCAAATCAAACAGCTGGAAAGAGCTTCATGACCAAGTGTCTTTATTGGAAATTGAATGTGCCAAATATATAGGAGAATCTCATTAAAAAAATCTTTGACACGGCTAAGCTTAATTATTTACAATTATTATTGATGAATTAAAAGATGTTTGATACCTTTAAGTACTAACTATGAAATGGCTTAAAAGGAATAGAATTAAATTATTCATTTTTTGCGCCTCGATTTTTTTTGGATCTGTTAATTATCATTCACAAATCCTTATAAATGCTGATGTGCAGATTAATGGCTTCAGACATAATTGGGACTGCGGTAATGATGTAGGAGGATTCAATAGCTTTCCTGATCCTAGATATAAAGTTTGGGTTGGTTTTAATGCTGGTAATTTTCAAAATGTCAACTCCGCTCCAGGAATCTACGGAGGCTGTTCCAACACTTATGGAGCAGATGCTGTCTTTTGCTCAACATGGAATCCAGGAATTATAAATGCAGCTTCATTTAATGCCCAGCAAATCAATGAAATTAATATTGATATGGAAAGCTGGGAAGATGATGGATGTGGAAGTAACTGCAATGCTAACACCTGTTTTTTTAATAGTGACGACACGCGTTGTGGTAGGCTTCGAATAGGTGATATTAATTTTTGGAATGAGCCACCTTGCCAAACCAATCTTTATACGGGGGATTATACTTCGGGTTCTTTTTTGTCTATGCATAATCGATGCTCTGATCACAACGGTGCCGGTTATGGAATTGACGAATTAATGATTAATTGGAGCTTTGCAACATCACCTACTATCGTAACTCAACCGTTTCCTTATGACCGATACTTATGCCCAGGAAACACAACTTCGTTAGACGTAACTGTTGACAGCTGGAATGGCTGGAGTCTCGGACAACTCGTTCAATGGCAAATAAGTACAAGTACCGATTGTAATGGAGCATTAAGCTGGACCGACATTCCAGGAGCAAATACACTTTCATACACGCCAAACGAAATACCTGGCACCAGATTATACCGCTGTGTTATATCTAGTAGCTGTACAGATATAAATACTCAACAAATTGTAACAGAATGCGTTAGGGTTACATACCACCCGTATGCAGCACCTATTATAAGTTCCTCATGTGGAACAACAATAGTTCCTGATGTTCCTATTCAGTTTTGCACCACATTACCTCCTAACCCAGATGCTAGTGTTGGTATATCGGCATATACCTGGTCTGTAGTACCTTCGGTGGGAGTTACCATTTCCAATACATCTTCAACTTGTACTGACATCACATTTACAGATCAAGGGGCCTATACTATATCTCTCACATATACTGATGTTTGTCCCGAAACTGATGCCGTGGCAACCTGCATAACAACCATAACACCCCCTGCCTGTGATATGATATATGTTGACGCTGTTAATGGTGACAACAATTATCTTGGATTTCCTAATGAACCCGTTGCAAATTTATGGAGAGCCATGCAATTGGTAGGTGGAGCACGCACGAACATTCGTCTTACTGGTGGAAATTATATAGAACCTGATATCATTTATCTACAAGACAATGTCTTTATTGATGGGGCATGGGAGAATAACAGTGGAATATGGACGAAATCTAGTGCACAATCCACTAGCCTCACTTTTTCAGGAGAAGAAACATTAAATAATGCCATTTCACATATGATTGCATTTAAATCAGTAAATACCTCAGGATGGATTATTCAAGACATAGATATTACGACAATTAATTGTATTGGGAATTCTATAGATGGACGGGGAAAGTCAAATTATGGTGTTTTAATTGATAATTCTTCTGGATATGAAATCAACAGATGCAACTTAAATATTGGATCAGCAACTAATGGTGCCAATGGAGCCAATGGAAATCCTGGCAGTAATGGATCCATGGGTGCGACTGGTCTCACTGGACATTGTGACAATAACACCACAAATAGAGTGGGAGGTGCAGGCTCAGGATTTGTTGGTGGAGGTATTAGACAGGGCGGTGCTGGCGGTAATGGAGGCATGGGTTCTGATTGGAATTCAAATAATAATCAGGATGGTATAAATGGTTCAAATGGTGGTGGTGGAGCCTTTGGAGGGTTTGATTCTGGCTGGCAGGGTTCAAATGGAGGATGTGGAACGGATTCTAATAGAGATGGACGAAAAGGTCAAAATGGAGGGAATGGAGGGAATGGTGCTGATGCTTCAGCTGCTCCTGAAGCAACAAATACGTCCTTTTTAAATTATTGGACTCCAAACGGAAATGCAGCTGGTGGTGGTGATGGCGGTGGAGGCGGCGGTGGCGAAGGCGGCGGCGGCGGCGGAAGACAAACCGAAATCAACTGGTGGGATTTTTGTGATGATGGAGGTGGTTCAGGCGGCGGTGGCGGCGGATCTGGAGGCGAAGGAGGTCAAGGAGGATTTGGTGGCCTAGGAGGAGGTGGTGCTTTTGGTATTTACAGATTTAATTCAAATACAGGCTCCCTTATACAAGATATTACGATAAATGTTCCTGGGATTATTCCAAGTGGTGGTGGTCCTGGTGGTGGTGGTTCTGGTGGATCAGGTGGTCCTGGAGGATGTGGTGGTGGAGGAAACAATACGAGTACATCTTCAGGTGGTTCGACAGGATCTAACGGGGGTTTATGTTCAACAACACGTGTTTGTAACAATACAGAAGTAGGAGCAGGCGGTCAAGGTGGTTTAGGAGGAAATGGAGGCAGCGGAGGAACAGGGCAGCCAGGGGCTTCTGGATATTCAGTCCATATGGTGGTTGACGGTGCTTTCTCTAATCCATCTACAAGTATTCCAAACCCAACAACAATCGTAATGGATTACCCTATTAATGGTAAAGGTTGCGTGAATTCTGAAGTAGTTTTTTCGAATACAATTATGGACCCATGGATTTTAAATGGTTCAACCTTGATCGATGACTTGAATCCTGGAAGTTCAAGCTACACTTTCAATTCCAATCCGGTTTACACCTACTACAGTAATAATGGAATATATGATATCGAGGCTAGTGGTGCTATTTATCAAGATTGGGTTCATATAATAGATGACACGAGACCTGCTAATATGCTATTTAACGGGCCATCAACAGTATGTTCAGGTGGTGTGTTGACTATAAGTGGTGAAACATGGGGCACGGAACTTGAATGGGATTGGGTTATTTATCAGACTGATGCACTGAATCCATTACAATCTAGCTCAGACCAATTTCCGAGTTTCATTATGCCTGTTGTAACAATGCCAACTATCTATCAAATTAGGTATAGGGTGCATGAATCTTGCTGTGGATGGAGTAAACCTTATTACACTACGGTTGGGGTTGTCCCCGTATTAATTCCAACCATTTCCGCGAATGGCTCAACGACAATTTGTACTGGTGACTCTGTTGAATTATCAACAGATTTAGGGAATAATTATCAATGGTCAACTGGGGAAACAACCCAATCTATAATTGTGAATACGCCGGGTCAATATACAGTAACCGTTGAAGATTTAGATGGCTGCATTGGTGAATCAGCACCAATTGAGGTTATTATTAATTCAATCCCAAACCCAGTTATTGATGCTATTGGAGATAGTACTATTTGTGCAGGAAGCACAGTGGTAATAGAATCACCTTTAGGCAGTTCATATTTATGGAGTACGGGCGAAACGACTCAGTCAATATCTGTGGATTCAGCTGGAGTGTATGAAGTGTTTTATACAGATTTAAATGGTTGCTCTGCATCATCAGCACCTTACACCATTTATGAGACATCTGACTCTGTTATCGTTGATGGAAATGATGTGATTTGCCCAGGGGACAGTGTCTTCTTAATAAGCTTTTCTCAGTACCCTAATCCATTAAATGTGTATGAGTGGTTATTTAATGGGACGCCAATACCTGGAGCTAATCAAAATGCAATTTATGCAAATCAAACTGGTACATATTCATTGAATATAACAGCAGGAACATGCTCGTTACTATCTAGTGACATTCTAATAACTGAGTTTGATGCTAATATTTCTTCAAATTCACTAGATTCTGTATTATGTCCGGGAAGCACACTCGATTTATTAGCCAGTCCAGGAGATTCTTTTCAATGGTTTTTGGATGGCGTTTTATTACCCGGTGAAACGAATCAAACTCTTACAATAAATAACATCGGTATGTATACTGTGGAGATCATTGATGGAGCTTGTACAGATACTTCAGGAGTTTATGCGGTTAGTTTCATTATCCCAACAATTTCTAGTAATACCGGAGCTAATAGCTTTTGTTCAGGAACAAGTATAGACCTTATTTCAAGCCTTGGAGATTCTTATCAATGGGCTTTGGATGGTATAGATATTCCAAATGCCATAAATCAAACCTACGCTGCCAATGAAGGTGGTGTTTATACTGTAACAGTTTTAATTGGTTCTTGCTCATCAATTTCTTCCGATTTTGCCCTTACGGAAATCATACCGGTGATTTCAAGTGGTGGAGGAGTAAATGCACTTTGCCCGGGAAGCAACCTTGATTTAACTTCAAGTGCGGCTGACACATACCAATGGGCAATAGATGGTGTTATAATAACAGGTGCTACAAATCAAATATATACTGCAACTGTTGGGGGAAGTTATACAGTAACTGTTTCTTTGGGAGTTTGTACGGATATTACCTCGTTGGAATTTGTGATTACTGAGATAGTTCCAACTATCACAGGATCTGGTGGAGCGACTACTCTTTGTCCAGGAAACACCTTAAACCTAACATCTAGCTTGGCTGATTCTTATCAATGGGCATTAAATGGTATCAATATTCCGGGTGCAACCAATCAAATCTACAATGCTACCCAGGAAGGTATTTATACTGTAACTACAGTGCTTGGTTCTTGCACATCTACTTCAATTGATTTTAATTTAACCTACTTAATCGCTACTATTTCTAGTGCAGGTGGAAATACATCATTTTGTTCTGGAAGTGGAATTGATTTAACTGCATCATCGGGGTCTTCTTACCAATGGCAGCTAAATGGTGTTGACATTCCTGGCGCAACAAATCAAGTGTATAATGCGACAAATGAAGGAACCTACAATGTTGTGGTGGTAGATGGAGCATGCTCCTTGACTTCAGCTGATTTTATGTTGACTGAAATCATACCTGTAATTAGCTCATCAAATGGGGATACAAGTTTATGTCCAGGGAGTTCATTGGATTTAACTTCTAGCCCAGCAGATTCTTATCAGTGGATGCTAAATGGAGCAAATATTCCCGGAGCTACCTCCCAAACCTACAGTGCTAATCAAGGTGGAGCGTACTCCATTACAGCTGTTAACGGTACTTGCACATCAACTTCCTTGGATTATATTATTATAGAAATTGTACCAACGATTACAAGTGCTGGCAATGAAGTTATTCTTTGTCCCGGTAGCTCTCTTGATTTAACTTCCAGCCCGGCTGATTCATATCAATGGAGCTTAAACGGTGTAGATATACCCGGAGCAATCAATCAAATCTATACTGCTACTACTGCAGGTGTGTATGCAGTAACAACAACAATTGGAACAACTGGTTCAGGTACAATTAATAATAATTCAGATTTTGAATTGGGACCAGGTACAAGTTGTGGCAGTCCGACAGGTTATTTTTGTGGTAATGATGCTGGTCAAGTATTTGATGGTATCCATCCAGTATGGGCTGTAGGAAATCAAGGTTGTGTTGGAGGAGTTACAAACTTCTCAAGCTCATTAGGCGCTCATAGTGGAATTGGTTATGTATATTTTTACGCTGGAGCCGATAACATACAGACGGGACAGCTGCCATTTGTTGGAGGAGAAAACGTAGATATATGTGTATGGTATTCTGGACCTCAAGGCGCAGGTGCTTCAGGTCAAAACACAGCGAATTCTCATTTCTCTTTGGCGGTGGATGGAATTCAGGTAGGGCCTGATGTCTTGGTTCCAACCAATACTGTATGGACACAGCATTGTTTCTCTGTAACTATGACAGCAGGCAACCATAGCTTTGGTATATTATCTGGAGGTGCAGCTCAATATTCATTGTGGTTCGATGATTTTGAATTAAGTTCTACTACCAATAATTCATGCACTTCTACATCTCAGGATTTTGTTCTTTCGGAAATTACGACGAATATTATTTCAACGGGAGGTATTAATACTTTATGTAATGGCAGTACAATTGAATTGAACAGTACGTTAGCAGATTCTTATCAATGGACCTTAAATGGCATTGATATACCTGGTGAAACAAGTCAAAGTATAATCGTATCAGTACCGGGTAATTACAGTGTAACTACGACCACAGGCTCATGTGTAATTTCGGCATCTGATTTTGCCATCTCTGTGGCATTTCCGCAGGAACCCGTAATTACGTTAAGTGATACCTTAGGATGTCTTCCTCTTATTGTGGATCTCAATCATGACATTTCAAATGTTTCAACTGAATGGCTTTTGGACGGAATTTTATTTTCATCTGCACAATCAAGCCAACTAACGATAGATCAGGCTGGATGTGTTGATATAGATCTTATACTTACAAGTAATTCCGGTTGTGAATTTAGCACAAATCTCAATAGCGCTATATGTGCTACGACATCACCAATTGCCTCATTTACAATGAATCCCAGTGTAATATCTAATGACCAAGAAGCTATTAACTTTATTAACAGCTCTGAATACGCCGATTCATACTATTGGGATTTTGGAAATGGAACGAGTAGTGATTTGATTAACCCAAGTCAGAATTTCAATGTAAATGACAATGGCTACCAAATTATTCTTACAGCCTATAATGATGAAGGTTGTTTTGATTCATATTCAATCACATTAGTTTCTAATGAAGTAGGAACTGTATTTGTACCAAATACCTTTACTCCTGATGGCGATGAGCACAATCAAGAATTCGTTCCAACCGTAATTCCTGGTTTGAAATTATTCAGCTATAAAATGAAAATATATAATAGGTGGGGAGAGCAAGTTTTCGAATCCCAAAACATTAATTTTGGATGGGATGGCACTTATGGTCCAGGAGCAAAACAAGCCCAGGAAGGTGTTTACATATGGAAAATCACATATCATGACCAAACCTCAAATGAACGAAAAGAGCTAACTGGCCATGTTACATTACTTCGATAGATTTACAAGCGAATAACTTTTTGGCTAAGAATATTTCCATCAACTTCAATACTGATAACGTAGCTTCCTTTGTCTAATGTTTGACCATCAAGTTTAAGGTAGTTTAAACCCACTTGAGGTATGAAGAAGAATGATTTTTGAATCACTCCATTCATTGATGATAAGGTTAGCTTAACCTTATCGTTACCTCTTGAATTGTATTGAACTGTTATTTCTTTTTCAAATGGATTTGGATAAACTCCAAGCATTATAATTTCATTTTCCAATAATGGATTTATACCTAAGTTTGGATTAAACATTTCAGCTTGACTACATTCATCGAATGTTCTTTCGGAAGCTTCATTTATTTCTGTTAAAAATGTTTGTCCATCATTTACATAAAAACTTTTTGCTCGTTCAAAATCTAGATTAGATGAAAATACACTTTCACACAACATCCAATCGGCTTGCACTCTTTCTTGATTCACATCTAGAACTAGGTATCCCCTCTGATCTAGGTTTGACCATTTTACATGAGGATTTGCGGCAGTGATTAACTCAGTAGGTAAATTAAAAGGGAAACCCACAGAGGTGACACTAGTGATTACGAATTCTACGCCCATGCTTCCTGAACCAGTAGAAGCATCGTAATTGTTCCCTGGTAGGTTATTAGCCCAAGACGTATGAATATCACCTGTTAGGACAACAAGGTTATTGATATTGTTATCTAAAATGTCTCCATAAAATCGTTCTCTTTCGGCAGGGTATCCATCCCATTGATCTGGATTTAAAACTAGACCTAAAACCTCTAAAGGCGCCATCATTACCTGTTGACCTAAAATATTCCATTGACTGTTGCTATTTTGGAGTCTACTCAATAACCAATTGTACTGATCTACTCCTAAAAGACGTCTATTGGTGTCGTTTATTTCAGAGCTAGTAGCACCAACTTGTTCATCACGTCCCTCGAGGCGTGTGTCGCACATGTATAAGGTCATCAGATCACCATATTTAATTTCTCGATACAGTCGTAACGAATCAATAGTGTTAGGCCGAATAGGCATCCATTCAAAATAAGCCTGTTTTGAATTGGCTTTTCTATTCTCCCATAATCCCTCAGTTGTAGAATTGTGATTTTGAGCACCACCCATCCAAGCGTCGTTGGCCGATTCATGATCATCCCAAACAGTAATAACTGGATACTGTTGATGCATATTCCTCAAATCCTCATCTAATTTATAATGAGAATGTCTTGTTCTGTAATCACTTAATGATATAATCTCATTTTCTGGCTCTACCGTTCGTCCATCAACACCGGCAATTGCGGTATATTCATACAGGTAGTCGCCAAGATGTATTACGGCATCCACATCATCTCTTTCTACAATTGAAGCATAAGAATTAAAATAACCAGCGGCATAATCGGAGCATGAAACAACTGCAAAGCGTAGGCTATCTATTACATTATCGGGAGCAGTCTTGGTTCGACCAGTTAATGAGTTAGTTCCATCATAATCAAAACGATAATAGTAACACGTATACGGAGATAAGCCATCAACATCTACCTTGATTGTATAATCTTTTTGCTCTGAAGTATATGCAGTACCTGAATTTATAATATTTTGCATTTCAATATCAGTTGCCACTTTCCAGTTAACCTCTAATATTTCATCTGGAGAAGGAAGTGGTTCTGGGGTTACACGGGTCCATATAATTACCGCATCACTCAAGGGATCCCCCGATGCTACTCCGTGATAAAAGGGCCCCAATTCTTCGTGTAATTCACTTCGTAAATGAAAGTTATTTTGAGTATAGGATTGAAAAACTAAAAAGATTAGAATAAAACTAAGCGCAATTACTTTCATATTAAGGTGTATTTGATTTTAAACACTAATTTAAAAATAAACGCATCAATATTATTTAGATTTTAAAATAAAATAAAATCATTTTATTGTTAAATATTAATTCTTGTACTGTATTTGTTAATGTTTATATTAGCCAAAATTTAAACTTATAATTATGAAAAAATTAATGATTTCAATGCCTGTTTTGGCATTGTTTTTTGCATCATGTGGAGATGCAAGTACTGAAGCTTCTAGTGAATCAAATAATGATGATAACACTGTGGAAAGTAGCGAAAGTGTTGATCCTGAAATTGAATCAAATGATGCAAACACACTTTGTGATTGTCTAACCGCTGCTAAATCTGAGGATGAAGCACAAGCTTGCGATCCATCGAAAGGAATTGATGAGCTTAGTGAAATAATGATGACAGACTGTATGAGCGGGGCAATTGAAGATGTTCAAGACGCCATGGATGATGCAATGGAAGATGCTAAAGGAGCCATGGGTGATGCAATGGAAGACGCTGAAGGAGCGATGGAAGATGCAAAGAAAGCGATGGAAGATGCCATGAAAGGTATGTAAACGAAAAATGAATAACTAATATAAACCCTGGTGATGTTTCACCGGGGTTTTTTATTTTATCCTTATATTTTTAGTCAAGTTTTTAGTTAATGAAAATAATGAAGTTGATTTCCATTTTTCTTTTTGCTCTATTTTCTTGTGAGTCAGAAAGGTCTGCTTGTGATTGTTACAAGACTTCAGAAGATGTTGTAAAAAAAATACTGAATGGAGAATTGCCAGAAAACATGTCTGAAGAAACAATTCAAGAAAAATATTTAAAAGGTTGTGAATGGGTAAAGGAGGTAGATGAATCCGTGTTACGTGAAGAATTGAGTGATTGTCCTGAATATAAAATACGTGATAATATTATAAATAAATAATTTAAAACGAATGAACCTAAGCTAATATTGGTTTCATTTTTGTTAATCCCTTTAGATATGAAGTTCTTGTTGAATTTATTTATCCTCTGCTCCCTCAATTTTTCTATTGCTCAGGACACTATAAATTGTCTTTCTGTAATTTCAAATGAAGAAGAATATTCTTTACTAAAAGGCAATCCCAATACTTCTAAATTTGGGGAGGTAGATGCCGTAAAAGTACTTTACGACCTTCAGAATGACAGCATCTATTTTATTAATTCCAACATCTATGATTACCACGTTTCTTTCTGTATGAATTATCTTGGCTACACTGAAAATAGTTGGAAGTTCAATTATAATAATTATACCACCACTGATCATCGAGATTATTTGATGGGTACGATCAATAGATTTTACAATGAGAACATTTACACCTTAGAGTTTTCTGTCGCCGATAACATCAATAGTCAGCAGATCATAAAGTTTTACAGTCAAATTTTGAAGCATTTTCATCTTAGCAAAGAGCTGAAATTATTTATTAATACGAACAGAATGCAATCAATCTCAAATAGACTTCATAATATTCAAACCATAAGCGCCAGTGACATCTATAAAGGTCAGTCATTACAAATTTTAAATCAAAAAGAATCTTATGGTAAGCTCCTTTTTATAAATGCAAGTCAGATGGAATCTACTGAGATAGACTCTAAAGATATCGTGGTAATTAAAGGAACACCTAAAGATTTGCCACCTGTAGCGGGTGTAATCACCACTGATTTTCAAACACCTTTAAGTCATATCACCATACTATGTCAAAATAGGGGTACTCCTGTCATTGCCCTGAAGAAAGCCTGGACTGATTCTTTATTAAGATCTCTTGAGGATCAGCCTGTATATTTTAAAGTTTACAAGGATTCTTTTAAAATTATTCAATCTAATGTTGAGTTGGTAGAATCATATTGGTTGGCAAAACGAAAAGCCATAAAAAAGATTACTTTATATATTGACACGTCAATTCAATCCATTCTACCTATTGAATTGGTTAATAAAAATTCAATTAACATAGTAGGAGGGAAGGCTGCAAATTTTGGTGAACTTTCAAAGCTCGTAAAAGAACTTAATCTGAGCTCAAAAACTCCTGAAGGTGCTTTTGTAATTCCATTTCATTATTATATAGAGCATTTAAAACAAAGTAATATACAGGTTTATATTAATGATTTTTTACAAGCAAATGGTCAAGGCATTGACGATAAATCTATACGTGAATTCTTAAGCTCTGTACAGCAAAAAATAATCAATACCGAAATAAATTCTAAGCTTATTCAGGATGTCGAAAAAGAGGTTTCAAAGAGTGGATTCACAAGGATTCGATTTCGCTCCTCAACAAATGCAGAAGATTTAAATGGGTTTAATGGTGCAGGATTATACGATTCAAAAACGGGCATATCGGGTAATGATCAAAAAAGCTTTGCTCATGCTATTAAAAAGGTATGGGCGAGCGCATGGAATTATAAAGCCTTTATGGAACGGCAATATTTTGGCATTGATCAAGCGTCTATCGCTATGGGTATTTTGTGTCACAGATCGTTTCCGAATGAAAAAGCCAATGGAGTAGTCATTACGAAAAATTTATACCGTGATAATTATCGTGGTTTTGTCATCAACGTGCAATTTGGAGAAACGAGTGTTGTTAATCCACCTGAAGGTACGACTTGTGAGCAAATGATATGCTATTCGGATAAAAATGATTCGTTTTATGGAAAAAAAAATATTGTGGAATATCTGTCTTACTCAAGCCTTTTACCTGATAACACACAGAGGGTATTAACCACTCATGAAGTTACTTTATTGACACGGGAGATTTCCAGAATTAAAAAGGCTTATTATGACAAATTTCACAAGGAGTCAGGCACGGATACTTACTACAATTATGGACTTGACCTAGAATTCAAAGTGTATGGACCAAATAGACAACTCTATATCAAGCAGGTTCGCCCTTTCAAAAATTGATTTTTTATCTTTTAACAACAAATTTCAATACCTGATTATTAATCTTAAGGAAATAAATATCATTAGATAGACTTGAGATATCTATCGACGGTAAAGTGTTTGATAATGTACCTGATTTAATAATTTTTCCTTCTAGGGAAACGATTTCGTAGTAAAGATCGCCAGCCATTGATATATTCACCGAGATAAATTCATTTGAAGGATTCGGAAATACTTTAATTTCATCAACTAAGGTTAATTCATTGACATTTGCTAACGAACCATTTATATCATATCTCGAGAAGAACTTCCATATTTCGATACTTGAGCTGATATCCATATTACCCCAAACACCAAACCAGTCGTGTTCTCCATTATAGACTTTAAAATGTTCAGTTGTTACACCATTATCACCTCCGGCATACACAAAGTGATCTACATTAGTTCCATCAGATGAATCGTTGTCATCAATAGCTGTGATTATTGGCGTTGTATTGCAATTGTTAAACCCAACCCAATAGTCAATGACATCATCAATAGCTAAGGTCCAGGTGGGACTACCGTTGTAAGGCACCGTTGGGTCTGCCGTACCATGCAGCTGTAGAATAGGGGTGGGGTGGGATGGATTACATGCATTAGAAATTTGAGGAGTCATCGAACCCGTAACTGAGGCAATTGCAGCGAATCTATCACTCAGCTCACAAGCCAATTTAAAACTCATATAACCTCCATTTGACATTCCACAACTATAGATTCGGTTAGCGTTGACATTATAGCTTGCACTGATTTCATCAATCATTGCTTCTGTAAAACCAACATCATCAATTTGACTGCCTACTGTCCAGCCACCAACATTCCAATGAGAAGTTCCTGTACCATCTAAAGTTCCATCTGGGTGAACCAATATAAAACCAGCTGTATCAGCGATTGCAGTAAATCCAGTGTAATTCGCATTTAAGGAAGCATTGCTGGAATATCCGTGAAATGAAAAAACCAACGGGGCAGGAGTTGCTGGGTCATAGGATGATGGTATGAAAAGAATGTAATTTCTTGTAATTCCGTCATGAGTCAATGATGAATTAATAACCTGCTGGGCAGATAAATTGTGGATAGACAAAAACGAGAGTAGTAGTACAAGTAGGTATTTCATAATTTTTTTCTTTAAAGATAAACATTAGACATTAACTAAAGTTCAAGACATAAAAAAAAGAGGTCAGCAATGACCTCTTTTTAAGCTCTTCCTCTTGGGCTCGAACCAAGGACCCTCTGATTAACAGTCAGATGCTCTAACCAACTGAGCTAAGGAAGAAAATTCGACTGCAAATATAATAGATTTTTATAACGGAGAAAAAGCTTTCAAAAAAAAATTAAAAATCATCTTCATGTAGAGAGAAATCTTCAACAGTGTCAGAAGAAGAACTATTGTTAGATTCTACTATTTGAGGATTGCTTTCACCACGAGCGGATGTCCTTAAAATATTCGTCTTAGAAATATTCAATCGTATTTCTGAACGTATATTACCATCTTCATGGGCATAAGCTTTTGAGAACGGTGTGCCAATTAAATCCACAAGTGTCCCCTTTTTAAGATAATCAGTGATTTTTAGGCTGGATCCTTCCTTTTTCCAAATGGTGCAGTTTACCCAGGTTGTTTTTGTTTTTAAAACACCTGATTTTTTATCTTTCCAATTTTTATTGTGAGCAACAGGGAAATTAATCGCCACAATACCATTTTCCATATTTTTCACTTCCGCGTCCTTACCGATATTGCCGATAAGTCGGGTTTCAAAGACCGTTGACATAGTTAATAGTTTTAATAAATGAATACTAGCAAATATTCATTAAGTATTGCAATATAAGAATATTCGTTGTACTTTCTAGCTTTCAAATTATTTATATGTCTGGTACTTTATTTCGAAAAATCATTTTATCATTTTCATTAATCGTATTTTCTAGTCAATTAGTTAAAGCACAATTACCCAAGCTAAGGAATGTGGATTGCAACAGAATAAATACACCGCTAAACCTTAATCTTTTCGCGAATATAACTGGAGCGAATCAGTATAAATTTAAAGTCACAAACCTTGAATTAGGCACAACTGACTCTGTCGTAAAACCAGTACGTTCATTTTATCTTGATGAAATACCATTAGTTTCAAGATATAATTGTAATTATGAGGTAGCTGTATGTTTAGACGATGGAGCAGGATTTGGAGCTTACGGGGACATCTGCACACCTTCTACAATTGCCATTATTACCCAATTGCGAAATGTAGATTGCGGTAAACATTTTTCATATATATATACTACCGTTTATGCAGCCCAAACAACAGCAGATTCATGGGACTTTCAAATAAGAAAAGCGGGGAATCCGTCATTTGTAGAGGACATATTTGGTCAGGCTTCACGTGCGTTTAACCTATCAATGGCGAGTATTGCTTTCCAACAATTCAATCAAGAATATGAGATTCGAGTACGTACAACTCAAGGTTCGATTGTTCAGCCATGGGGAGACTGGTGCTCTGTATTTACTCCTGCCGTTATTGCAAAGCTAAGAAATGTAGATTGCGGTAGATATTTCTCTACAGCGGTAAACCCTTTTGTATTTCCATTGTATGCTAATGTTTCATTTGCAAATTCCTGGGATTTTCAAATAAGAAATGCTGAAGACACGAATTATGTTGAAGACATTTTCGGTTTGCCAACTAGAAAGTTTCAGCTCTACATGGCTAGTAATTTATTTCAATTATACAATCGCGAATATCAGATTAGGGTTAGGACAGATCAAGGCGGTGTTCTACAACCATGGGGGGAATGGTGTTCAGTTTATACGCCAATGCCTCCTATCAGAAAACCCGATTTTCCTGACTTGGTAAGTGTTTCCTCTGCGGGTGGAACTATACACAACCCCTCGGCAAACCCCGCATTATACATTCTTAATAATGTTGGAGAAACCATTACCGAAACATTTTATGGCGGGAACCCTCAAACACCTAATATATTAACACAAGGCTTTGAGCAACCTTCGCGTTGGTACGTTGGAGTTAAGCCACCAATAAAACCGTCTGATATGCCAACAGATGACGATGATTATTTAAAAGATTTGAATTCAAATCTAGATATATCCTTATATCCGAATCCTTATTCAGACAATTTAATGGTGAATTTAATAGGGGATCAGGAAGTTTTACGTTTAAATATAATTGGTTCTAATGGGCGAATTGTAAAAGAAATTTCAATTACTCAAAATACACAAACTTTACAATTAGAAGATTTGGAATCAGGAACTTATATTTTTGATTTCAGAAATCAGAAAGATGAGTTTGTCAAAAGAATTAAAGTCATTAAATCCTATTAATAATGTATTCAATATCCAAATTTCTGTATACAACCATTATTCTCGTTTCGATGATTTTTACGAGCGATTTTATTTATAGCCAATCTCCTGAGGGGATTAATTATCAAGCAGTCTTTCGTAATCCCAATGGGACCATTGTTGCGGGGCAACAACTTTCTTGTAGAATAGAATTAGTACAAGGAAACATAACTGGTGTATTGATTTATTCTGAAAAACATGGACCAACTACAAATCAGCAAGGAATAGCAAATTTTGTGATTGGCGCAGGAACACCTATTCAAGGTGTTTTTTCAAATATTGATTGGGGTAGTGGACCATACTACATGAAGCTATATGTAGACTTTGATGGCCAAGGGGCCACATTTCAAATGCAACAATATGGAGCTCAACAACTTATAAGCGTACCTTATGCACTTTACGCTAAAGTAGCAGATAGTATTACAGGAGGTTTAACGACTGGTCCTCAGGGTATTCAAGGTGAGGAAGGTCCTCAAGGAATCCAAGGAGATCAAGGCCCGCAAGGCATACAAGGTAATCAAGGTGTTCAGGGCGATCAAGGTATTCAAGGCCAACAGGGAATTCAAGGGATTCAAGGAGATCAAGGTGTTCAAGGTCCTCCAGGATTAGATATTGTTGGCTCTAGTGGACAAACTATTCATCACAATGGAACTGATTGGTCAGCAAGCTCAATGATTTACAATGATGGTTCAAAGGTTGGGATTGGGACAACATCACCTGATGATGATCTTGATGTATCAGGAAATGTTCAAATAGATAATGGCTATTTAAGAGTAGGGGACCCCCCATCAGGAATAGCTGTTAAAAGGGGAAGTAAAGTTTTTGTGGATGGATCTAATGTTTCTGTTGAAGAGGGGACAAACCAATATACATTCACATGGAACTTAGGCTTGCTCAATAAACCTCAAGGAGCATCAACCTTTACTGTTCAGGCTGTTACATTTAATTGTAGTGGTTATGATGGAGATTATGATGAAGACAGTCATATTTTTGTCAAAATAGGTAGTAATACGGCTGGATGGACAACAAGCTCAGGTTTATCATTTAATGGTGGTGCATTTGATTGGAATTATGCCGTAGAAAATTTAGGATGGACCTACAGCAGTGATCAAACCGTTCAATTTGAAATATATGATGGATGGGGATGGCCTAATGACGATTTTGATATTTCCAATATTGAAGCTACAGTTTATTACGAATATTCCTCCGCCATGCAAGAAGGAGAAATAGCTGCTGAGGGGAGAATATACGCAAATTCTCTATACGAAGTAGGTGATCTTGCTGAGCATTTTGAGCTGAATACTCAGGTATTTCAATCAGGAATGGTTGTAAGCTTTGTACCTGGAAGTGAAAATGAATATAAATTAAGTGATAACCCGAATGATAATTATCTAGTAGGTGTTATTTCTGAAAATCCTTCTGTCATTTTGAACAGTGCAAAGGTTGGTCCTCCTGTAGCGATGACGGGAAGAGTGAAAATAAAATTAAAACCAGCTGAAAGACTAATTCGAAGTGGCGACTACCTAACTTCATCTGATATTCCT
>Ga0206679_10001142_pt1 | contig 22064 bp, 14 predicted proteins | sample M110012015metaG_FD_155464 | JGI IMG/M metagenome (GOLD analysis project Ga0206679, IMG submission 155464) | Ammonia-oxidizing marine archaeal communities from Monterey Bay, California, United States - M1 100m 12015 | ecosystem: Environmental > Aquatic > Marine > Intertidal zone | place: USA... | reverse complement strand
TGGTCATACTTCTATTTCTGTTTCTGCTTTAAAAGATGACTTGCAAAAGGTAAAAGATTTAATGAAAGGAAAAATAAATCTTATTGCAGGGCATTCTGGAGTAGGGAAGTCTACTTTAATAAATAAACTGCAACCAAATTTAAATATAAATACCAAGGAAGTATCTGAAAGTTATAATCAAGGACAACATACTACCACTTTTTCTGAATTGCACGAACTAGATTTTGGAGCTTCTATTATTGATACTCCAGGAATTAGAGGTTTTGGTTTAGTTGAGATTGAGAAAAATGAAATCGGAAATTATTTCCCAGAGTTTTTTAAGCTGAAAGGAAAGTGTAAATATCATAATTGTATTCATCTGAACGAACCAAATTGTGAAGTAAAGGAAGCGGTAATAAGAAATGAAGTAGCAGAAAGTAGGTATTTTAGTTATCTGGGAATGCTAGAGGAAGAAGAGGAGAATTATAGAACAAATGGATATTAGATGAGGGTAGTAATTCAAAGAGTAAGTGAATCTTCTGTAACAATAAATAATAAGGTTGTTGCTTATATAAAAGATGGACTTTTAGTTCTTTTTGGAATTGAAATAGAAGATACAAAAGAGGATTCTATTTGGCTTGCAAATAAAATTTCACAACTCCGTATTTTTTCAGATAATGAGGGAGTAATGAATAAATCTATTATTGAAAGTGGGGGAGAAATAATTGTAGTGAGTCAGTTTACTTTACATGCTAAAACCAAAAAAGGAAATCGTCCTTCTTACATAAAAGCTGCTAGGACAGAACAAGCTATTCCTTTGTACGAACAATTCAAAAAAGATTTATCAGAATCTATTGGGAAACAAGTACAATCAGGAGAGTTTGGTGCAGATATGAAAGTGTCTTTAATAAATGACGGACCTGTTACCTTACTAATTGATACAAAAAATAAGGAGTAATTTAACTTCTTAACTCTTTAGCTTTCTCTTTTGCTTTTTCGTTTCTTTCAATTTTATGTGCAGGTCGGCTCCATTTTACATTTCCTTTTGTAGACATACAACTTGCTGCAGTTTCTTTAGTTTTTGGTTTTTCTCCATCTACAAATGGTGCTTTTGGTGAAAGTCCTAAGATTTTAAATAACTCCATATCTTTATTGATGTCAGGGTTTGGAGTCGTTAGTAGTTTGTCTCCCGCAAAAATAGATGAAGCTCCTGCAAGAAAGCAAAGAGTTTGTCCTTCATCACTCATTTCTGTTCTACCTGCAGACAAACGAACTACTGCTTTTGGCATTACAATTCTGGCAGTTGCTACCATTTTTACCATATCCCAAATTGGGACTACTTTTTGGTCTTCTAAAGGTGTTCCTTCCACCGCAACTAATGCGTTAATGGGTACCGATTTTGGTTGTGGATTCATATTAGCAAGAGTGGTTAACATTCCTGCTCTGTCGTTTGCAGTTTCTCCCATTCCAATAATTCCTCCAGAGCAAACAGAGATTCCTGCTTTGTTTGCGTTTTCAATTGTTTTTAATCTATCATCATATCCTCTTGTTGATATAACTTCTTTGTAATGTTCCTCTGAAGTGTCCAAGTTATGATTGTAAGCATAAAGTCCTGCGTCAGATAATTTTTGTGCTTGGCTTTCTGTCATCATTCCTAATGTGCAACAAACTTCCATGTCTAAACCATTTACAGTTTTTACCATTTCTAGTACTTGGTCAAAATCTGCATTATCTTTAATGTTACGCCATGCTGCTCCCATACACAAACGAGAAGATCCATTTGACTTTGCTCTTAGCGCTTGAGCTTTTACTTGACTCACGCTCATTAAATCGTTATTGTCAATATCAGTATGATATCTGGCAGCTTGTGGACAATATCCGCAATCTTCTGGGCAACCACCTGTTTTTATAGAAAGAAGTGTACTTACTTGTACTTCCAAAGGATTATGATTTATTCTGTGTGTTTGTGCTGCTTCATACATCAATTCCATTAAAGGTTTGTTGTAAATTTCTAATACTTTTTCTCTAGTCCAACTACTATTCATTATTCGTAATTTTAATATTTGTAAATATACTATTTTTTATTTTGTTGAAGGATAATACTCACTGCATTTCCTCCAAATCCTACTGCATTTACCAAAATACTTTTAGGTTTTTCTGTTTTTTGTGTTGCTATATTTTCATAAGGAATAGAAATATTTTCCTGCTTTTGTATCATCATTATAGCCATTTCCATACTCAATGCTCCGGAATTCCCTAAGGTATGTCCGGATAAATGTTTGTTAATTGTTAGATGAGGCGTGTCTTTAAATACCTTATTTATGGCATTTAATTCAGAAGTATCTCCTTGATTTGTGCCAGGAGCATGCATTACAATACAATCTACATTTTCTAATTCGGCATCTTTTAAAGCCATTTTCATACTATCTTGTAAACAACTAGCATTTGCAGATAAGGAAGCGTTATGTTCTATCATTTCAGTAGCGTATCCAATCCCAATAATCTTAGCTATCGAATTTTGTCCATTGTCTTTTTCCAGAGCAAAAACAGTAGACCCTTCTCCTAAAATCATGCTGTTTTCTTCTTTCTCTTTTGCAAGAGGATTGCAAGGCCATTCACTACTGTTCTGACTGTAAATTCCTAAAGATTGCATTTGTGCAATAGTAAAATCCGTTAAAGGAGCTTCCGCTCCTCCTGCCAAAAACCTATCCGTCATTCCACTTTTAATCCAGACAGAAGCATTTAAAATACTATGTAAAGCGGTGCTACAAGTTATAGAGTGAGAAAGTGTAGCTCCTTTACTTCCTAAGTCCATTGCTACCCAAGATGAGATATTTCCTAAGGTAGTAGTGGGGGAGCTTAAGGGACTTAACCTTTTGTCAGATTGTAAAAAATGTTTGTGGTATTTTTCAAATAAAGCAGTTGCTCCTCTTGATGACCCAATATTGATTCCGACAGTTTCTAAATTTTTCCAATCGGCTTCTTTTACTGCCTTGCGGCTAGTAATTATTGCCATCAATACACTTTTATCTAATTTACGGAATGCTATTTTTTCTTTCCTTATTTCTTTTACTAAGCTTTCAGATTCATTGTTTAATTTTCCAACTTTTACATCCTGATTGTTTAGGCAGCAGTCACTTATTAAGGTTTTATTTCCTTTATAGTTTTTCCATATTTCTTCTGTATTATTTCCTAATGCAGATAAACTTCCAACTCCTGTAATAAGTATGTTTTGCATATGGCAAAAGTAATAATTGGATTATAATTCTAGGGATTTTTTAATAGCAGAATAAATTTTATTCAATTCCTTTTTTGTTATACAATAAGGAGGTAAAATATAAACTATATTTCCTAGTGGTCTAATTAAAATTCCTTCCGATAAAAAATGTTTGTACAATTTATTTCTTAAATCACTTTCGTATCCGCTAGTATCATACTTTAATTCTATAGCTAATATGGTTCCTGTTTGTCGTAGATCTACAATTTTTGCATGATTTTTTATACTTTCAGCAAAGGATTTGTGAGAGGAAATAATTTGTTGAATATTATCTTGGCATTCTTGTTTTTCTAATAAATCTAAACTTGCTAAAGATACTGCGCAACCTACTGGATTTCCTGTAAATGAATGTCCGTGCAAAAATGCTTTTGTTAAATCATTCGACAAAAAGGCATCATAAATTTCCGTGCTACAAGTAGTGATAGACATAGGTAAAGTTCCTCCGGTCAGCCCTTTAGACATGCACATTAAGTCGGGTTGGTTCTTAAGTTGATTTACAGCAAAAGTGGTTCCTGTTCTTCCGAATCCTGTCATTACTTCATCCGCTATACACATAACTCTATAAGATTGACAGAGTGAAATCATTTTATCTAGAATCTCAGGAGAATACATTCTCATTCCTGCTGCACCTTGCACTAATGGTTCAAAAATAAAACAAGCTACTTCTCCTTTCTCTAGTTCTATTCTTAAGTTATCTAAAATGTTGTGTTCATTAGGGAAAGGTAAATGAGTTACTTCAAATAAATAATTGTTAAAAGGTGCAGAAAATAATCCTCTCGATCCTGCAGACATAGCTCCAAAAGTATCTCCATGATAGGCCCCATCTAAAGCTAAAAATCGTTTTCTATTTTCTCCTTTATTATGCCAATACTGAATTACCATCTTTAAAGCAATCTCTACTGCAGAAGACCCGTTATCAGAGAAGAAAAACTTTTCTTGATTATTGGGTAAGTGTTTTATTAATCTGCTACAAAGTTCGGCAGCTGGTTGATGAGTACATCCTGCAAAAACAACATGCTCCAAATTTAACATTTGCTCTTTTACTTTTTCTGCCAAATAAGGGTGGGAGTGTCCGTGTAAGTTTACCCACCAAGAGGAAATAGCGTCAATATAAAAGTTTCCTACTTTGTCAAAAAGTAAACTACCTTCTCCTTTTATAATTGCTAAAGGCTTTTCATCTATTTGCATTTGCGTAAACGGATGCCAAATGTGTTTTTTATCTAATTCTTCCCAACTCATAATGTAATTTGTTGTGCGTATTTTTTAATAGTTTCTTTATTGAATTCTTTCTCTTCATTTATTCGAAAAAGAAATTTAATTTCACTCATTTTCAGGATGATACTTTCTGTATCTTTATTTTCGTTTCCACTAAAAATAATTCCTTTTATAGAAATATTTCTATCTTTTAATGTTCTAATAGTCATCAAAGTATGGTTGATGCTTCCTAAATAATGTCTACTTACTATTACAACTTCCGAATTAGTGTTTGGGATAAAATCTAAAATGTAATCTTTATTATTTAAAGGTACTAACAGTCCTCCTGCTCCTTCTATTATTAAATGGTTTTCTGTTTTTGGAGGAATAATATTAGAAAGTTTAATGGTAACTCCATCTCTTTCTGCAGCTGCATGAGGTGACATAGGATCGTTTAATTGATAACTCTCTTTATGGAAAAAACTTTTACTATTACTGATTAAACTTTTCACTTTATGTGTGTCGGAATTATCTAATTCTCCTGCTTGTATTGGTTTCCAATAATCTGCTTTGAGTGTTTCTACCAATATGCTACTTGCAATGGTTTTCCCTACTTCTGTTCCTATTCCTGTTACAAATAACCTCATAATAGTTCGTTTAGTTTTTCGCACAATAAAGTAATTTCCTTTTCAGTATTAAAAGAGTGTAAGCAAATTCGTATTCTTTCACTACCCTCTGCAACAGTTGGAGATAGTATTGGGCGTATGTCGAAACCAAATCGTTGTAGTGTTTTAGCTATTTTTTTAGTTTTCTTGTTTCCACCAATTATAATACTTTGAATAGGGGAGTTACTCTCAATTAAGTTCTTGTTATTGATTAAACTTTTAAATAGTGATATATTTTCTTTTAGAATTTCTCTTTCCTTGTTATTGTGTAATTCTTTATAGGATTGTAAAATAATATGAATAGAATAAGGAGGTAGTGCTGTGGTGTAAATAAACGATCTGCAGAAATTGATTAAGTAATTTTTTGTAATGCTACTGCAAACAATTACGGCTCCATGAGACCCTAATGCTTTTCCAAAAGTATGTATTCTGGCAAAAGTTTTGATATTTAATTCTTGACAAAGTCCTTCTCCATTTTCTCCAAATATACCTGTAGAATGAGCTTCATCCACTACTAAGTTTACGGAATGTTTGTTGCATAATTTAGAAATCTCTTTTAATGGAGATTGATCTCCATCCATAGAGTAAATACTTTCTACTACTATAAATGTATTTCCTGTAGCATTCTGTATTTTTTTTTCTAGGTCTGAAATAGAATTATGCTGAAAAGAGAAGTTTCTTGCCTTTCCTAATTGTAGTCCATCACGGATAGAGGCATGGCAGAGTTCATCATAAATAACGGTATCTCCCTTTTGAGGAATAGTTGAAAAAAATCCTAAATTAGCATTGTATCCTGAATTAAAAATCAGACTATCTTCAGTGTTGTGAAAATTTGATATAAAAGATTCTACTTCTTTAAATAGTTCTGAATGTCCACTTATTAGTCTAGATCCTGTAGCTCCATGAATTGAATTTTTTACTTCCCAATTTTTTTTAGAAAAACCTAAATAATCATTGGAACAGAAATCAATTTTTCCTTTTGGAGTTTTTAATTCTCTTAAAAGACCTTTCTCTTTTCGTTTTTGTAATTCAGAATTTAAAAATGTATCAATCATAGTAGAGTTCAAAAATACTATATATTATTAAATAAAAGCGAAAAAAAAGAGGACTTAAAAAGTCCTCTTTATAAATTTATATTGATGTTTATTTAGTCTGCTAAAACAATTATTTTATTGTTTTGCATCTCAATGACTCCACCATTTACTTCAAATTTTTCAGTATTATTATCGTTGTCAATAATTCTGATAAACCCTTTTGCAAGAGTTGAGATAACAGGAGCGTGATTATTTAAAATTTCAAACTCTCCATCCATTCCAGGAAGTTTTACAGATGTAATTTCTCCTGTGAATAATTTGCTTTCTGGTGTAATTATTTCTAATAACATAATTTATTATTTAGCGTCAGCTAACATTTTTTCACCTTTTTCAATTGCTTCTTCAATAGAACCAACAAGGTTAAATGCAGCTTCTGGGTATTGATCCACTTTTCCATCCAAAATCATATTGAACCCTTTGATTGTATCCTGAATGTCTACTAAACATCCTTTAAGTCCAGTAAATTGTTCTGCAACATGGAAAGGTTGAGATAAGAATCTTTGTATTCTTCTCGCTCTGTGTACTGCTAATTTATCTTCATCAGATAATTCGTCCATACCTAAAATAGCAATAATATCTTGTAATTCTTTATATCTCTGTAAAATCTCTTTTACATCTTGAGCACATTTGTAATGTTCTTCCCCAACAACTTCTGGAGATAAAATTCTTGAAGTAGAATCCAATGGATCTACTGCAGGATAAATACCTAATTCAGCAATTTTTCTGGAAAGTACCGTAGTAGCATCTAAGTGAGCAAATGTTGTAGCAGGCGCAGGATCCGTTAAATCATCTGCAGGTACATATACCGCTTGTACAGATGTAATAGAACCATTTTTAGTAGAAGTAATTCTTTCTTGCATTGTCCCCATCTCTGTAGCTAAGGTTGGTTGGTATCCTACTGCTGAAGGCATTCTTCCTAAAAGTGCAGATACTTCAGAACCAGCTTGAGTAAAACGGAAAATATTATCTACAAAGAAAAGTACATCTTTTCCTTTTCCATCACCTTCACCATCTCTAAAATATTCGGCAATTGTTAATCCTGAAAGTGCAACTCTTGCTCTTGCTCCAGGAGGTTCGTTCATTTGTCCGAAAACAAATGTTGCTTTTGAATCTCCTAATTTTTCTTTATCAACTTTAGATAAATCCCATCCTCCTTCTTCCATTGAATGTAAAAAATCAGGTCCATAATTAATGATTTCTGATTCTAACATTTCTCTAAGTAAATCATTTCCTTCTCTTGTTCTTTCTCCTACACCAGCAAATACAGAAAGTCCACCATGTCCTTTGGCAATATTGTTAATCAATTCCTGAATAAGTACTGTTTTTCCTACACCAGCACCACCGAATAAACCAATTTTACCACCCTTTGCGTATGGTTCAATAAGGTCAATTACTTTAATACCAGTAAATAGTACTTCAGTAGCAGTTGATAAATCTTCAAATTTAGGTGCGTCTCTGTGGATTGGAAGTCCATTAGTCTTATCTAAATCTTGCATTCCGTCAATAGCGTCTCCAATTACATTGAAAACTCTACCTTTAATGTGGCCGCCAGAAGGCATCATAATTGGTGATCCGGTAGAAACTACTTCAGTTCCTCTACTAATACCATCTGTAGTTTCCATTGAAATAGCTCTTACTGTATCCTCCCCAATATGTTGTTGGCACTCTAAAATTAATTTATCTCCATTTTCTCTAGTAATTTCTAATGAATCATAGATGTGAGGAAGTTCGCTTGAGTCATCTTCAAATATTACATCCACTACAGGACCAATAATTTGAGAAACTTTACCAATGTTTTTTAACATGTTTTCTTGTTTTGAATTTATTGTAAAAATAAGTCGTTAATTTTCGGGTGCAAATTTACTATTTTTTATTTGTTTGATTATATAAAGTGTGTAAATAAATTTATGTTTAATTTTGAACAGTTTTTTAACAATATAAAAAATAAAGAAATTAGTGAAGATATATAATTCTGTTGAGGAGTTTTCTCCAGATTTTAAGGTAGTACTTACTCTTGGTACTTTTGATGGAGTTCATTTAGGGCATCAATCGATTATTAAACAATTAAACGAAAATGCAGATAAAATTGGAGGAGAAAGTGTTCTTCTAACTTTTTATCCTCACCCACGTCACGTATTATTTCCGGACGATCAGAAGTTGAAATTATTAACCACAATTGAAGAGAGATGTAAGATGCTGGAGAGTTATGGTTTAAAAAACTTTATTATACAAGAGTTTACTCCTGATTTTTCAAGGATAAAATCGGTTAATTTTGTGAGGGATGTTTTAGTGAATAAACTAAAGGTTCATAAATTAATTATTGGATACGACCATCATTTTGGAAGAAATAGGGAGGGAAATTTTAAAGATTTAGTTTCTCTTTCTTCTTTATATTCTTATGAAATAGAGAGAATTGAACCTCAAAAATTTAATGATATTTCGGTCAGTTCTACAAAGATTAGAAACTTGATAAAGGACAATGATATTGAAGAGGCTAAAAACTATTTAGGACATTATTTTTGTTTAACGGGAAGGGTTATTAAAGGAAAAAGTAATGGTAAGAAATTGGGATACCCAACATCAAATCTTAAAATAGATAATAATTGGAAACTATTACCTAATGATGGAGTTTATGCGGTTATAGTAGAATATGATTCTAAAAAGTTTCTTGGAATGATGAATATCGGTTTTAATCCAACTTTTCGTTCTGAAAATAGGAATATTGAGGTTCATATGCTAGATTTTGATAAAGAAATATATGGAGAGGAGTTGCAGGTTTCGGTAGTGAAAAAGATAAGAGAAGAGAAGAAATTTGATTCTATAGAAAAGTTAAAAGAAAGATTACAAATTGATGAAAATAATGTTCGTCAGTTAATGAGAAAATTAAAGATATAAAAAAGGATGATGGAACCTTTAAAACCATCATCCTCCAAAAAACCTCACTTATATAAAAACGAAAAACAAGTGAAACGAAAAGTATTTTTAATACATAATTACAAAAACTAAAGCAAAACTTACTAAAGCAATTAAAAAGATAAGATAAGAAGCTTCTTTACTCATTTGATACGCCTTATTTGTTTGTCTTTTGTGGTAACAATACAAAGACCATTCCCAAAATTGATATTAGTTTTATAATCATGATACAAAAATAGGATGCAATTTTGGCCGAAAACGTACGTATTTATACGTATATTTTAATTTTATATTTTGTAAGGTAAAATAGTGTAACGAACACTTTTTTAGATGTCTATGTGGTTTTTTGGAGGATTTACCCTAAAATTTACAATTTTAGAATGTTGTGTTGAATCGCTAATTTAAATAGTCCTAGAGTGTTTTTAATTTCCAATTTGCTATTTATATGTGTTCTGTGCGTTTCAATTGTTCGTTTACTACAACATAATATTTTTCCAATTTCAGTATTGGTTTTTTCCTTTAATACAAGTTTTAATACATCCATTTCTCTTTCGGTAAGTTTGTATATTTTAGAAAATTTATCTTCTCCTTGTGCTTCAGTATCTCTAATTAAATCTCTGTTTACATAAGTATCTCCTGATAAGCTTTTTCGAATTGTTTTAATCATTTCTTCTTTGGGAGCTCCTTTGCTAATGTATCCGTCAGCTCCATTTTTAAAGGATTGATGTATAATTGCGTTTTCCTCATACATGCTTATCATAATAACTTTAGTTTCAGGAAGTTCGTTTTTAATCTTTTTACACAGATGGATTCCTTCCATTCCCGGCATATTGATGTCGGTTAGCAATATTTTAGGTTTTTGTTCTAGAGTTAAGAAATATGCGTCCTTTCCGTTATTGCAAATTCCTTGAATAATCATCCCTTCTTTTCTTAAAACTCCTTTAATAGCTTCTGCAAATAATTGATGGTCATCTGCAATAATAGCTGTGACTCCAACCAAGCTAGTTTCTTCTTTTGTTAAGTTCATAAATTTTAAACAAAAATAGGTGCTATAAATTTAAATGTTATGCTTAGCATAGTATTTTGTGTTGTATCTGGAAAATAAATATGATGTTTTCATGTGTTAAATATATATTATTCTATAATGTTGTTTTTCTGATAAGGTAGTATTATAGTTATCGTTGTTCCTTTATTGATTTGTGAATCTACATCTATTGTGCCATCAAATAAGAGTACTCTTTTTTGCACTAAATCTAATCCTAATCCATGATTGGTTTTTGGATCAAATCCTATTCCATCATCTTCTACTAGTATTGTAAGGTGATTATTCTTTCCAAGTACTTTAATTTTTGCGTTTCTAGCTTTTGAATGACGTACTATATTGAATGAAAGATTTTGTAATATACGATAAACATTGAATTTTAAATCATCATTAATTTGTATTAATTCTTCTTCAGGTTCTATTACAATAGAATATCTAATTGATTTAGGAAATTTACTAGAAATTTTTTCTTGAAGTAATGATACAAACTTTCCTCCTACAAAAGACACTGGAGCTAAATTATGAGACAAAGTACGTATATTTTTGTAAACTTCATTTAAGAGTTCGATTTCTTGAGATCTTGTTTTAACTAGAAGATTTAATTTCTTAAGATTCATTTCAAATATTTCTTTATCTTCTTTTTTAATTGTCTCTTGCTGTTCTCTTATCACATCCAAAGTTTCTAACATACGCAGTCTTATTGCTGCTATTGATCCTCCAATATTATCATGCAATTCTTGAGCAATCCATTCGTCAATTTTTTCATACTCATCAATAATTGTTTTTGCTGCTAGTCGTTTTTGTTTTTCTATTACACTCTTAATTCTATTCTTTTTTGATATATTTAACGTTATAATTATAGTGAGTAATGAGATGAGAAGAATGAAAATAAGAATGACCTTAGTTTGGTTTTTTTCAGTTAATTTAGAAAGTTCTTCTTCTTTATATTCTGATATCTCCTTTTCTCTTTTTACAATTTGTTCGTGCTGTTTTATACCCATTAAACTATCTTTTATAGGAATAGATTTTTGTATGGTATTTAAAGCTAATTCATATTTCCCATCCATTTCGTATGCCTTATAAAGATTTTCGTAAATTACTGCCAGATTACTTTTCTTTTCATGAATTAAACAATATTCAATACTTTTCTCAAAATAATGGGCTGCAGAATCTGCCATTTCGGACATTAAAAATAGGTATCCTACATTATTATAGGATTCAATTGTTTGATTAATTAAATTGAGTGTTAATCTTATGTTTAGAGATTTTCTTAGATACGAAAATGCTGAATCAACATTTCCTAGATCATAATGATAAATTCCTATTGATGTGTAATTATAAGCAAGTGATTTTTCATTTTTTAATTTTCTATTTATTTTCATTGACTCCATTTTATAATAGAGTGAAGAGTCTACCTCTTCTTGTTTTCTGTATAAAATTCCGATAAAATTATATGACTTAGCTATTTGTATTGAATCTCTTTGCTTGATTGCCAGATTAAGAATTTTTCTTGATACTTGTAGTCCATCATCTATCTTATCAGAGTGATTGTAAATTTTAACAATCAAGTTATAAGCATCTTTTTTCCCTTCATAGTTATCTATGTTTTCCGCAATTTTTAAAGATTGCTTTCCTGCTTCCAAAGCTAGAAGTCTTCTGGCTTGATCGAAATAAATTCGTCCAATTTGAAATTGAGCTTGCATTTCCCCTTTAGGGTATCTAATTAATTTAGATTCTTTAATTGCTCGTTCTGCAAAGTGGATAGCAGAGTCTAAATGAATATGAATATATTTATCAGCTTTTTCAACTAACTCGTCAATTTCTTGAGTTGTTTCTCGATTCTTATTTAATCCCTCATCCTTACAAGAATAAATAAGTGTAAGAATAAAGAAAAATAAAATAAATAGTTTAAAATATTTCATTGTAAAATTTAGCGCACAAATATACAATTTATTTTAATATCTCTAGCCTAGCGAATTTAAGGAGTAATTGTTTCTGTCCAATTCCATTAAAAAATACAGTTGCTTTTTTGTTAGATCCTTCTCCTTCTATGTTGATTATTTTTCCTGTTCCAAATTTTGCATGCTTTACTAATTGTCCGTTTTTTAATTTACTTAAATCACTTTTATTAATAGAGTGGTTTACAGATGTGTTGGTTTTCACAAATCTCTTAGGAGGGAGATTGTTTTTATATGGAGTCTTTGTTTTTGCGAAAATATTATGTGGTTTCCGTTCTGTTTTTTGTTCTTTCGCAAAGTTCTTCTTTGATATATATCTTTGATCTAACTCTGATAAAAACCTGCTTGCGTCAGAATCGATATATTGCCCCCATTTAAATCGGATATTTGCATAAGACAAAAAGAGTCTTTTTTCTGCTCGTGTAATTGCAACATAAAACAACCTTCTTTCTTCTTCTAGGTCTGACTGACTGTTACCACTCATCATGGAAGGGAATAATCCTTCTTCCATTCCCACGACAAAAACATATGGAAATTCTAATCCTTTTGAAGCGTGAATAGTCATTAGAGTTACTTTGTTAAAGTCTTCTTCTTTTTCATTGTCAGTATCAGTTAATAATGCGACATCCTTCATGAATTCGGGTAGGATAGGAGTAAGGTCTCCATCATAATTTTCTGTGAAATCTTTCATTCCGTTTAGCAGTTCCTGAATGTTTTCAAATCTACTCACTCCTTCAGGAGTTTTATCGGTATTTAAAATAGTGTAAAGTCCAGAAGATTTTGTAATAAGTTCTGCTAAATCATATGCGTTTTTGCTTTCTATTTCTGCAGTAAAACTTTTTATTAAAGTTACATATTCTGAAAGTTTAGTTTTGGTTCCGGAATTCACCTTTACTTCATACTTTTCAATATCAGATATCACTTCCCAAATAGAAATATCATTTTCGTTTGCTGCAATAATTAATTTTTGAATAGTAGTAGATCCAATTCCTCTGGCAGGATAATTTATAGTTCTTTTTAATGCCTCTTCATCTTTTGGATTTATTGACATTCTGAAATAGGATAATAAATCCTTCACTTCCTTCCTCTGGTAAAAGGAAAGTCCACCATATATTTTGTAGGGAACTCCCATTTTTCGTAGAGCTTCTTCCAATGCTCTGGATTGTGCGTTGGTTCTGTAAAGTATTGCAAAGTCGTTATAATTTTCTTCTGAAACAAGTCCGTTTATAGTGTTAGCTACAAGTCTTCCTTCATCATTATCAGTTGCTGATTCGCAAATTATTATCTCATCTCCCTTTTTATTATCTGTCCAAACGTCCTTTTCAATTTGTTTTTCATTGTGTTTTATAAGAGAGTTTGCAGTTTCTACAATATTTTTTGTAGATCGATAATTTTGTTCTAGTTTATATAATTTATAATCCGGATAGTCTATCTTAAAATTTAAGATATTTTGAATATTAGCTCCCCTAAAAGCGTAAATAGATTGAGCATCATCACCTACAACACAAATATTTTCATTTAGTGCGGCAAGCTTTTTTATAATCAGATATTGTATGTGGTTTGTGTCTTGATATTCATCTACCAAAATATATTGAAATTTTTTTTGGTATTTGTACATTACTTCCGGAAAGTTTTCTAGTATCTTATAAGTGTTTAGTAGCAAGTCATCAAAATCCATAGCTCCGGATTTAAAACATCTTTGAGCATAAAGGTGGTATATTCTCCCAAATTCTGTTCGTTTTGCTTTGGTGTCAGTTTGTAATAGTTCAGGGTGATTTTTGTATCCTTCTGGGGTTATAAAGTTGTTCTTTAAAGAAGATATTCTATTCTGAATAGTTCCTACTTTATAGATTTCTTTATCTAAATTTAAATCTTTAATAATGCTTCTAATTAAGCTTTTTGAATCGGCAGTATCGTAAATAGTGAAATTTTGTGGAAATTGAATTTTATCAGCTTCCGCTCTTAATATTCTGGAAAAAACAGAGTGGAAGGTTCCCATCCATAAACTCTTAGATTGTTGTCCTCCTACAATCTTATCTATTCTTCCTCTCATCTCCTTAGAGGCTTTATTAGTAAAGGTTAGAGCCAAAACATTAAAAGGGTTTACCCCATTTTTTAGTAAATGAGCTATTTTATAGGTTAAAACACGAGTTTTTCCAGATCCAGCTCCAGCAATTACCATGCTTGCTCCATTTATTTGAATAACTGCTTTTCTTTGATCGGTATTTAATTCTTGTAAATATTCTTCCATTATCTGGTTTTTAAGGAATTTCAAATTTAAGGATTTCTGCAAACTGAAGCTTCTAAAATAGGAAACTTTTCGTATGTTTGTAAATTAAGGATATCTGATAGATGAAACAAATTTTGAATAAAAATGTTAATAAATGGAGAGAAACTCCAATGAAGTTTATCACTTTCATTTCTGTTTTGTTTGTCTATCTTCTTCTGATTTTAGTTCCTTTAGAACCTATTGCAAATGTTGGAGGTTCTGCAGGAGGATATTCTTCTTCTCCTGGAGATGGAAACGATTGTACTTCCTGCCATTCTGGTGTTGTTAATTCGGGTACTGGTAATGCTCAAGTGTCCACTAATATACCATCAAGTGGATATGTCCCAGGACAAACTTATACTATTTCTTCTTCTGTGATGGATTTGAGCAATTCTACATTTGGTTTTGAGTTAACTGCTGAAGATGTTAGTAATGATAAAACAGGAGAATTTGTTATAACTCACCCATTTGAAACTCAGCTAACAAACTCTGACTCTTCTGTTACTCATACTGTAAACGGTACCAATGCTACATTTAATTCAAAATATTGGTTAGTAAATTGGGTAGCTCCTACTTGTGGTACAGGAGATGTGACTTTTTATTTAGGATCGAATGCAGTAAATAATAATGGGGGTCCTGGAGGGGATGATGTTTATACTTCATCTACTACTATTTCAGAAAATTGCATAAATAATACTGCTTGTAATTTAAGTTTGGTTTCTGTAACAGACATACAATGCTTTGGAGCAAATGATGGAATAGTAACTGTACAAGTAGATAGTGGTGGCGGAATTTATCATTATTATCTAGAAATGTATAATGCTAATTTTCCTTTAAATGGAGGTTGGCAATCTGTAGGGCAGGTTCCTGCTCCTGGCCAGTATACAACTGTTACTACTGTTCCATTTACAAGTTTACCAGCAGATACTTTTAGAGTTATTTTAGAAGACACAGCAAATCAATGTTTTGATACCATAGGATATCCTCTTACTAATATTATAGTCAATGAGCCGTCACAAATAATAAATTCCTCAACAATCCAATCAACAACAACTCCTCTTACTCCAGATGGTTCTATAAGTATTTCTCCTTCTGGAGGTGTTTTGCCATATACTTTTAGTTGGCAAGGTCCTAACGGATATAGTTCTTCTATTCAGAATTTAACAAATTTATTTTCTGGAATATATTATTTACAGATTACAGATTCTGTAGGTTGTATCTATTATGATACAATAACTCTAAATGCAAATCAGGCTTGTGGATTAGGATCATTTAGTTCTGTTCCCCCCGTTTGTTTTGGAGATGCAAATGGGCAAATTTTAGTTAATTCTGTTTTTGGAATTTCTCCTTTTATTTATCAATTAGAGCTTCAGGATTCTTTAACTATGAATTGGAATGGAGTGATTTCCATAACACTCGCAGATACATTTTTCACATTTACAAATCTGTATGCTGGTGTTTACAGATATACAATAATAGATGCTAGTGGTTGTATATCATCCTCACCTCCAATAAATGTTCAAGATCCCACACAGATAACTTCTAATAACAGTGTTATGTTTACTACTTCTTCTACAAGTTGTAATGGAGAAATCATAACTAATATAAATGGAGGAGTTACTCCAATATCTCATTTTTGGTCGGGCCCATCAGGATTTACTTCTAACTTACCCGTTATAAATAATTTGTGTGTAGGGACTTATTGCGATAGTATTGTAGATGCAAACGGATGTAATGTTGTAATATGTGATGTAGTAGATTTTGAACCTCCATGTAGTCCAGAAGTAGAAGTATCAAACATCTTCTGTAATTTGGATAGTAGTGGACTCGCAATTGTTACAAAAACAAACAATTCCTATCCATTGTTTACATGGTTAAACTCTTTTGGAGATACATTAAGTATGGATACGTTCGCGTTTAATCTTCCAGAAGGAAACTATACTTTTAATGCATTTAATCTTGGAATCCCAAATGCTTGTCCTGATACAACAATTAGTTTTTCTATACTTACTCCTCAAATAGATGTATACTCTGTTTATGGTGATACTATTTGTGCTGGCACAACTACATCATTTAGTTTACAAACTTCTAATATAGACTCTTCATATATTTATAGAGCAGTAATAGGATCTGATATATTTTATGAAGGTGATACATCACAATTGTATCCTTCTGGATCGTATATCTATTCTGTAGAAATCGATACAGGAGATGGATTTATGTCTTGTTTTTCTAATCAATACATTCAGATTGTAGAAAATGATTTGAGTATTGATTCTATAAATATTGTAGATGAGGTTTGTGCAACTTCTTTAGGAAGTATAGAGGTATTTGCCTCTTCCAATTTTACTCCTCTACATTATAACTTGGATACAGTATCTCAATTCTCCAATCTATTTAATAGCTTAAGTTCCAATTATTTTGACATTTCAGTTTCAGATGGTTTGAATTGTTCAGTTTCTTTGGATTCTGTTCCTGTAAGTTTGACATCTAATCTAGTTTTAGATGTAGATTCTGCTTTAGAAACTTGCCGATTAAATGATGGATGGATTTCTGTTATTGCTCAAAATGGGTTTGGAGGATATCAATATTCAATAGATGATGGAGTAAATTTCTCAAATATTATTTATTCAGATACTCTTTTACTTGATTCTTTATCTGAAGGTAATTATCATTTAATTGTAAGAGATGACTCTCTATGTGTGTGCAATTATGGCAATATTTACATAGGAAAAACTCCTAATCCTAAAATAGATTCGGTAGTAATGCAAAATGAAAGTTGTTGTGGTTTTGATGGACAGATTTCTGTGTTCTCAACACCAGTAAATTCTATAAGTTCATATACTATTGATACTTTTATTACAACCCAGATAACAAATATATTTGATTCGCTTGCTAGAGGAGATTATCTAATTCATATTGAAGATACCAATACTTGTATAGATAGTGTTGAAATTACTTTAGAAGCAGATTCTACTCCCAATATAAATTTAACAGTAGGAGTTACGGATGTAGTGTGTAATGGAGATTCGAATGGTACTTTTAAGGTATATTATCCGAATAATTGTTATTCTTACGAGCTACATAGATATACATTCTTTACTCCTCAGGTAATATTAGATACTGGAGATTATTTTAACAATCTTATTTCTGGTTTCTATGGAGTTATAGCTACTTCAAACTCGGGTACTTGTGTAGATTCTTCTTCTGTAAAATTTATTGATGAACCAACTGAGATTTCATTTGACTCCCCAGTAGTAAATGATGTTAGATGTATTGTTGGAGATTCTTGTAATGGAGAAGTATTCCTGCCAAATATTCCTGTAGGAGGAATATCCCCTTACTATTATTATTTAAAAAATGTAACAGATAATATTCCTTTAGGAGTGGTGTCTGCTTCCGACACTCTTTTATTTTTATGTGATGGAATGTATGAAATACAAGTTGTTGATGGGAATGCTTGTGTAGTATATGACACTATATTAGTTGCAGATTCTTCTCTATATATTGACTCTTTCTCTGTTCAGTCAATAAGTTGTTATAATGGCAATAATGGTGTTGTTGAGGTTTTTTCTCATGGAGGTGTATATAATTATTCTTATTTATGGTCTAATTCAGACACAACAAAAATTACAGATAGTTTAAGTAGTTTAAAATATTATATTACACTTTCAGATTCTGTAGGTTGTTTTGCTTTTGATAGTATTTTTGTAGATCATCCGGACACATTACAGTTTGATATTCTTGCCAAAAAACCAGAAACTTGTATGGGGGTATCCAATGATGGTGCAATATATTTAGAGATAACAGGAGGGTCTTCTCCTTATAATTATATGTGGACTTCTTTTTCTGGTTTTTCTGGTAATTCTGGTTCTGGTTTCGGAGACACTATTTTTAATTTAACATACGACACTATCTTTATTGATATTACAGATGTAAATTATTGTTCTGCTGCGCCTGTTTGGGTTACTCAAAGTGTTACTATAGTAAACGCGTTAAATGCGAATAACCCTCTTTCTTTCGATTCTATTTACTATTCTGTTAATCCTGTTTGTTTTGCCTCTCATACCGGATTTATTAATATTAATTTAGATGGTGGAGATATTCCAATTCAATACTCTATTGATAGTATGATTTCTTGGTCCTCCTTAGACTCTTTTTCTAATTTAAATTCCGGAAAATATAACATTTATGTAGAAGATGTTTATGGCTGTCTGGATAGTGCTATTGTAAATATTCAACAATATGATGAAATAATTATCAATCAGGATTCTGTAAAACAGGTAAGTTGTTTTGAAGGGAGTGATGGACACATCTCTATTTCTGTAACTGGAGGAATCTATCCTTATACTTATTTATGGCTTCCAACTCTTGAAACAACAAGTTCTATTTCTGGTTTATTTGCGCTTCCTCATATTGTAAAAGTAACAGATTCTGTTTTGTGTGTAAAAATGGATACTATTAATTTAATAGAACTTACGGACCCTATTCAGACAGAATCTTCAATTGTAGACATGGTAAGTTGTTATGATGGTGAAGATGGGGTATTGACAACCTCTACTATTGGAGGAATGCCGAACTATACTTATGTTTGGACCGATTTGAGTTTAGATACAGTTTCTACATCTGTAAATGCAAACGGACTTACTGCAGGTAATTATTTAGTGTTTGTTTCAGATAGTTTTAATTGTGGACCGGCTATAGATACTGTTGTGATGAAAGAATTTTCCGAAATAGAAATAGATGTAATAAATATAATTGATAATATTTGTTTTGGAGAAAGGTTTGGTGAATTCACTTTTGCGGTTAGTGGAGGAGCTCCTTCTTATTCAATTAATATTTCAGATGAGAATAGTAATATTACTTCTACTATTAATAATACTATATCTAATTTACTTTCTTCAAATTACATAGTTTGGGTGATAGATGCGAATAACTGTAATTCTGACAGTTTATTTTCAGTAAAATTAGGAGAGCCTGGAAGAATACAGATACATAATGAGATAACAAATTTAAGTTGTTTTCAATCTGAAAATGGTGTTATGGATATAAGTATATTGAGTGGTACTCCTCCTTATAATTATGAGGTATCTTCTGATAATGTTCTGATTCAACAAGGTCAAGTAAATCAGTTGAATGTACTTAGTGTTTATGATCTTATTTCTGAAAATTATGCGATTTCAGTTACTGATTTTAATGGATGTTTTGTAGATTCTGTTTTTGTAGTAAACCAACCAGATGAAATTATAGCAGATTTTGTTTCTGTTTCTGATTTTGGAAGAGAATCTTTTGAATTTCAGGCAGAAAATACTTCCGTAGGTGGTAATCTTTATTTTTGGGATTTTTACAATGATTCTACTAAAGTACTTTCTTATTTGCAAGAGGTAAAAATGCTATTTGTAAATCAGGGAGAATATGAATTAATCATGGTTGCTCATGATACTGTTTTAGGTCATGCTTGTAACGATACTATATTTAGAGTTATTGATGTGGAAGGCTATGATGTTTATAATGTTTTTACACCGAATAATGATGGAGTAAATGATATTTTCCATTTTAATGAATGGATGATAAATGGAATTTATGTTGAAATATTTAATCGTTGGGGAGAAAAAATATACCATTGGGAAGATGTAAATGATGGGTGGAATGGAATTGGGTATAATGGAAGAAATGTAGAGGAAGGAGTTTATTTTTATAGGATGGAAGCTACTGGTGTTGATGGTTCTCATTTTGAGGAGAATGGAAGTGTAACCTTGTTGAGATAGTTGAACAAGTAAGATTAATTAAGACATTATATATATAAAGATAATTATTTTGTAAATTTGTAAAAAATTAAATTATGAGAAAATCACTTATTTTATTTGTATTATTTTGGAGCAATATCTCTTTTGCTCAACAATCAGACTGGGAAATATATGCTGAAATTGATGGGGTAAGGTTTGAGACTAAATTTATAGAGTGTTATAGTAATGAGATACTTACATTCAGAATTTCTAACTCTAATAATTATTCTGTTTATATTATTTGGCATGAAGAAGTTTGGGTGGATGGAGTGTGTAAACAAACAGGGGAATCTGATGAGGATGAAAGAGAAATTCAACTTTTTTCTCATGAGGTAGCAAGTGGTTCTTGTGAATTTAAAGAGAGTTTTTATATAGGTTCAAAAATAAATAGAGGATCAAGAGTGATGTCTTTAACTCACTTTGACCTTAAAAACATAACAGTTTCAAAAAAAATAGATTGTAAAAATTAAGATATGAAAAAATTATACGGTTTTTTAATAGCAATTTTAGTAAGCGGAAGTATTTCTGCGCAATGTACAGTATTTGGAGTGAATTATATTTGGCCAGATACAACAAATGTAAACGGTTGTTTTCAGTTGGGAGACACCTTAGTTATTGACGCTTATACAACTCAACAAGCTACTCTTTTAGATAATGATTTTGAATTGGGTACTTTTGGTACTGGATGGCAAACAGGTCTTTCAGCAAATGTGATTTTAAATGACCCTACACATTGCGCTTGGCCTCCTCCGGGTAATCCTGTTCCAAATACGGCATATGTTTGGATGGGAAACGCTGCGGCTCATCCAAGAAATTTAACTTCTGTTGATTTTGACTTGTCTCAATGTCATAATCTGGAGTTTGACATGAAGTATGCTATTCAGTCACAAGCGGGGCCATGTGAAGGTCCAGATTTGTATTGTGAAGGAGTTCGTATTCAATATTCTACAGATGCTGGTGTTACTTGGTTTAATTGGGATGGTACACAGGAACAGCCATGGTCTGCTCCTGGAAGTGGAGCTCCTGATGCTTTAACGGGGAATTGTGCTACACATCCTGTTTATGCTTATAATAGTACAGGTTATTGGGATCCAGATACAAATAATGTTGGAGGTTCTGCTTCTAGTCCGTATGTAAATTGGTTTCATGTAGATTTACCATTACCTGTTGCTGCACAAACTACCTCTACCAGGGTGAGGTGGATTCAGTTATCTTCTTCTTCCAATTCGTTCGACCACTGGGGGATGGACAATGTAAAAATAGGTTGCCAGGCCTATTCTCCAGCACATTATACTTGGTCAGGAGGTGCTGCTGTAGATACTATTCAACCTAATTTACCTTATGGAGGACAACATTTGCTTATTCCAAATGCACTAGGAACCTATGAATACGTAGTAACAATGGTAGACAGTACCCCCATGACTATGAATGGACAGCCAGGTCCTGATATTTGCCATGATACTGTTCAATTTGTTGGGTTAGCTTCTTTTAATCATCATATTACTCATGTTAGTTGCTATGGTGATACAAATGGAGTAATTGCTTTAGAACAATTAAATAATTCTACTTCTATTTATAGTTTTTATATTGATGGGGTGTTAAATACAAATCCTCAGCCATATGATACTGTTTTTAGCAATCTAGGTCCTGATACTTACGGAATATCGATATCAGATAATGGTAATTGTGAGATTGTAGATTCTATCACTATTAATGCTCCAAATTTCCCATTACAACTTACCTCCGGAACAGATTCTCTCTATCTATGTTATGGAGACAGTAGTGGATCTGCATTTGCTACTACAACCGGAGGTACACCTTTTTATAGTTATGAGTGGTTTGATGGTAGTTATACTAGTATTGGTTTAGGGGATAGTATTTTAGGTT
>Ga0206679_10001139_pt1 | contig 22092 bp, 12 predicted proteins | sample M110012015metaG_FD_155464 | JGI IMG/M metagenome (GOLD analysis project Ga0206679, IMG submission 155464) | Ammonia-oxidizing marine archaeal communities from Monterey Bay, California, United States - M1 100m 12015 | ecosystem: Environmental > Aquatic > Marine > Intertidal zone | place: USA... | reverse complement strand
CTATAAGAATGGCCAAAATTCATACAGGGTATGACAAAATAATGGTGATGGAGCATGGGTACCATGGACATACTCAAACAGGAATTGATATCAGCGATTATAAATTCAATCATCCCAAAGGACAAGGTCAAAAAAACCAAATCATAAAGACAGCAATTCCAAATGCATATGGAGGAAAATATACAGGTCCGGAATGTGGGCCACTCTACGCTCAAGATACCATTGAGCAAATCAAATATTCTAAAGAAGGAATAGCTGCTTTTATTAGTGAACCCATAGTGGGATGTGGCGGACAAATTCCTTTAGCGGAAGGATATTTAGCATCAGTTTATGATGCAATTCGAGCTCAAAAGGGAGTTTGTATTAGTGACGAAGTTCAAACAGGATTTGGAAGACTTGGTGATGTTTTCTGGGGTTACGAACAGCACAAAGTAGTTCCTGACATAGTCGTTATAGGTAAGCCTATGGGGAATGGGCATCCTATGGGAGCAGTTATTACTACGAGTGAAATTTCGGTATCTTTCGAAGAAGGTGTTGAATTTTTCAGCTCGTTCGGAGGAAATCCAGTATCATGTGCCATTGGGAAAGCTGTATTAGATGTAATCGACACTGAAAACCTGCAAGAAAATGCAAAAATAACAGGGGACTATTACAAGTCTCTGTTTACGGAATTGCAGAAGAATTATCCCAGTATTGGGGATGTCAGAGGATCTGGATTATTTCTCGGCATAGAATTGATTGATGAAAAGGGAAAGCCAAACACAAAACTTGCACAATACATCAAAAACGAGCTCAGGAAAAGATATATTTTAATCAGTACCGACGGACCTTATGATAATGTAATTAAAACAAAACCTCCCTTGGTTTTTACGAAAGAAAATGCGCTTCGAGTTGTTGAAGAAATTGATCGTGTGATCTCTTGTAAGATTAAATAATGACTATAAAGTTAAGTATTCGAGAAATCCATGGAGAACCTTTAGTCTATCATAGCTAGAATTTGTAACCGAAATATGAATAGTCATATTCGACATACTCCCTCCCTTTGTTAAGTTAGCAGCAAAACTAGCATCTGCATTAGTCATTTCCTGCCATGATTTCTGACCCTCAACAAGCTTAGTTTTAAATTCTCCATACCATTCAATCATTTCTTGATCCGATTCCAATGCGGCCGTTTCCAATCCAGAATCCAGAATAACCATAATTTGATTGTACGTATCCATGAGCAGACTGTCCGCAATCTCTCGTTGTTGATAAAAGCATTGAGTCATCTCAATATTCGTTATGGCCTCATTGCAAGCTATAGACCAATTATCGTAATTGGTTTGTTGGGCATAAATTGACGGGGATAAAAAGAAATAAAGAATAAAAGAATAAATATAAAAGTGTCTCATGATTCGAAAGTTACTAATAAATATCTCAACAATATGAAACCCATGAAATCGGCACTACAAGTAGTAGAAACAATAAGTGTAAACATCCTATATAAACACCCGAAATAAGTCAAAATCAGTGACATAAATAAAGATTTCTTATATTCGTGATGACTAAAACTATAACTCATGAAAATTATTCTCCTTTCTATTCTATGGATATTTGTGTCCTCTTTTCAGCTTTTTTCACAATGTACTCCTTTTGATTGTTCCTCATCTCTGCCCGCATATGGTGGTATCTGCGATACCGCTTTAATGGATGGAGATGTCAATCAGGCATACTCCGATTTTGAATCTTTTATAATTACAGACAATTGCTTTGATGCCGGCTTAATAGATCCGTCACAAGCAGGGACCAATATCAAAATCACGAATGTGGATAATTTTTCGTTCAGTGGGCTACCAAATGGAATTACGGGAAATACAGACCAGGCGGCTTATTCACCTCCAGGCAATAGTTTTGTTAACGGATGTGCCGCATTTATAGGCACTCCAACGGAGGCAGGTGTATTTAATGTTGCCATTGACTTTTTAGCCGATATACAGCTGTGTGGATGGCTACCAATCAGTGTAGCGGATAATGCCGCCAGCTATATTATGTGGCTAACCATTAATCCCGATGCCTCTTTTACCGGACTTGCATCTACATATTGTGAAAGTGATGGGATTGTGACAATGACTGTAACAGGAACTACTGGAGGAACCTTTAGCGGGCCTGGTGTTACGGGAAATATGTTTGACCCCGGTGTTGCCGGCCCAGGAACTCACACGATTCAATACCTGGTTGCTGCACAGGAAGGTTCTGCTGTGGCTCCAGCCACCGCCAGTATGCAGATGACCGTTCAGGTTTCTGCCGCAACCACTCTTTGGTATGCAGATGTGGATGGAGATACCTACGGTGATCCCAACTCCAGTCCTATTGCATCTTGTAGTTCTATAACAGGTTATGTGTCTAATAATTCCGATTGCGATGACAATGACAATACAGAATACCCAGGACAAACGTGGTATGTAGGTGTTGATGGTGATAATGACGGTTACTTCGGTAGCCAGCTTACAGTCAGCCAGTGTGAGAACCCAGGGGGTTATTCAACCAGTACTCAGGTAATTGATGATTGTGATGACAGTGACAATACAGAATTCCCAGGACAAACATGGTATTTAGGTGTGGATGGTGATAATGATGGTTACTTCGGTAGTCAGCTTACAGTGAGCCAATGCGAGAACCCAGGGGGGTACTCAACCAGTGCTCAGGTAATTGATGATTGTGATGACAGTGACAATACAGAATTCCCAGGACAAACATGGTATTTAGGTGTGGATGGTGATAATGATGGTTACTTCGGTAGTCAGCTTACAATGAGCCAATGTGAGAACCCAGGGGGGTACTCAACCAGTGCTCAGGTAATTGATGATTGTGATGACAGTGACAATACAGAATTCCCAGGACAAACATGGTATTTAGGTGTGGATGGTGATAATGATGGTTACTTCGGTAGTCAGCTTACAGCGAGCCAATGTGAAAACCCAGGGGGATACTCAATCAGTGCTCAGGTAATTGATGATTGCGATGACAATGATCCAAACTCGTTCCCGGGTGCCCCAGAATTGTGTGACGGATTAGACAACGACTGCAATAACCAGATTGATGATGGACTCACTTTTATTGACTATTATATTGACAACGACAATGATGGATTCGGAGTAGGAAATCCAAGCAGTTTGTGTGAAGACCCAGGATTTGGGTTTTCTTTATTGGATACGGACTGTGATGATACGGACAGTACCATTTATCCTGGTGCTCCTGAAATACCAGGCAATGGAATTGATGAAAATTGCGACGGAGTAGACGGCGTATTATCCATGGACAATATAATTGAGCCCAGCCTATCTGCTCACCCAAATCCAAGCTTTGGAATTGTGAGAATAGAAGGATACACAAAAGAAAAATCACGTCTTTTAAATGTCTATAATTCAACTGGGCAATCTATTCAATATAGTGTCTACTGGCAGAATGGAGAGTATTTCATTGACTTCAATGAGACTGAAAGGGGTATCTATTTTATTCATTTTGAAAACAAAAAGCCAATCAAGATTTTCAAAATGTGATTTGAGAAAATAATCATACTCCGTAAATCTGAAATTTTTCATTCAAAAAAGGCATCCCTTTGCATGGTTTCAGCGTCAATATAGGACTAACCATTGCTATGAAATATTCAGTTCGTTTAAATCACTCTTTTAGAGCTAGTTCTGTTATGTCTATTATTACAGAACCTATCAGCCATTTTCAGATTGACTTATTTAATTGTATTTCATTAACCACATCACCTCATGTTAAATACACTAAGCTTCAAAAACTATGAAAAATTACATTTTATGCTTATTGATTTTAAGCAATTTTATTCTACAGGCACAAAACAATCAAGAAATCATCACAAATCACATCTCAAAAGTTTATCCTGAAATAAACGTTAGTGATGATCTTGTAATCACGGATGAAAGCTATTCCAAATTGACAGAAATTCAATATGTTTACTTAAATCAGACAGTTAATGGAATAGAAATTTACAACTCAGGAGGAAATTTTGCCATCAAAAATGATGAAGTAGTTTATTCTAATTTCGAATTCATTAAAAATGTATCTTCAAAAACAAATACAGGCGATTTCAATATATCAGCTCATAAAGCCATAGAATATGCCTGTAACGAAATTGGAATACGCAATGGATTTAAAACAGAGCTCATTAAATCCGAGAATTCGAAGAGCTATCTTTTTGATAAAGGAACGATCTCCTTAGAAAACATCCCTGTAAAACTTATTTATTATTACACATCAGAAGAAAATGAACCAATTCATTTGGCCTGGGATTTAAGTATATATGAAAAGTCAAAAAAACACTGGTGGAGCATACGAGTAGATGCTACAGACGGCAAAATATTAGACATCAACGACTGGGTTCTGGAATGTGCTTTTGGAGACAACAATCATGAGGAACATGGGCATCAAAGAAGACCTTTGCATGGTCATGAAGCTTCATCTACATTGCCCCCAACTGATGCCTATAATGTTTTTGCCATACCGGTAGAGAGTCCAAGCCACGGTGGCAGAACAATCGTCAATGGTACAAATAATCTGCTGGCCTCTCCATTTGGATGGCATGATGACAATGGAGCTGCTGGACATGAATATACCATTACCCGAGGAAATAATGTGTACGCCTACGAAGACCAGGATGACAATGATAATCCAGGCTATTCACCTGACGGTGGAGGCTTACTTAATTTTGATTTCACATTAGACCTGGGAATTGCCCCTGACAATAACCTTGATCCTGCGATTACGAATCTCTTTTACATGAACAACATCATGCATGATGTCTGGTATCAATATGGATTCGATGAAGCTAGCGGAAACTTTCAGGAAAACAATTATGGAAATGGAGGCAATGGTTCTGATTATGTATATGCTGAGGCCCAGGATGGAGGAGGAACCAACAATGCAAATTTTGCCACTCCAGGCGATGGTGCAAATCCTCGAATGCAGATGTTTTTATGGTCTGCGCCAACTGCTGATAATAACTTGTTGGAATTGAATAGTCCAACATCCTTAGCGGGTCCCTATACGGCAATGCAGGGAGCCTTTGGTCCAGCAGTACCAACAACACCGTTGACGGCAGATTTCGCTCTTGTGGATGATGATAATGGAGATAATGAAGATGCGTGTGAAGCTCTTACAAATGGCCCAACATTGAACGGTAAAATTGCCATCATACGACGAGGCACGTGTACTTTCGTTAGTAAAGTTCAAGCCGCAGAAGCGGAAGGAGCTTTAGCAGTTATCATGGTGAACAATGTGGCGGGAGCTCCAATTACCATGGGCGGTAACGACCCAGGTATCGGTATTCCTTCTGTGATGATCTCACAGGCTGATGGTGAAGCCATTATCAGTGCCTTACTTGCATCCACAACCATTAATGGCACCCTTCAAAGCTCTGGAAATCTTGTGGAATTGGACGGAGATTTTGACAACGGCATAATAGCACACGAATATGGCCATGGAATATCAAACAGACTTACTGGTGGAGCCAGCAATTCAAATTGTCTAAGCAATGATGAGCAAATGGGTGAAGGATGGTCTGACTGGTTTGGACTAATGCTCACCATAGATCCGGGAGACATAGGAACAGATATTAGAGGTATAGGAACCTATGCCATTGGAGAGCCAACAAACGGAAACGGCATAAGACCTGCACCTTATTCTACAGATATAGGTGTGAATGACTATACCTATGACGCAACAAATAATACAGGTGCCATTAGTCAACCACATGGAATTGGCTTTGTGTGGTGTACGATGCTTTGGGACCTCACCTGGGCCCTAATAGACATTTATGGTTACGATACAGACGTTTATAATGGTTCTGGTGGAAATAATATAGCTATGGCATTGGTTGTTGAAGCATTAAAGCTGCAATCCTGCAATCCAGGATTTGTTGATGGCAGGGATGCCATTTTACAGGCTGATCAAATTTTGAATAATGGTGCCCATGAATGCCTTATTTGGCAGGTGTTTGCGGCAAGAGGATTAGGATTTAGTGCTGACCAAGGATCCAATAATAGCAGAACTGACCAAACGGAAGCTTTTGACCTTCCAGCAGCGTGTCAATTACCGACAATGCCACCAGTTGCCTCTTTTTCTTATTTGGCTGAATGTACTGGAGAAGTTAATTTCAGTGATTTATCCACAAATAATCCAGACAGCTGGAGCTGGGATTTTGGCGATGGGAATACAAGTAATTTCGAAAACCCCACTCACGTATATATAGCGAGTGGCACCTATACTGTGGAACTTACTTCAACTAATAATATAGGTTCAGGAACGGAGACCATAAATGTCACGATAGATTTACCCGATGCTCCTACTGCCTCAAACGTGGATATTTGTGAAAATCAAGAAGCAAGCTTTACAGGATCTGGAACTGGAACCCTTATGTGGTATGATGATTCGGGCACCACTCTTTTGGAAACTGGAAATACCTTTGTAACCCCTCCTTTAAACACTACAACAAATTATTTAGTGCAAAATGTACTTCAAACCGTGGACTATGTTGGTCCAGTTAATGGAAGCATTGGCAGTGGTAATGCCCATAGCCAACTTGCCGTATTTACACTAAATTTTGAGGCTCAAACTTCATTTGACATTGTTTCTGTTTGGGTAAATGCAAACAGCACGGGAAATCGCACAATAAATATTTATAATGCTGTTGATGGAGGAGGGACAATTATCGATCAGGTCATGGTGTTTATACCAAATACCGGACCGCAAAGAATCACTCTAGATTTGACCATTCCATCCGCAGGCACCTATAGTATAGGTGGGTCTTCAATGGATTTATATCGAAACAATGGAGGTGTGAACTATCCATATTCACTGGCTAACGTTGTAGATATCATCAGCTCTTCAGCCGGTCCTAATTACTATTATTATTACTATGACTGGGAGATTCATACAAACCCTTGCCTCAGTCCATTCACACCAGTTGTTGCCTCTGTAAATCCTTCAAGCTTCGGTACAGACACACAAACTGCATGTGATTCCTATACCTGGATTGACGGAAATACCTATACCTCAAATAATGGCAATGCGACATATACGCTTCAAAACTCAAATGGTTGTGATAGCATAGTAACACTGGATCTGACCATCCATAATCCAAGCTTTGGAACAGACGTACATTCGGCATGTGGTTCCTACACCTGGATTGACGGAAATACGTATACCTCAAGTAACGGCAATGCGACATATACGCTTCAAAATGCAAATGGGTGTGATAGCATAGTAACACTGGATTTAACTATTCATGACTCAAGCTTTGGGACAGACATACAAACGGCTTGTAGCTCATACACCTGGATCGATGGGAACACATATACCTCAAGTAACGGCAATGCAACATATACACTTCAAAATGCAAATGGCTGTGATAGCATAATAACACTGGATTTAACTGTTCATGACCCAAGCTTTGGGACAGACATACAAACGGCTTGTAGCTCATACACCTGGATCGATGGGAACACATATTCCTCAAGTAACAATGCAGCTACTTATGTCCTACAAAATGTAAATGGATGTGACAGTACGGTTACTCTCGATCTCTCTATAACTGGAACTGTAAGTTCTACTGACACCCAAACTGCATGTGAATCCTACACCTGGATTGATGGAAATACCTACACACAAAGTAATAATACTGCAACTTTTACCCTAATTGCTTCTCAAGGCTGCGATAGTATTGTAACACTTAACTTGAGTATAAATAACCCTGATTTTGTAACAGACACACAGGTATCCTGTGATTCCTACACTTGGATTGATGGAAACACCTATACACAAAGTAATAATACTGCTTTCATGACATTTCAAAATCAGAATGGATGTGATAGTACAGTTACCCTTGATTTGACAATTAATACTGTAAATAATACTATTCTTCAGCTCGATCCTTCAACAGCTGAGGCAGAAGCATCAAATGCCACATATCAATGGCTGGACTGCGCAAACGGCTTTGTAGAATTTGCTGGAGAAACGGGTCAGACATTTCAGTGTCAGGGGGCCTGCTATTTTGAAGTAGCAGTACTGGTGACTGAAAATGGATGCTCGGATACCAGTGATTGCGTGATATTAAATGTACTCGACTTAAATGATAATACTACACAAGAATCAGTCACAATATATCCAAATCCTACCAGTAAAACTCTGAATATTAATGGACTGCATACATTAACTGAAATTAGACGAATAGATGTTACAGATTATAACGGTAGGCTGGTGAAGTCCTTAGATCAAATAATTACGACCATTGATGTAAATAATCTTGCTGATGGAATCTACTTCCTAAATATACACCATGAGGATGGAGTTGAAATAAAGAAATTTATTATTCAATAAGCTTATTTTTTAACCACCTTAAAAGTTTGTGTACCTATTTGCAGGAAATACACATTTGCTTCTAAATATGAAATGTCAATTCTGTCAGATGAATTGTGCAGCATATCCGATTTTACGACTTTGCCATCCGTTGTGCTTAAAATAAAATGAAGTGGATAAGATAATTCTCCAGCTAAATTAATAGTAGAACTTGATGGATTCGGAACAATCATGAGCTTTTCTAGCTCCATCGATTCCATTTGGGCATGTGGTGTACAATCTACTGCACCGATCAGGAAATCATATCGATCCTGAATAAAAGATTTCAGACCAGGAGGTGAAGATCCTGGACCTGGTCCACCACTGGGCAAATCAGATTCAATATTGGTATCAAAGTCTGTATCCGAATACATTTTATTATTATCTGCGTACACATCATCTTTAATTAATTCTTTCAAATTATCAATAATCGGATTCAAATAATCAGGATTAAAAACAGTGCTGAGTAAATAACAAATTTCGGACGTATACTGGTCATTAAGAGATTGACTGGCAAAAACCCGTTCTAAGAGGGGGCGATTAAATGCATAATAATAAATATCCAGATTAGAAGGAGTAAGACCTCCCATAAATCCATAGGTACCGAAGGCTTCATTGCCGTCCCATTTGATCCATTGCCACTTATCCGTACTTAGATTATGATAGATGTAATAGTTCCTGGCCGACTGCGTATAGCTGTCTAAATTACTGAACAGATTGTCCAAAGCGGCTGAACCGAGAAAAGGGCCCAGGTCCAATTTACTTTGCAGTCCCGTTTCAAAATCGTTATCTGAGGTATTATTAATAAAATCTGTGAATTCTATGAGGTCAGTCCAGTCATTGGCCGTTTCATTTGATTTTAATTCGTATGAAGAATCATAAGAAGCTTGAGCTGTTCCCAGATATTCCAGACTGGCTTCTCCTGTCCCTCCCCCAAAATTAGAACCAGCTTTAAACAAATTCCCATCATCGTCCAAAATTCTCCAGTCCAAAAACTGGTCATCAATCTGCTCAACCATGGTATAAAACCCCCATGGTACACCATTATAGCTTACAGTAGCAAAATTGACCCTTGGAGCTGGAACACCATGATCGAGAGAAATATCAAAAAAAATCTTTTCTCTCATAAACGTAGGGTCCTTAAATCCATTACTGAAATTCAATTTCTTTAGTCCATCATAATTTTGACCAGATATATATTCATTGAAATCGATCTTAAATGATTTCTTATCACCAGGATGGCCATAACTTGAATTTCCTTTCAATCGAACACCAACACTATCGAAGGTATAAGTTCCTGTAAGGTCTGTAAGGGTAAGGTTTGCCGCGATATACTGGGTTCCCAGCACATCCTCATTATCGTAATTATATTCCAATTGAGTCCAAAAATCACTCTGTAGAAAATCCAGCTGAATATCTACCACTTGATCAGTGTCAAAAAGATTATCTCCGTCTATTTGTCCAGCAACAGGCTTACTTACTAGAATTCCGATAAACAATAGAATTGAAAAAAACGGTGTATTATTCTTTATTATAAATAACATAGGTATTACATTTTAGACATTATTACTACTAAATTTCTTATCTGAAAAGATTAACATAATATACAAAGTAAGAGCATTTCAATCTAAAATAAGAAATTACTAAGTTTTTAACGCTCAAGCAACATTAGGAATTAAGGGGCAAAAACACTTCTGCCATCATACACCTGGCGCTTCCTCCTCCACAAGCTTGTATCGTATCAAGCTCACTGTGAATGATTGGATTGAATTTTTCAATTTTCTTTAGCTGTTCCTCGTTTAGACTCTTGAATGCCGAAGTGGACATCACCAGATAAGGTTCATTGCCTCTTACCTGCAACATATTCCCAGCAAATTCCTGCTTTTGCTCCTCTGATATTTCTATAATTTCTTTATTGGTTTTTTCGAAGCAATCAATGAGCATTTTTTGTTCTGCTAAATCATCTATCGCATCCATACAAATTACAACGTACTCGTCTGCCACACACATCATTACATTGGTATGATAAATAGGAAGCCTTTCTCCATCATGCGTTTGATTTGCGTTAAACGATACAAGTTCATAATCAAATTCCGAACAAAACTTTAGAGCGATTTCCTTATCCGTTCTTATAGAAAGTGCCGCATAGCAAATTCTATGGTCTCGATCTAGGATCATACTTCCTGTACCTTCTAAAAAAACATCCTCAGATTCGTACATAGAAAAATCAACAACAGAAGATATATTGAAATTTTTAGATCTTAAATTGTCTAATATTGCTGGCCTTCTTTCCATTCTTCTGTTCTTGGCAAACATTGGATAAAGAGCAACTCTTCCATCCTGATGAAAAGACACCCAATTGTTGGGAAAGATAGAATCAGGAGTATCAGAAGAAATCGTATCCCGAATTACATGAACGTGAACTCCATTTTGCTCAAGCTTCACAACAAATTCATTAAACTCTTTTAATGCTCTCATTTGTATCTCATCCCCAGCTAAAGACCCCAATTCCTTTTGGTAGAAATTATTTTTAGCCGTCTCTTCATTGTACCGAAAAGCAACTGGTTGAACCATGAGTATATGTGATGTGAGCTGTTTCATTCTCTTAATAATGGCATAGTGGAACAACGAAATAACCCCCCCATCTTTGACACCTCCTTGTAAGATATCTCTTCCACCTTAAACCCTTTATCACGCAATATAGAATTTAATCTCGTAAATTCTGTCTGAGATACAATGACGTCTTTAGAAAGAGAAAACACGTTTGACTTCAGATTATACATATCCTCTGCACTGATAACTATTGCATTTTCTTTACCGAAACGATTAAGCAAAAATTCAAAATCAGACCTGTTCTTAAAACCTTTCTCACATAAAATGGCCTTGTTTTCTCCAATAGGTTGAAAGCAGCAATCCAGGTGCAGGGCACTCTTTCTGGGGTCGGTGTCGGATTTTAATAATTCGAAAGCCTTAATTTTCTTATCTGGAAAAGAATTTTTTATGAATTCTACTCCATCCAGATTTGTCCTTGCCACCTTATAAGCATCAAAATCCTCATCCTCAGAATATCCAATAAAAATAGAATCGCCACATAAGATGACATCTCCTCCTTCAGCTCGTGCTGTTTGCGGCATTCTGAGTATATGACTTTCATCAATCGATTGTAATACATCCTTCAAAGCGCTAAGCTCTTCCGAACGCTCCTCAATCACATTGGGAATAACGAGCTTATTACCAATAACAAAGGCAATATCCCGTGCATAAATTTGATTTAAGCCGGGAATATTCTTAGGTCGATGTACCTGAACACCATAACGTTCAAAGACCTTCCTAAAAGCATCCATTTCACGGACTAAATCTTTTTCCAAAGGATAAATCCCCAATCGTATACTCTCCACTGATTTTGGATCATAGCACTCCTCTATTTCTGGGGCTCCTCCAAAATCCAAAGCTGTACCAAGAACCACAGTCTTTAATTTGCTGACTTCGTCATTCACGTATATTTCAGTATGCTCCTTCAATATTCTAGTTTTGTGGTAGCGAATCTACTAAATTTCCTATTAAATTAAGTATGAAAAAAGGAATTCATTACACCAAATAATATTCGGTAAATTTTCTGCACAAATAAACTGTAACTTAAAATTGGTTTATTACTTTCATAGTGTGGAGATAAAGAGTCGAAATTATATTATTATACTACTTCTTTTGTATGTCATTGAATGTGTTCATGGCCAAAAAAACAAATCATTTTCAGGAGAGCTGATCTATCATATAGAAAACGTAGATGAAAACCCGAATGACATGGTCTCTGGTGAAAAGGCAGAAGAAAAAATGATTATTTATGCAAGAGACTCTTTACTAAAAATTGTAAATTTCAACTCGGTTAATGGTGTTCAGGAATGTCTTACACATCTGAGGCACAACAAATCAATATTGCTTTTGGAAATTGATGGCCAGGGTTATGCTGTGCAAATTGGTCCCGAATCGAATAATGCATCGGACAGCTTGTATACATTCAAAAAGAAATGTGGATTTTCAAGAAAATTCAATGGCTTAAAAAGTAAAAAGATCCTAATGAAGCACCCGATGCTGTCTAATGATTTGATTTGTCTGTACTCTACTGAAATTGCTGAAAAATATTCGAATGTATTTAGTAAAATGCCCGGATTACCTGTTTTATACTTCCTGGTTTCTGAAAAGGGATTGCTTCAATATACACTTGAATCGTATAAAAAATATGACCCTCCGCTATCCATTTTTATGATTCCTGAAGGATATCAGATCTTATCGATGGAACAATTTTTAAACGGAATGAAAATTTCTGACGATTAATTCGAGTCTCCAGGCTCTATTATAACTAACAGTGGCATGTTCAAAGTTGAATTTTAAGCATTCAAATACATTGGGGGTTTATACTATATTCGTAAGATAGTCAAAATGAAATGGAGGAGAATGAATTCATACCGGTAGATCAAAGTAAAAAAGCTTCTTCATCAAAAAAGAAGAAAGGAAAAAAATCCAAATCTTCAAAAAAAGGCTCTATTGCAAACAAAATTGACAGAAAGAAAATAGAAACCGTTGTCGGCTCTTTTTTAATCCTGTTTTCACTGTTTCTGACCTTAGCCTGTTTCTCCTACCTCCTCACCTGGAGAGTAGATCAGGATAAGCTTATTGATTCTTCATTTGTTGACTTCATTTTCAATAATTCTCATGTTGAAATACAGAATTGGATGGGGAAATTTGGAGCATGGATGTCACATTATCTCATATATGACCTATTTGGCATTACTTCTTTTGGAATTTGCTTTTTGATGTTTTTAACAGGTGTCAAGACCTTATATAAAAAATCACTTCTTCCTATTGGAAGATCATATACAGTGGCAATAGCTTACATGCTTTGGGGTTCTATGTTTCTGGGATTCTTCTCTGACCACATTCACTTTCTCGGTGGGACCTTTGGTTTCTTTATAAATGACTGGCTTATTCAGACATTAGGGAAAATGGGGACGATGACTCTGACTATTGTATTACTGTATGTAATTACCACTTTGATATTCAATCCAAACTATTCGGCTTTATTTAACTATTTATTCCCAAAAAAATCTACAGAACCTGAAGAAGAGGCTGCCGTTGAAGATAATATGACGGTTATTAATCCAATGAGTGAAGAAGAAATTACGGAAGATGTGATTTCAGAGTCAGTAGATTTCTCAGAAAATAAAGACGAAGAAAGTCCCGAAGAAGCTGAAAAAGAAAAACAATCCGAAATTATTGATGAATTTGATAAAGAAAAGGATGAAGGATTTGAAATCGAAGTTCCTGAAGAGGAAGAAACCGTTGCTTTAGATGAACTGGAAGAAAAGAACCTTGCAGAGCAATTGGTCGAAGAGCATGGTGAATTTGATCCTAAAGCTGATTTAGATGGCTACCTCCTTCCTTCTGTAGAGCTTTTAAAAGAATATGGATCAGGAACGGTATCTGTAAACAAAGAAGAGCTGGAAACCAATAAGGACAAAATCATTGAAACCCTTTCGAATTACAAAATAGATATTGCAAAGATTAAAGCGACTGTCGGACCAACTGTGACATTATACGAAATAGTCCCTGCACCGGGAGTTCGCATTTCCAAAATTAAAAACCTCGAGGATGATATCGCTTTGAGCTTAAGTGCACTCGGAATCAGAATTATTGCACCAATTCCTGGCAAAGGAACAATTGGAATAGAAGTTCCTAATTCCAGCCCTGATATGGTCAGCATGAGGTCACTTATCGCATCAGAAAAATTCCAGAATCATGAAGGGGAGCTGTCTATTGTGATGGGGAAATCAATTACCAATGAAACCTATGTGTTTGATTTGACCAGAATGCCCCATTTGCTTGTTGCCGGAGCCACAGGACAAGGAAAATCAGTAGGATTGAACGCAATATTAATTTCTATACTATATAAGAAACATCCGTCTCAAGTCAAATTTGTTTTAGTCGATCCAAAAAAGGTAGAATTAACGCTATATAATAAAATTGAAAGACATTTTTTAGCAAAACTTCCAAATGAAGAAGATGCTATAATCACAGATACTTCCAAAGTGGTAAATACACTTAATTCGCTTTGTATAGAAATGGATGACCGTTATGAGCTACTTAAAAATGCAGGTGTAAGAACCATAAAGGAGTACAACGCAAAATTCGTAAAAAGGAAATTAAATCCTGAAAAGGGACATAGGTATCTTCCATATATAGTCGTTCTTATTGATGAATTTGCCGACCTCATCATGACGGCCGGTAAAGAAATAGAGCATCCCATTGCACGAATTGCTCAATTGGCAAGAGCCATTGGCATTCACCTAATAGTAGCAACGCAAAGACCCTCAGTGAATGTAATTACCGGGATGATTAAAGCCAATTTCCCAGCCCGTATTGCTTTTCGAGTTCTATCAAAAATTGACTCCAGAACGATTCTTGATGGTTCCGGAGCTGATCAGCTGATAGGTCGAGGAGATATGCTTATTTCCACAGGGCAGGAGTTAAAAAGACTACAGTGCGGATTCGTGGACACCCCAGAAGTTGAAGAAATCTGCAGCTATATTGGCAGTCAAAAAGCGTATCCGGATGCTTTGATACTTCCCGAATACGTTCCTGAAGGCAGTGATAGCAAAGGGGAATTTGATATGAATGAAATGGATGCCATGTTTGTAGATTCTGCACGTATTGTCATTATCAATCAACAAGGTTCAGCCAGCTTACTACAAAGAAAATTAAAGTTAGGATATAATCGAGCCGGAAGAATTGTAGATCAGCTGGAATCTATGGGAATCATTGGACCATTTCAAGGAAGTAAAGCCCGAGATGTCTTGTTTCCTGACGTCGAATCTTTAGATGAATTCCTCAAGACGAAAGGCCTTATATAAGCTGTCCATATCGTATCTATACTACAGACGTTGAACTAATCATTGACAAAATACAAAGCGTTGGCCACCATGAGCTTACCACTCTCCCAAAAACATCTAAATAATGGATTATCAATAAAATAAATTATCTGCCCCTCTTTTAGATTTCCAACTCCTGCAATGGAAGCATTACTTTGTTCACTTGAAACCATAGATCCAACAAATCCCCCAATTTGCTGTGCATTTTCATGTAGCTTAAAAACCGATCCTTTCCCCCTTAGCTTGTACACTTCCTGATTTTGTCTAAGGGTATAATAATTCTTATACCCGAATGCCAATGGATTAGAAAAATCGATGTCACATTCATATATAGCCCCAGTAATCATATAACTTACTTCTTCTCTTTCATCCGGATCAAATGAATCGCCATCTTCATCCATATCCATATTGCGTTCAGAAATCCCCAAAGCATCAGAGAAATGAGTTATTGATTCACCAAAAAGGATTAATTTTCCGCCTTGAGAGACCCATTCTTCAAGCATTTCGCGAAATTCATCCGAAAATTCTCCTTCAGGTAACATTAGAATATCATAATCGATAATATCGATAACTTCAACTATATCCGTGATGTGCAGCATATCAAAACTGGTTTCGAGGTCATTTTCAAAAAAGTACCATATCTCACCTACATTGGTTGGTGAAAAATAATCTCCCATAAGCAATCCTATTTTTGCTTTAGTGATTAACTCAAAGGAAGATGACCCAAAATCATTACCACGCTCCACATGACCTGAATTAAATGCAGCAATGTCTACTAATGTGTTTCCAGCTGCTTTTTTAATGATCTCATTAATATTTACCCCTTCGTTATCTCCAACAAGAATAATCAAAGAACCCATTCCATAATATTGTCCATCAATTTCAAAAGGTTTTTTAGCGAATCTAATCGCGACATTTTGCGATAATAACCTTTCCAAAAAACGAGCAGATTCCATAGAACTCCATGTACATACATAGGCATAAACATTCTCCTTTACCCCTCTTATCTCCTTAGGTGGAGAAACCTGAATTTCATCAATCGGAATCAATTGTTCACAGGCAAATGCTTCTAAACCATAGGCATAAGGAAGCGACCATGCCGTAATATCATAGGTAAGAGAGTCTTTTAGGAAAGTCTGAGGTTCAAAAAGAACTTTTACCAAAGGCCCCTTCAATTGATTCGTAGATACAACCACATCTGATTGCCTTGTTTTATATGCTACCTTTTGTTGAGATTGATATGACCAAGCTTTTATATTTAGGTTTTGCTGTGCTGAGAATGCTTCAATTTCATGAAGATTAAGAAATTCAATTAATGCTTTCATTTTATATTCCTCACCAGACAAAATATATGACTCGTATTTATATGGTTGGCTCTGGCTAAAATCCCTAAACTCCTCTATGAGCTTTTTGCGATGTTTAATTGCAACTTCAATAGTTGACAATCCTGTCGTGACATGATGGTCTATTCTATCTCTTAATGTCAAGGTATCGCCATTATCCAGTATAACGCTTGTTCCTGCACGACTACTACCTGCCTGCTCATAGGTCATCCCAATAGCCCCATTGAACATAGGGTATGTATCCCCATAGCTTGGATATAATAAATCAAAAATTTCATCTGAAAAATATAACCAATCGTTTGAATCAAAGTACTCTGCATGATTTTCACCAATTAGTTCCTGAAATTCTCTTTGCCAGTCCGTAATTATTTCATGATAAGGTTCAGCTGCCGGTGGGAAATAATAATTCTCATTAATCCCCTGCTCGTGAAAATCAACATGAACATGAGGTAACCATTGATTATACAATTTCAATCTGTACACCGATTCTATTTGTGTAAGCCAGGCCCAGTCTCTGTTCAAATCGAACAAATAATGATTAAGCCTTCCTCCTGGCCATGGCTCTCTATGCTCTAATGAAAGAGTATTTGGATTATTAGAAGCTGAAGCATATTGCTTAAAGAAATTGACATATCGATCCCTACCATCTGGATTAAGACACGGATCAATAATTACCAGCACATCATCGAGCCATTCTACTTTATCTCTTAACAATATTAAGGCCGTTTCCATTGCTGCCTCAGAACCAGAGCTCTCATTACCATGTACATTATAGCTAAACCAAACCAGTGGAATTTCTTCTTTTTCTGAATGATTCTTGTGGTCTGCTTTAATTTTATCCAAATTTTCAATAACAGATTCACTACCCAGAAACATAGTAATTAACTCTCTTCCCTCATGAGTTACCCCATACGATTCTATCTTTGAATTATTCGGGTACTCCTGCTGCAGCTTTTTGAAAAATTCAGTAACCTGTGCATGTCTTGAAAAGTCAGCTCCAATGTCATGTCCCAATATTTCCCTTACTGAAAACGATTCCTGACACAAGGCGGTTTTACTAATAAACAGAGAAATAAAAAGAAGAAATAAAACTCTCATATTGTCAATAATAATGTAAAATTAAATAATATGCAACCAGAGTCAATCCTCAATGTCCATTTGTTGCATCCTAACCAGATTTGAATATAAGCCACTATTCTCCATCAATTCTTTATGTGTACCGGACTCCACAACAAGCCCTTTATCTAATACAAGGATTTTATCTGCATTTTTTATAGTAGATAATCGATGTGCAATGACAATTGAAGTTCTATTTTTCATTAATACTTCAAGTGCATCCTGAACCATCTTCTCTGACTCAGAATCCAATGCTGATGTAGCCTCGTCCAGAATTAAAATTAAGGGATCTTTCAAAATTGCTCTAGCAATTGCAATTCGTTGTTTTTGACCACCAGAAAGCTGTATTCCTCGATCGCCTACTTCCGTTTTCAGCCCATCGGGAAAAGAATCAATAAATTCCCAGGCATTTGCTTTTTTGGCAGCTTCAACAACCTCCTCATGTTCTGCATGGGGTTTGCCAAAAATTATGTTATCATAAATAGACCCTGAAAAAAGCAACACTTCTTGCGGCACGTAGGCCATTTTTGATCTTAAATAATGTAACCGATAGTCTTCTACATTGTTTGAGTCTATTTTGACAGCTCCACTATTCGCAGTATAAAAATTTAAAATTAAACTCGCAATGGTAGATTTTCCAGAACCACTTGAACCAACTATGGCCACCTGAGCATTTTTACCAATATCAAAAGAAACATCCTTAAGAACAGTTATATCTTCTCTTTGAGGATAATTAAAATTAACACCACTAAACGCTATATTCCCTTTTATCCCTTCTTCCAAAGTTCCATTTCTATGATCATTTTCGGTAGGATCATTTATGATTTGCATCAAATTCTCAATAGCTCCCAGTGTTTTCTGAATATTGGCATACATATCTGGCAGAGAGCCCACACTGGCTCCCATCATAATTGTGAACAGAACAAACTGATAAAATCCCTCATTTGACAATTCTGGATGAGGTCCCTGAGTCATGAGTAATCCTTGCCAAACAATGAAAACAATAGCACCAAATAAACAGAAAATAATAAAGGACACAAAAAGCCCTCTCCAAATACCACTCTTAATATTCAAATTTCGAATTTCCTGTGTTTTATTTTTGTAATTTTTAAGAGCAAATACCTCAAAAGTAAAGGCTTTAACGTTTGAAATTCCAGATAAGGTTTCCTCAATTATGGAATTTGATTTAGCTGCAAAATCCTGGGCCTGTTTACTTAATTTTCGAATAAAACGTCCAAACAGTACCGCAAGTAAAGCCATAACCGGAACCGTAGAGAGCATTATTAATGCTAGCTTCCAGGAAATGAGAAATAGAAATAGCACACCTCCAATTATAATTATAAGCTGTCTAAAAAACTCAGCGATGGTCGTACGAAGCGTGTCTTGAATTTGAGAAATATCGGAGGATACCCGGCTGGTCAATTCACCTACTTTATTCAAATCAAAGAAATTCATAGGCATGAAAATCATCTTTTCGAAAGCTGTGTTTCGAAGATCTCTAAGGGCATTCTCTGTTACATTATTAAAAATAACTACACGCATAAAAGAAAATAATGCCTGAAACCCGAATAAGATAAAAAGACTATATGCCACCTGATTCGCGTTGTCAAAATTCAATAATTGAATACTCTCTGAAGAACCAGTTCCCAGCGGAGATGTTGACCCCAATAGCTTCCCCATTAAATAGGGAAATAAAAGACCTGCAGATGAGGACAATAACAAAAATATCCAGCCAAACAAGTACCATAACAAATATGGTTTTATGAAATATATGAGATTTCTTCTTTGCATATGCTCTTATGTCGAATCTTCCAAAGATGGCCGTATCTGCCTAGCCATACTCTGCTGCCTACAAAAATAGTGGTTTAAATGAGTAAACGATTTTTTTAAATATTTTTATTGATAAGATTTGTATTCAATAAAAAAAAACTATCTTTGCAGTCCTCAAATGAATAATTATTTGAATTAAAAAAAATGAAAAGAACGTTTCAACCTTCAATAAGAAAAAGAAGAAATAAGCATGGTTTCCGAAGTAGAATGGCAACCAAAAATGGCCGACGCGTTTTAGCTTCTCGCAGGAGAAAGGGTAGAAAGAAACTTAGTGTTTCTGATGAAACCTTAGCAAAAAGATAAAATCCTTACAACATATTCATTAAAAAACCCCTCTTCCGAGGGGTTTTTTGTTTTTGTTAATGACGTATGTAAGAAATCGTTATTGTACCAGTACCTTTGGTGAAGCAGCTAAAATGGATGCATCAGCCTCCCCTTTGAAACCTTCAAAATTCTGAATGAATTTTGAAGCCAGGTTATTTGCTGTTTCATCATAAAGTACTTTGTCACTCCATGTTTCTTTTGGATTTAAAATCTCTTTAGGAACATCAGGACATGATGTTGGATACGAAAGATCAAATACCGGAAGTGTTTCAAAAGATATTTCGTTCAAACTTCCGTTTAATGCGGCAGTAATCATTGCACGAGTATATGCTAGCTGAATACGACTTCCTGTGCCATAGCTTCCTCCAGACCATCCTGTATTAATCAGCCAAACATTGGTATCTGAATTTGTTAATTTTTCTCCCAAAAGCTTGGCGTACTTGGCTGGATGTAATGGTAAAAATGCAGCACCAAAACATGCTGAAAATGTAGTTGTTGGCTCATTAATTCCAACCTCCGTTCCTGCAACCTTCGCTGTATAACCAGACATGAAATGATACATCGCCTGCTCGTTTGTCAATTTTGAAATCGGAGGTAAGACTCCGAATGCATCAGCAGTTAGAAAGAATATATTCTTAGGTGCAGTTCCTATCGAAGGTATTACCACATTGCTAATGTGATCTATTGGATATGAAACTCTCGTATTTTCGGTTATGGTCCCGTCAGTGTAATCCGGACTTGAACTTTCATTTTCAAATCCGATATTTTCGAGAAGTGCACCAAACTTTATCGCATCATAAATCTGTGGCTCCTTTTCGCGGGATAAGTCTATTGTTTTAGCATAACAGCCTCCCTCAAAATTAAATACAGTATCCTGACTCCAACCGTGCTCATCATCACCAATTAAGGCTCTCTGTGGATCAGAAGACAATGTCGTTTTTCCTGTACCAGATAAACCAAAAAAGATTGCCGTATCTCCTTGTTTACCAATATTTGCAGAACAATGCATGGATAAGACATTACGTTCATGAGGCAAAATAAAATTCAATACAGAAAAAATTCCTTTCTTAATTTCACCAGTATAACCCGTTCCTCCTATCAAAATCATCCTTTTCGTGAAATTCAACACAGCAAAATTATGCTGACGCGTCCCATCGATGTTCGGATCGGCCTGGAATCCAGGGGCACAGACTATGTGCCAGTCGGGCTGAAAGCTTTCAATCTCCTCATTATTCGGTCGAAGAAACATATTATAAGCAAACAAATTTGACCAGGGAAGCTCTGTAACCACCCGAATATTCATCCTGTGATTAGCATCAGCACATGCCATAGCATCCCTTACATAAATGTCCCGACCATTCAGGTAGGAGCACATTCTATTGTAAAGACCATCAAAACTTTCTGTTGAAATAGGTTTATTAATATCTCCCCACCATACAGAATCTTTAGTGACTTCATCTTCTACTATAAATCGATCTTTTGGAGATCGACCTGTAAATTCTCCAGTCTCAATTGCCAGAGCACCATTGTCCGTGAGTAGTCCCTCTGCCTGTAGAATACTGTCTTCCACAAGCTCTGCCGGGGTTAAATTCCAAAATTGGTTCCCTGTATTTTTGAGACCTATAGACGATGAGAGATCTGCATTGGAACCGAATTTTCCGAATATTTCCATAAATACGATTTACAAGCTAATGCTTAAATTCAATACAAACTTAAGGTTAAGGTTGCTAACTTCAATTGATTTGATATTGATTTTACTAACAATATAGAAACCTTATGTTGACAAGTTAATTAGAATTTTTGATATAAAATATGTATATTCTTTTAGTGTCATAATAACACTTATTGATTGGCACGTAATTTGAAAGGTCTTAGTAAAAGGCCATATGAAGCACTCAGATAATTCAAAAGAATCAAAATTTATTTTCGTTGGAATATTATTCACATCCGCGCTTGTTATGGCTGCATTTACGTATTCCAACCAAGAGCTCTATACTCCTGAAGACGAAAGAAGCAGTACGTCTAATGTCACGTATCAATTCGAAAACGTAAAAAAGCCGAAAATAAAATTGCCCCAAACTAAAATCGAAAAAAGCCAGCAAAAGAAGAAAACCATCAATCTAAAAAAAGACGTGAGCGTCAATTCAAAAAAAGTT
>Ga0206679_10001138_pt1 | contig 22100 bp, 19 predicted proteins | sample M110012015metaG_FD_155464 | JGI IMG/M metagenome (GOLD analysis project Ga0206679, IMG submission 155464) | Ammonia-oxidizing marine archaeal communities from Monterey Bay, California, United States - M1 100m 12015 | ecosystem: Environmental > Aquatic > Marine > Intertidal zone | place: USA... | reverse complement strand
AACTGCTCTTTGCAGAAAATAAACTGGAAAATTGGTCCGGCGTACTGGGTGCCTATGCTCTTTTACAAAAGCATGACCAAAAACGTGCTAAAACACTGGATGCACTGATTAACCAGGCAAAAGCTTCAGATAAACTTGGGGAAAAAGAACTCTCGCTGAAATATTACCGCCAGGCTTTAAAAGTAAAACCTCTCAATCAAGAAGATAAAAAGAGGCAGGCAGAAATAAAAACGTTTCTGGCACAAAGTACTTTCCGAAAATGGATTGAACAGGGAGAGTGGATTAAAATCAGCAAAACAATACGCAAGGAGGTTGCTGAAAACAAGAGAGTTTTGAATGATACCAATTTTGATCTTCTGCTTTATACAGAAAACCAAAAGTCCGGAAGTAAAAAATATAATGGAATCCTGGATGCTTATGCGTTGCTGGCAACTTTTAACAAAAAAAAGACACTTACTGTAAAAGCTCAAATTGACCAGGGATATGCCGCAGCAAAATTAGGAGGATATAAACGTGCAAAAGGATACTATAGAAGGGCTCTCAAAAAGACTCCTGACAAAGATGTTGATCTGGTGCTGCAACTGGTAGGAGAACTTAAACGACTTTATGAACGATCCAAGGATTATGCGTCTTTGGTAGTGATTTACAAGAGGGCATATAGTGTTCTCAAGAAAAGTTCCCGGCCCAAAAATGAGTCCCGAACATACGCCTACCTCATCGGCTACCATCAGTCATTTCATCTTAAACAAAACGACAAAGCCCGTATTTGGCTGATGCGTTCTGATGGAGGTGGCTCCACCCCCCAGGAACTGGATGCTGCATTCTGGGTAGCAAAGCTTGACCGTGACGCAAACAAGCCGGGAATCGCTATCAAAAGACTCAAAGAACTGGCCGGTCGGAAAGTTGCAAAAAACTCTTCACTTTATGTTCAGATACACTTTGAGCTTGGAACATTGTATCATTTAAAAGAAAAGTGGAAATCCGCTTTACTGCACTATCGACTTGTAGCCAAAGCACGTGCTCCAGCAGAATTAAAACAGTATCAAAATACTGCTAAGGAAAAGGCAAAGGAAATAAGCAGCTATTTAAAATCTCTTAATTCTTCTGACGGTTGAAAATTTACAATAATAACAAATCGGCTGTATACAGTTCTGGTGTTTTTTACGAGATTATAAAACACAGACAAAATAAATACATCCAACTTCTGTTGGCAATTTGTCTGGTGACTTTACTTACTGGAGGGATGCCCTTAATCGCTTTTTCACAAAACCTGTCCCTGCAAAGCAAAATCCGTCTGAAGGGCCAGGTACAACTTCCATCCAATGTGGTAATGCCCGAAGGCAAACTTGATGTAGTGTTATTGAAATTTGTCTTAAATTCGGAAGGACAGGTAACTCCAACAGGCCCACAGGCACGTGTAAAAACTGATACTGAAGGCAACTTTGAGTTTCTCAATATTATTCCTGATTTACGCGCAGGCTATCAAATTGGGACTCGGGTAGAAGGGAAATTATACAGCTCAAAAGTATTTTTTATAAAAGCCGGAGAAACATTAATTCAAAAAAACATTATCATTCCCGGGATTTCTACTGCTGTTGATAAACTGGAAACATATAGAGTTTCACTTGTAATTGAAACCGGACTGGGAGCCGTTACTGTAACCGAAGTTCTGGCACTATCAAATTCCTCTGCAGACAAAATTGATACAGGAAACCAGCCTTTGAAACAGAAACTACCTGAAGGAATAGAAAATTTCAGGATGATGGAGACCAACTCCGGAGCTGTGATTCAACATTATCTGGAAGATAATGTTTTAATAATTGAACATGTTTTTCCAACAGGAAATTCGCAAATTATTTATCAATATCTCCTGCCTGGCTGGTTTGGCAGTTTGGAAATGAACAGGGAATTTAACCTCTCCCTGGAAAAAGTTAACGTTTTGACACCTGAAGGATACTTACAGATTAAGTCGGAACAACTCACTTTTTCTGATAAACAAAGTTTTCATGATATAACTTATCTCACATGGAGAACCAAGGCCTCAGGCTCAAATCTGTTGACATTTACAATCAGCAATGTTCCTGTAACTTCGCTGCAGTATTCCGTAATTTCAGGAGTAGTACTACTTTTATTATTTACAACAGTAGCCTTGTTTTTTCATTTCCGTTTAAACAACAAAAAACGTTCTGAGGAATCTACTTCCTGACAATAGACATGAATTCAGCTTCAGTTACAGATATTTTCGGTACAATTGTGAATAATAACCGGAGTCGACAAGTTTTATTGGCGGGGCTGATTCTGTTCCTGACAGTGTTGTTGTTTCACAATTTTATATTGGCTCCGGAGTTAAAAAGTATAAAGCAATTGAAATCTCAAGTTCTGCAGATAGAAAATAGTCTGACTCAAGTAAATACTGCCAACAATAATTCTAAAAAGTCTAATCTTGTTCAGTCTCTGGAGAAAAGAGAAACTGCTTTGGATAAGCTGCTTCCACCGCAGTGGAAGCGTGCTGAACTGTTACACTGGCTCAATGACTCAATTCAGAAAAATGGATTGATTTTTGAAGAACAAACTTTGGAAGAAAAAACACCCCAAGCTTTGAATCAGGTTTTGAATATTCGATTGAAACTGAAGGGAGAATTCGAGCAACTCCTACAATTTCTTAACCAACTAAAAAACGGACCGAGATTATTGGTGCTGGAAAAACTTCAGCTTGAAAATACTACACCTGCCCTGCTGGAACCAAAACTGAGTATTGAAATGATTTTATCTGCACACAGAAGACTGGAAATCCCTGCAACAGAAAAAAGTCCATGAAGTACCTAACGTGGTTTTTGACATCAATCTTGCTTTTTCAGTCTACAATATCCGGAGTGCTTGCTGCAAAAATCAACCAGTCGGAGAAACCGCCTGCAGTTACAGTCAAAAATCCTTTTCGCAGTTTGCTGCTGGAAAATAAAGACTTAACGTCACTCACTAAGTCACTTTCAAAACCTGGGACGACCAGAAAAAAATATTCTTCCCAAAAGAAGAAACAAGTCTTGAAACAGAATGTGATTGTCGGGGTGCAGGAAAAACCGCTTATACCAAAAGCAGATTTTTCTTTGAGAGTAAAAGAATTATTTCAGGACCTCAAACTGAAGGATATTCTTGAAACATCAGAGGGTCGTTATGCTTTAATTGATGAAAAAAAAGTCACGTATTTCGTACAGCAGGGAGAGTGGCTGGGTGAGGTTTTTGTCAAGCATATAGACAAAAATCAAGTGGAACTAAAGGAAATTGACGGAGAAACAATCATTATTCTGAAACTGAAACCATGATTATTTTTTGTTGAATCCGAATTGAGTTGGTTTTTGTTCTACTCAATGACTCGAAAGTCACGAGTTTTATTGTATCGATCCGAAAGTATGTGAGGGATCTTATAAGGTATCAGCACTTTATCAGATATCTCCCTTCGTTCGAGATGACATATCACAGTTAATAATATCAGTATCTTATTAGAATTCATGACTCACGAACACCTTCACAGGCTAAATAAATAATACGAAATGTATACTTACCATCCGGTTGTTGAAATTTTGGTGAAGAGCTTCGGAACAACTCCGCAGTCACTGGAACCACTCCACGAACAGTTGCTGGCCTACCGTGAAAATACGGAGGGCTTGAAAGAAGCAATGCTTAAACACAAAGTAACCGGTGAATCAGAGTTTCAGCAGGCATTGGCAGCATATTATGAATTGGAATATAGAGATAATTTTAATGATGTTCCGGTTGTACGTGAATTTACGGAATTCATACCGATACGCTATGCCAAAAAAAATATATTCTTTCCACTGAAAAAAACTAGAAATACACTGGAAGTAGCCATAACAAATCCGGAACTCTCACAGCCTTTGGATGACCTGGCCCGACATTTCAAGTGCCATATTCAGTCGGTTATTTCACACAAACAGGCAGTGCTCGATTTGATCAATCGTGCTTATGATGAATCTTCTGCTTCAACCGAAGACGCTGTTGACCTGCTTGATTCAGAAGAAACCTATGAAAACATTCTTGCTGTTGAAGAACCGGAAGATTTGCTGGATGCAACTGATGAAGAACCCATCAAACGTTTAGTGAACAGCCTCCTTTGGCAGGCGGCAAAAGATGAAGCTAGCGATGTTCACATTGATCCAACACCCCGTGAAACCATCGTTCGTTATCGAATTGACGGGGTGCTACAGCAAGTAACAGTTTTTCCACGTCAGGTACATGTAACGGTGATTAACCGGATTAAAGTCATGTCTCGCCTTGATATTGCCCAAAAAGGCCTGCCGCAGGACGGTCGTTCAATGGTACTGATTGCCGGAAGAAAAATTGACATACGCGTTTCGACTATACCGACTGTACATGGAGAGAAAATTGTCATGCGCCTATTGTTTCAAGAAGAAAAATTGATGCAACTGCGTCAACTTGGTTTGGCAAAATATATACTCCAACCATATCAAAATTTGGTAAACAGCAGCGGCGGCATCATCCTTGTTACCGGACCTACCGGGAGTGGAAAAACCACTACCCTTTATGCTTCTCTTGCTGAAATAGATAATGAGGCCCGTAATATAATCACCATTGAAGATCCAGTTGAATACAAACTTTCGGGCTACAGTCAGATTGAAGTTAAGCCCAAAGTCGGTTTGACTTTCGCAAACGCCTTGCGTTCAGTTTTGCGGCAGGATCCAGATGTTATTATGGTAGGAGAAATGCGTGACACAGAAACCGCACAAATTGCCATTCAATCCGCATTGACCGGACATCTGGTTTTCAGCACGGTACACACCAACAGCGCTCCCGCTACAATCACCCGCCTGATCGATATGGGTATCGAGCCATTCCTCGTTTCATCATCAATCATCGGCGTACTTGCACAACGGTTGGTACGGCGTATTTGTTCGGACTGCCGCAAAAGCTACCAGCCGCATCCGGAACAACTCCGTGAATTAGGCATTAAAGAAGTCAGCTTCCGCAAACTGGACCGACGATTTTTCAGAGGTGAAGGCTGTGATAATTGCCGACAAACCGGCTACCGCGGACGGATTGGAATTCACGAATTGCTGGTAATGAGCGAAGGTGTAAAAAATACTATCCTTGAAAGCAGCGACTCTGACACCATAAAAAAACAAGGCTTGAAAGAAAAAATGATTACCTTACGGCGTGATGGAGTAAACAAAATTCTACACGGTTTTACAACTGCTGAAGAAATTTTATCGATAACTTCAGAGTAAATTTATATCTAAAATTTTTTAGTTCTGTAAAATCATGCTCGCATTTTTTGACCCGGAGCAATTCAAACATGAACCCAAATTTTCCCTTTTCAGCGGTGTTCCCAAACCTAATTCTGAAGTATCGGAAAGGGCGAAGGTTTTGCGGGATGCCCTGCTGCAACATGGGCAAGAACTTAAAATTCCAAAACCGCACGGGATAAATCCTGTTGAAGCTGTACATCACCAGGATTATCTGCATTTTCTCAAAAACATCTATCGGCGCTGGCAGGAAATTCCAGGGGCTTCCGCAGAAGTGATTCCAAATATTCATCCTAACCGTACTGCCGGAAATATTCCGGAATCCGCTGTTGGACAAGCCGGATGGTACATGGCAGATACTGCTTGTCCAATTAGCAATGAAACCTGGAATTCTGCATTGGCAAGTGCTAACACGGCTGTTGGAGCCGCACAAGCTGTGTTGGACGGACATAACTCAGCTTATGCGCTTTGTCGCCCGCCGGGTCATCATGCTTTTGCTGATTTAGCCGGAGGATTTTGTTTTTTAAACAATTCAGCCATTGCCGCACAACATTTAAGATTGAACTTTCAGAAAGTTGTAATTCTTGACGTAGACGTTCACCACGGTAATGGTACCCAAAGTATTTTTTATCAGCGTGATGATGTCCTGACAGTTTCACTGCACGCTGACCCCGTCAGTTTTTATCCTTTTTTCTGGGGGTATTCGCACGAACTTGGAGAAGGGAAAGGCTCCGGTTTTAATTTTAACTTTCCCTTGGTTCATGGAACTAAAGATGAAGAATACCTAAAAACACTAAATACGGTGCTGGACCGCATAGCTAAGTTTTCACCACAAGCAATGGTCATTGCTTTGGGACTCGATGCTTACGAAGGAGACCCTTACAAGGGACTTGGTATCAGCACCCGAGGTTTTGAGAAAATTGCTTCGGAGATTGCAAAATTAAATTTACCAACCGTTTTAGTTCAGGAAGGCGGTTATCTTTCAGATGCACTTGGTGACAACCTGAACAGTTTTCTGGGCGGTTTTGAAAATGGTTGAAAATAATAACGTTTAAGATAAGATAGTAATTCGGCAGGTACTGAAAATAGATGCTGGTCTGAATAGTTAATAATTTTTTCGGGAAGCAATGATTTTAAAAACAAACGGCGAACGCCTCTGGGATTCGCTGATGGAAATGGCAACAATCGGCCCCGGAGAACGCGGCGGGAGCCGCCGACTTGCACTGACAGACGCTGACATCGAGGGACGCAACCTCTTCCGGAAGTGGGCAGATGAGGCAGGCTGTACTTTTCGCCTGGACACAATGGGAAATCTATTCGCCCGCAGAAATGGGAAAAATCCGGAAGCGCCCCCGGTATTGGCCGGAAGTCATCTTGACACTCAGCCATCCGGAGGAAGATTTGACGGAATTCTCGGGGTGCTTGGTGCACTTGAGGTTGTACGTTCCATGAACGATCTCAGGATTGAAACCGAAACTCCAGTCGAAATCGTAGTCTGGACCAACGAAGAGGGAGCGCGTTTTCCACCTGCGATGATGGGCTCAGGTGTTTTCACAGGTATTTTTGATCAGTCCGAAATCTACACGCATCTGGATCCTGACGGCTTTACAGTTGAGGAGGAGTTAAGACGAACAAAACAGTTGGGTGATACACCCTGCAAGAGTTTCCCGATCCGGGCTTATTATGAACTGCATATCGAACAGGGGCCAATACTGGAGGCAGAGAACACAAGCATTGGTGTGGTCACTGGCGGTCAGGGGGCTTACTGGACACACATTACCCTACATGGACAAGGTTCCCACGCAGGCACCACGCCGATGCACTTCCGCAAAGATCCCATCATGGGCGCTTCACGAATTATAACGGGACTGCGTGAAATTGTACTGAAGCAGCCGGGAGCAGTAGGTACGGTCGGACGACTGGAGACTAAACCTGCATCGATCAACTCTATTCCCGGACAGGTCTTTTTCACAGTTGATACCAGGCATCCTAACGAAGAAATCCTCGCAAACATAAATCTGGATTTGAAAAATTTAGTCAACTCTATTTGCTCAGAAGAAGGACTTGAGAATGAGTTCTCAATTATCTGGAAAGCCCCAACCATCAATTTTCATGAAGAGTGTGTTACAAAAGTCAGGAATGCTGCAGAATCTCTTGGATACAGTCATCGCGATATTGTTTCCGGAGCTGGTCACGATGCCTGTCAGATGAGCCACATTGCCCCTACAGGGATGATATTTATTCCATGCGAAGGAGGACTCAGCCACGATGAAGCCGAAAACACCACGCCCGAACAAGTAGTTGCAGGAGCAGATGTATTGCTAAATTCAATTCTTGCAAGCGCAAACCACTAAATTTAAAAAGGATGAGTATGAACTTTTTCTAACCGTTTTTACTTACTCAAATTTCTGAAACTTTTACTTTCTGTGGACAAACTTGAAGTTTCCGTAACTCTGGAAGACATCTGTTTTGAGATTGGACAAGCCGATGCCGATTTGATTCAAAAACAAGTACTTCAGCTTGCAGAATTTCGTGAAACGGAACGAACCTGGCAGGACAGCAGCTATTTACAGGAACTTCTTACTGCGGCTCGATACTTTTTTCCGGAATATGTTTTGGAACTTGAAGGAATGGCCAGATGCGCACAGGTCGAGTATGAAACACTCTTGGTCTGGAACTGCCGTGGTGATCTGCCACTGCCCGATGACGCAATTCCGGAATCCGCGAAACATTCTCCGGAAGGCTGCACAACCCTCCTTTATCCTGCAGCAAAAAGTTCTGTTACAGTAATCGCCCACAATGAAGACGGACAACCGGAACTGAATGGATATTGATCCTGGTTCAGTGTCAGACAGAAAAATGGTTCAAAGTTTTCCACTTTCCATTATCCCGGAATGCTGCCGGGTCACACGCTTTCCGTAAATTCGCATGGATTGGTGCAGACGAACAATAATTTCTGGGTTGATGACCTCCAATCCGGAATTCCTCATTGGTGTTAAATGATTAAAGAAAATGCAGAAGTTGTTGTTGTTGGAGGTGGAGTTATTGGAGTTTCATTAGCCTATGGAATGGTAAAAAAGGGAGCAAAAGTGATCCTTATTGATAAGGTTGATAACCGACTAACAGCATCTCGCGGAAACTTCGGTCTGGTATGGTTTCAGGGGAAAGGCAAGGACATGCCGCGCTATGTTGAATGGTGTATTGAAGCTATAGAAAGGTGGCCTGAGTTTGCTGAAAATCTTGAGACTGAGACCGGTTTTGATCTGAACTACGAAAAAACAGGAGGCTTGGAAATCTTCCTCGGAGAAGAAGAGCATCAAGACCGTGTCAATTTTATTGAAGAAATGAGTCAGGCATCAAGGAGCGGTCGTTATGACTGTGAAATGATTAGCAGAAAAGAGCTGCAAGGTATGCTCCCAAAAATAAAACTTGGAAAGGAGGTTAGTGGAGCCTCATTCTGTTCTCATGACGGATGTGTAAACCCACTAAATCTTCTTAAAGCTATGAACACTTCATTCCAGGAGAAAGGAGGGAGTTACAGACCCGGACAATCTGTTCAAAAAATTGAATGTAGTTCAAATGATTTCAAGATAGAAACGGGAACGCATAGTTTCAACGCCAAAAAACTTGTCATAGCATGTGGTTTGATGACAACCAAATTAGCCGGGATGGTTGGTATGAAGGTCCCCGTCATACCGGAAAGGGGGCAAATACTTGTGACGGAACGTACTTCCCGAGTGTTTAATTATCCTACTGCAGAAATCAGACAAAATTATGATGGTAGCTTTATGCTTGGTTCTTCGCATGAAGCTGTTGGCTACAACATAGAAACTTCATATGAAGTTCTCCAGAACATTGCTAAGCGAGCTATTCGAATATTACCAAGTCTGAAAAATTTGCAACTTATCCGTAGCTGGGCCGCTCTCCGTGTCCTTACACCTGATCAAAAGCCAGTTTATTTAGAATCCGATCAGTACCCGGGCGCACATGCAATAACTAGTCACAGTGGAGTGAGTTTGGCTTCAATTCATTCGAGTATTCTTGTTGAGTGGATACTTGAAGAAAGAATCCCACCAGGATTTACAGCCTTTCATCCTAAGAGGTTCAATGTTCAAGAAGCAATATGAATCGCATGAGACCGTCAGTATCATTTTCGAAGGGAAGAACCTTGATGTGGAAATAGGGCAAACGGTTGCGTCGGCTATACTGGTTGGCGGGAATATGGTTTTCAGATCTTCAGTTGTCAGTGGACAACCAAGGGGACCCTATTGCATGATGGGAGTATGTTTCGAATGCCTGCTTGAAATCGACGGAATTCCAAATCAGCGGGCTTGTATGATTCCAGTTAGGGAAGCAATGAAAATAAAAAGACAAAAAAAAACAAAGAGTGAATAGTATAAGAGCTCCGAAATTCGATTACATTATAATTGGCGCAGGGCCAGCAGGAATGGCTGCTGCTATCACCGCACGTGCTCATGGGCTCAGCGTTCTTGTTCTAGATGAACAACCCTCCGCAGGAGGTCAGATTTTCCGTAACATAGAATCACTGGAGGCAACGCGTAATTCTGAATTCAGTAAACTAGGTCAAGAGTATGAATTCGGAAGTTCCTTGGTCAGGCGGTTCAAAAAGTGTGGGGCTGATTACTTAACCGATAGATCCGTATGGCAAATCGACAATAATCTGCAGATACACCATGTTTCCGCTTCTGCCTCTAAAAGTAATTCCGTCAATTCGCATTGCCAAGCAAAACGTCTCCTTATCGCGGTCGGCGCTATGGAACGCCCCATGCCTCTGCCTGGTTGGACTATCCCGGGAGTTATGCCTTGTACTGCAGTGGACGTACTGTACAAGAGTTCTGGATTAATACCAGATGGGGAAGTTGTACTAGCCGGAAGCGGTCCTTTGTTGTTGCTCATAGGTTGTCGCCTGATTGATGTTGGAGTACACGTCTCTGCATTTCTGGATACCAGCATGAATGGGGCACTCCTAAAAGCATTACCGTTATTACCAAATGCTCTAAGATCTCATAAATATCTGACTAGGGGGTTATCTTTTCTATGGAAAATTCGAAAAGCTGGTATTCCTTTTTATTCTGGAATACAAAATATTGAGGCTTTGGGGACCTCGAAGCTTGAAAAGGTTCGTATCGGTAAATCGGGAAAGTTCTTTGATGTTACAGCCGATCTTTTGCTTCTGCATAATGGGGTAATTCCCAATGTACAGATAACCAGAAATTTAGGATGTGAACACCGCTGGTATGATGTCCAGAGGTATTGGGAACCGATAGTCGATGATTGGGGGAATACCAGTGTGGAGCATGTATCAATTGCAGGAGACTGTGGCCGTGTAGCAGGTGCCGCGATATCTGAAGTTTCAGGCCATTTAGCTGCTTTGGAAACCGTTTATCAGCTTGGCGTAATTTCAAAAGTCGTAAGAGACAATCTTTCTCAACCTCACCGCATTGAATTGGCTAGGCACAAGCATGTCCGTCCTTTTTTGGACAAACTTTTTCAGCCTAGTAAGACTTGGTTGGTTCCAGAAAATGATAAAACCCTTGCTTGTCGCTGTGAAGAAGTGAAAGTGAGTGAAATTCGAGAAACAGTTCGGATGGGAATCAAAGATCCAGACAGCCTCAAGTCTATGACACGTTGTGGTATGGGTTATTGTCAGGCCAGAATGTGCGGTCTTACCGTCTCTGAGATAATTGCTGAAGAAAAAAAAGTTTCTCCAGAAGAGATTGGGTATTTTAAGGTTCGCTCTCCCATCAGGCCGATTACACTTGGACAACTTGCGGAAATAGACTGAACAGGACTGTTAAGTCATATTCTTTGATTAATAATTTTTCTTGACATTTATTCTACTGAGAGTTAGCGTGAATCGTCGGTTTGTGAGAACTTCTTTGATTTTTTACGGAAGCCCCCGGGCATAATATGAAATTTGTTCCGTTTGGGACAATTTTAATTCTTTAACCCCAAAGGAGAAATTGGATAAACGCAATACTGCACTGGTGGTGGAAGAACTGCATAAGTATTTTGGCAGTGAAGAAGTTCTCAAAGGCATTTCGCTGGAAGCTAGTGAAGGTGACGTGATTGCAATGGTTGGTGCCAGCGGTTCCGGAAAAAGCACTTTTCTACGCTGCGTAAATTTGCTGGAAATTCCAACCAGCGGGAGAATCTTTGTGCGCGGTGAATTGATTCGCATGAAACAGGACCGCTATGGAGTCACTGTTCCGGAAGATCTAAAACAGGTCGAACGTATTCGTACTCGGCTGGGTATGGTTTTTCAGCAGTTCAATCTTTGGTCTCACATGACGGTTTTGGAGAATGTAATCGAAGCGCCTGTGCATGTCCTCAAAATGGCCAAAATTGAAGCCATTGAGCGAGCTGAAGAATTGTTGCATAAGGTCGGAATTCACGACCGGATGAACTATCATCCGGCGCACCTTTCAGGAGGCCAGCAGCAGCGGGTTGCAATTGCAAGAGCGCTTGCTATGGAACCGGACATGCTTCTTTTTGACGAACCGACTTCTGCTCTTGATCCGGAACTTGTGGGGGAGGTTTTGCGCGTGATACGTCAGCTTGCAGAAGAGGGGCGGACAATGATTGTGGTAACGCACGAAATGGATTTCGCCAGGGATGTCTCATCAAGAGTGGTCTTTCTGCATGAAGGCAGCATCGAAGAAGACGGTCCGCCAGGGGAAGTGTTTAATAACCCTTCCTCAGAAAGGTTTCGACAGTTTGTTTCAAAATATGTCGAGCAGTAATATTAGGCCATTCAGGCTTAATCTGGAAAAATTTATAGTAAGTTTTTCCAGCAAATTGTTAATCATTTCTAAATGGAGTGACTTATGAAAAAGTTAATTGCAGTGGCCGTAGTGGCCATGATGATGCTGGGAACAAGTGTTTCCGCAAATGAATGGAATAAAATTCGCGTTGGTGTTGAGGGTGCTTACCCTCCGTTTAGCTGGGTCGAGAAGGACGGGACACTGAAAGGATTTGACATTGATATCGCTATGGCACTATGCGAGGAAATTGGTGCTGAATGTGTTTTAGTTCCACAGGACTGGGACGGCATCATTCCGGCTTTGCTGGCCCGCAAATATGATGCGATCATAGCATCAATGTCGATCACAGAAGAGCGTAAAAAGAAAGTTGCTTTCTCGGGCAAGTATTATAACACTCCCGCTAAGTTTGCACGCAAAAAAGGCTCCGGAATCACGATTTCCAAGGCAGGTATGAAAGGCAAAAAAGTTGGCGTTCAGCGAGCGACTACTCACGATAACTTCATTACCGCAGAGTTTGGTGACAGCGTTGAAATCAAGCGCTACGGGACTCAGGATGAAGCCTATCTCGACGCGATTTCAGGACGCGTTGACTTGCTCCTTGCAGATTCAATTGCAATGGAGGATGGTTTCCTGAAAACCGATAAAGGCAAAGGTTGGGAGTTTGTAGGGCCTGGCTATTCTGATCCAAAATATTTTGGTGTTGGTGCCGGTATCGCCGTGCGCAAGAGTGACGGTGAATTAGCGAAACTTTTCAGTTTAGCTATTAAGGTAATTCGCTCTAATGGTGTTTATCATAGGATTAACGGCAAATATTTTGCCTTTGACGTTTACTAAGATTTATCTTGGCTGAGGTTTACCAAAATATTAAGTGGATGCCTCTAACAAGTTAGAATTTTTCCCTTATTTTGCCACGGAATTCGAGGATTCCGTGGCCTTCCCTTTTTCCCCTCACGCAATTCAGGAATGTTTGATTTACATGGCTATTTCCCGATGATTCTGGAAGGAATGACGCTAACCATAGAAGTCGCCTTACTTTCCCTTTTAATTGCTGTCATTCTTGGTTTATTTGGTGCTATAGCCAAGCTCTCTAAATCCAGGATAGCCCGAAGCATTGCAACTGTTTACACTACTTTGATCCGGGGAATTCCTGATTTGGTACTGATGACCATTATTTTCTATGGTGGTCAAATCATTGTCAACAATATTGGAGACTCACTGGGTTGGGACTACATAGACATCAGCCCTTTTGTTGCCGGAACCCTCACAATAGGTTTTATTTTTGGAGCATACATGACCGAAACTTTTCGCGGTGGCATCCTGGCTGTGTCCCATGGAGAAATTGAAGCGGCTCTTGCCTTTGGAATGCCAAGCTGGAAAGTATTTTTACGCATTACATTACCACTGATGGTGCGCCACGCTTTGCCCGGATTCGGAAATAACTGGATGGTTCTGGCCAAAACGACTGCTCTCGTTTCAGTGATTGGATTGCACGACATGATGTACAAAGCAGGTGTTGCTGGAGGGGCCACTCGCCAGCCTTTTACTTTTTTCCTGGTGGTTGCGCTAATGTATTTGAGCATTACCGGGCTATCTGACCTTGGTTTACGTTGGGCCAATCGTCGTTACAGTGTTGGGGTACGCAAGGTTTGAATCATGGATTATAATGTTATTATTGACAATCTCCCACTTTATTTGAATGGGCTTTGGGTTACAATCCAGTTGGTCGTGATCGCCCTAGTTTCAGGATTTGGATTAGCAGTTCCTTTAGCCTTGATGGCTGTTTCAAAAACCTCATTATTGAGATTTCCTGCAAAGACTTATATTTATTTCTTTCGGGGAACACCTTTATTGGTGCAGATGTTCTTGCTCTATTACGGTATGGGCCAGTTTGAAGCTATTCGTGAAAGTGTACTCTGGATGCTTTTCAGGGAAGCCTACTGGTGTGCCATTATAGCTTTTGCCCTGAACACTGCGGGGTACACTGCAGAAATATTACGAGGTGCAATTGAACAAACTCCATTCGGCGAAACCGAAGCAGCCCAGGCTTGTGGCATGTCAAAAAGCACGATGTATCGCCGCATTATCCTTCCCGGTTCCTTCCGGCGTGCTTTACCGGCTTATGGCAATGAAGTTATTTTTATGTTGCATGGAAGTGCTCTGGCTGGAGTGATTACGATTGTTGATCTGTTTGGTGCAGCAAAAATTGTAAATTCCAGATATTTTGTACCCTTTGAGTCGTTCATCACAGCAGGGTTCTTCTATCTGTGCTGCACTTTTTGTATAGTCTGGTTTTTCAAGTGGGTTGAAAAACACTGGTACGCACATTTGCGGCCAAGAATTTCCTGAACTGTATACGTAATACCTCAATTAGAGTTTTCATCTTACCAAGAAAATAGAATCACAATAGCGGCTAAGATCATTTCTACACTACCAAAAAACGACAACAGTTGCGGTTGGATTAAACAACTGCCGCCTCGCAGAAGCCGGCCTTCTCTTTCCGGTGAACAGTATGCGGATTGGGTTGTACTTGGTGCGGGTTACACAGGACTTGCCGCGGCTCGGCAATTATCGATTTTGCATCCTCAATCACGCATAATTCTTTTAGAAGGCCAAAACGCAGGCGAAGGTTCAAGCGCCAGGAATTCCGGATTTCTGGTGGATTCGATTCTAAATGAAGGTCATTTTTCTGCATCCAATCTTGAGGAGTATCGGAAAAAGTATGATATCAAACATGCCGGAGTGGAAGCAGTTCAGCGGCTGGTAGCTGAACTGGACATTGACTGCGATCTGGAAGCAAATGGAAAAATTCATGCTACAGCAGTTAAGGACCATGAGAAAAAACTGCTGAATTTCAGCAAGTTGTTGTCAGAGCTGGAGCTGAAACATAAAATTCTTGAAGGTGAAGAACTGCATCAGCGACTCGGCAGTTCTTATTACTGCATGGGCTTATGGACGGAGGGCGGGATATTGCTGCAGCCAGCCAAACTCGCACGCGGTATGTTAGAAAATTTACCGGAACAAGTGGAGTTATATGAAAATTCTCCGGTCTTAAATTGGCGAAAACCGAGCCATACAAAAGGCTACCAATTGTATACGCCCTCTGGGCAGGTGACTTGTCAAAAACTGATTGTGACGGTGAATAGTTTTATGGCCAGTTGTGGTGTAAAATCGAATCGGACATTCCCCCTCACGCTGACTGCCAGCATGACTCGCCCATTGACCGAAAAAGAATATGAATCTATTGGCCGGCCAGCTACATGGGGAGTGTTATCCGCTCAATCAATGGGAGCCACTGTCCGTTTAACAAAAGATCGACGGATTTTAATGCGTAACACTGTTGAAGCATGGCCGGCAATAAATATGAATTTCATTGATTTAAAGACACGTAAAGCGAAACATTTAGAGGGACTGAAACGGCGTTTTCCCCGTCTTGGCGGTGATTTGTTTGAATCCACCTGGTCGGGTACGATATGTATGAGCGGAAATAACGCGCATGTGTTTACTGAAGTAGAATACGGTATGTACGCTGCAGGCTGTTATAATGCCAGCGGAATTGGTTTGGCCGTTTTATTCGGAACCGAAATTGCCAACCTTGCCAGCGGAAACATGACCGACTCAATTGCGTTGATCCAAACTAACCCAAAACCAATGCTGCTTCCTCCACAACCTTTTCTTCGCTGGGGAGTCGGGTTGCGTCTCCTGCGGGACCGCTTTTTGGCTCGGCATGAGCAATAATGACTTCATTTTGGAAATTGCACATTTAGACGTGAAATATTTTTAATGAAGTGCTATACTTTATTGTTTTATTTACCCATAAACCTTTAAAGGAGTTTATTAGATGTTTCCATTTGAATCAGTTGCGTATGCCCAATCCGCGGGAGAGGCGTCTTCACAGAGCCCATTTTTCCAATTTATCCCACTTGTATTAATCCTAGGAGTTTTCTGGTTTCTAATTATCCGTCCACAACAAAAAAAACAGAAAGCACACCAGCGAATGGTAGACAACCTTAACAAGGGTGACAAGGTTGTCACAAACGGTGGAATCTTTGGAACAATAGTAAAAGTGGGAGACGACCGGATTACACTTGAAATTGCAAGTAAGGTGCAGATCAACATCGAGCGGCAGCAAGTCTCCAGAATGGATAAAAAATCCGGTGTAAACAAGGATGATGAAGAAGATGATTCTAACGAGAAAAAAGTGGCAAAAAAGGAATAAAGAACGCTGAAGAATTGAAAAAGTTAGCCCTAAATAATAATAAATCTATAACCAGAAATTATGGACATTAAACTTAAAGGATCCATCATACTCGTTGTCTTGCTTGGAGCACTTTATTATGCTTTCCCTACGTACAGGGCCTACCAGCCGGGTGTAGATCCGCAGACTGTGGACAACAAGGTAAATCTTGGTCTTGATTTACAAGGTGGTATGTACCTTGATATTGAAATAAAGGTAGATGAAGCGGTTAAGGAAATTTTACGCAGAACAGCCCTTGAGCTGGAAGATTTGCTGATTGACGAACAGGTCGATTTTGTTGAGGTACGTCAAGCAATAAATTCCCTGATTCTGGAAATGGAGCCTGGCAAAAAAGTAAATTTGGAGATTGCACCATACGATCGTTTCCTGGAGCAGTTTGATATGAATATACAGGACGATCTTACTTATCTAAAACTAAAATCAGGGGAAGCCCAGCTTATACGGGAGAACTCAGTGAGTCAGGCATTGGAAGTACTACGGAACCGTATCGACAGCTTGGGAATTAGTGAACCTTCTCTGCAGAAACAGGGTGAGGACAACATTGTCATCCAGCTTCCAGGATTAAAAGACAGGGACCGTGCAATTGAATTGATTGGGCCACAGGCAATTTTGCAGTTTCAAATTGTCAACAATAATGCCACACCAAGCACCTACAACCGGCTGACTGAAGTCGTCAAATATGAAGAGGTTTGGGACAAGACAACAAACAAATTGATTTCCAAACGGCCTTATGTTTTAGATAAAAAGATATTAATGACAGGCGAGTTTATCAGAGATGCAAGAGTCCGGATTGATTCCAGGGACAACAGACCCTATGTTGCACTTTCATTCGATTCAATCGGGGCGGATCGTTTTGCAAAAATCACACGCCGCAACGTTGGAAGAAACATGGCAATTGTACTGGACAACAAGGTACAGTCTGCGCCAGTGATCCGGGAAGCAATTACCGGCGGAGAAGCTTCAATTTCCGGACAATTTACAGTAGAAGAAGCTGACACTCTCAAAATCGTCCTGCGTTCCGGATCTTTACCTGCACCAATTGAAATACGTGAGGAGCGGACTGTAGGTGCCAGCCTTGGAGAAGATTCTGTAGATCAGGGACTGAAGTCATTAATGATCGGCAGCGCACTTGTTTTAATTTTTATGATTTTTTATTATCGGCTGGCCGGAGTTTTTGCGGCAGCAGCATTGATTTTTAATGTATTATTAATTATTTCAGTTCTTGGAGTTTTTGGAGCAACACTGACCTTACCGGGAATGGCTGGAATTGTGCTGACTATAGGTATGGCAGTTGACGCAAATGTTTTAATTTTCCAGCGTATTCGTGAAGAAATCAAACGTACTGATAACCCACGAGCAGCCATTCAGGAAGGCTTTGGTAAGGCTTTCCGAACTATTCTGGATGCAAACGTTACCACTCTATTTGCCGCTCTTGCGCTACTTCAATTTGGAACAGGTCCCATCAAGGGCTTTGCAGTCACACTCTCTGTGGGCATCATTGCAAGCATGTTTACAGCAATTGTTGTAACCCGTTTCTTTTTTGATTTTGTTTATTTGCGAAAAACTAAATTACGTTCACTCAGCATTTGATTCAACCCTAACACAGCAGATCATCTTACAGAAAGACTATGCAGTTTCTTAATTTTAAAGAAGGTCAATTTATTGATTTCCTTGGTTTCAAACGTTTAGCCGCAATTATATCCGGTATTCTAATTCTTGCCGGCGTTGCTTCGATTGTTGCACACAATGGTTTGAAATACGGTATAGATTTTCGAGGTGGAACAAATGTACAAATTCAATTTTCGACTCCACCAAATCTGGATCAATTGCGTAATTTTTTTGCTCAGAATGGCATGAAAAACGTGGTTCTGCAAACTTTTGGAGATTTAGCTGATCACGAAATCCTGCTTGGTCTTCCCATAAACAGCCCACTTGGTACAGGCGAGAACCTGACTTCAGAATTACGGAAAATTCTTGAACCGCGACATCCAAAACTCGAAATCCGCCGCATTGAAACAATTGGACCGAAGGTCGGAGACGAACTTAAAATCAGTGCTGTAAAGGCCATTTTAATTGCGCTCGGATTGGTTTTGCTTTACATCACAATTCGTTTTCAATGGAGACAGGGAGTCAGTGCAATAGTGGCTTTAGTACATGATGTGCTTGTTGTCGTTGGAATGTTTTCCATTTTTGACAAAGAATTTTCATTAACTGTCGTTGCCGCACTGTTAACAGTGGTAGGATACTCTCTCAATGATACAATTGTAGTTTTTGACCGTATCAGGGAAAATCAGGGTAAATATCGAAAAAAGTCGTTTGAAGAAACTATCAATTTGAGCATTACTGAAACATTGAGCAGGACCCTGATTACCTCAGGAACCACACTGTTCGTCGTGTTGTCTTTATTTTTACTGGGAGGCGAAATTATCCACGATTTCGCATTTGCCCTACTCGTTGGTGTGTTAATCGGTACCTACTCATCAATTTATGTTGCAAGTCCTTTGGCAGTATTCCTGACAAAATTAGTACCACCGGGTGGAACTGTTCTCAAATCAAGCTGAGTTGTAAATGTCTGCCCCCGGATTCAGACAGTTTGACACATTGGCCGTAGTTGGTCTCGGACTAATCGGAGGTTCATTCGCCATGGATGTTCGCCGTTTAGGATTGGCAAAGCGCATTCTTGGTTATGACAACAATCCAGAATATATCGCAGAAATCAGCAGCAGAAATTTAGTTGATTATCTGGCTGAGGCTCCAGACGCAAAACTGGCCGAAGCACAACTGGTTATGCTGGCTGTACCGGTCAAAGCCTTTGCTGATGTGCTTTCAAACATTCGTCCCCATCTTTCTGCATCAGTAATTCTAACAGACACTGGCAGCGTAAAATCCCCACTTCTACAGATGATGCGCGCACAGGAGTATGCAGGAATTAGTTTTGTCGGTGCTCATCCCATTGCTGGGTCAGAGAACTACGGACCGCATGCTGCAAGGGAAAATTTATTTGCCGGCAAGCGTTGTATCCTCACTCCCGAAACTGATACTGATCGAGATATTGTCCGCATAGTTTGTGAAATGTGGGAATCAATGGGTTCGATGGTATCAGAAATGGATGCTGAAGATCATGACCAGATGTTTGCTTCAGTCAGTCATTTACCACATCTGCTGGCTTATGCAAGCATTCAGGCAATCGCAGATTCCAGCACTCCGGAGGCCCTGAGTCATTCAGGTGCGGGTCTTAAAGATTTTTCCCGTATTGCATCATCAAGTCCTGAAATGTGGGCAGATATTTTTCTGGAAAATCAAGAGAATCTGCTTTCACGTATGAATACATTCAAAGATGTTGTGGTTAAGCTTGAGGATGCAATTAAAAGGAATGATAAAGAAAAGTTAATTGAGCTTCTTGCCCAGGCTAAAACAGAACGGGACCGCTGGATGACCTAGTTTGTGAGAACAAAGCTATCGGTGTTTTATTTTTGGCCAGTAAGTTTCAAAATTAAACATTGGGGAATGACTACCCTGGTGACAACTCACACATGACGATTTTGGTTCTTTATTCGCTGGATGGATTTTACTGTTTTCTAGGTGAACTCTAGCAGGACCATGACAATTCTCACACTGAACATTTTTCAAATGAGGTGTTAGTTGGGAACTCAGAAAACCTGTTCTTCCCGCGAATTTGAAATCTGATTCTGAAGCATCAGCCGGTGCCTCCCATGGTTTCAGTCCAACGACATGACATTCCAGACATTCCGGATCAAAATGCTTTCCCTTATTTTCCAGAGTTGCAAAAGCATGTGCGTGTCGACTATTTTCCCATATTACAGCAGCATTCGCATGACATCCGACACAGACTGCATTGCCGACAAATGGAGATTCTTGGCGTTGTTGTTCCATTCGGTCCAAGTTACTGAAAAACAATTCCTTCACTGCTGCATCATAGGTCCGGAAAGTACCTTCCAATTCCGGAGCATCCTCAAAATTTGGACGCAGCCAGGTTACTGATAAATCTGACGTAACAATTTCTTGATTATCTGGAATTAACTTTCCTTCTTTTGTCAATTTACCTGTTAATATTCCCTGTCCTTTTGTTGGAATCATTGGAAAAGAACTAGATCCTGTCTGCATTTGCATAACCTGATTCAACTCATCTTCATTGCTGCTTCCTGCAACAATCAAATCAAATAAACCAGATTGCTCAAATTTTTCCAACTCTTCAACATTTCCACGAAATAAAAGAATCCGGTACAATCCTGCATTTTTTTTAATTTTGACTTTCCAACTTGCTAACAATTCCGGACTTGCCGGCAAGATAATCGGGGGATCATTCTGATTTTGATAAACAAGATTTGGTGACAAATAACCAAATACAGTTATACCTTGCTCCTCCAGTTTAATTGTTTTTGAGCCTAAATAATGAAGGCTTCCGCTTTGATTACTGAGGAGATAAGGGATTTTTGGATCAAGCGACTGTAGGCCGTTCAGCCATTCGTTCGGTCCGACTAGGACTACTTGTGGAACCAATTTTTTGAGTGCAGCCTGAATTAGCTGGATTTTCAGATCACCTTGTTCAGAAGGTTCCGGAAAGTTGTTCCCCAGGTCAAAATATAAAAGATTGGGAATTTGGGAAAGTTGCTGTTTGAAAAAAGTGAGCCTGCGGGGAAGTCCCCCCATGTCACCTTCTTCTGCACACCCACAAGGTTTTATTTCTCCTCGTAAGTCACCTGAAAATATTACCAGGGATTCTTGACCAAGTGAAACTGTTGGAAAAAACAAAAAACACAGGAAAGTACATGCAACAATTCGCTGCATATTAATTTTCGGCGACACAGATTAATTCGCGGAAGGTGACTTTCCCGTCACCTTTTACACTGTCTTCAGTTCCAAGGCTGCGCGTATTCTTTATCGCTTCGTAAAGTGAGCTCTCTGCTTTTTCATATGAATCGGTATAACCCGAACTGGAGGCATAAACGATTCTAGCCGAGCTCATTGGTAGCTGATTCAAACCAACTGCAGCATCAGCAGGAAATAGACTTAAGCTACTATCAACTGCATTTAATAAATCAGCCGTACTGATAAGGTTAGCACTTTTATACCCAGATGAAGTTGTGCTATTATCTGCCGCGTTTTTAACTAGTAAGAACATTACATCAAATAAGGTCACTGCCAAACAAGCTGCGTTAACTGTTGGATTATGATCCTTTGCTCCATTATCCAATTTGCTCAGTCCAAAAGTAAGTTGCTTTCGAACAATGTTTTCTGAACTGATTCCAACCGCATCAAAGTCTGAAGAAAGTGCAGATGAAATCATTGATAGTTCACTAACCATTGAAACTAAAGTATTCAAAGTCCCTCCAGACGTAATATCTGTCATATTGTCTAGTTTGAAGATTGGCCTTAGTTCAGTGACGCTTCCAGCAGCTTGAAGTAAAGCGCATGCATTAGTTCCTCCGACTGAAGGATCAACTGTATAGTTATCAGTGTAAGGAACGCACTTCGTCATATCACTTTTTGCAATATATGTTGAGCTGCCGGTAATTACTTCAAAACGATTATACGCTGTTAAGCCAGTTCCTAATCCATCAACACTGATTCCACCGGTCTGCAACTTAGTGAAGCCTTCTACTTCAGTATCGGAAAGAGTACCGTTTGAATCATTGTCAAGAACTCCATAGTTGAGGTATATTAAATCAGCAATATTTGCCAACATTGATATTTCAAGTTCATCAGTCGACCGAGTCCTGGAACTTCCGTTGCATCGGCTGGAGGTGGCGAAGGTATTAG
>Ga0206679_10001136_pt1 | contig 22113 bp, 15 predicted proteins | sample M110012015metaG_FD_155464 | JGI IMG/M metagenome (GOLD analysis project Ga0206679, IMG submission 155464) | Ammonia-oxidizing marine archaeal communities from Monterey Bay, California, United States - M1 100m 12015 | ecosystem: Environmental > Aquatic > Marine > Intertidal zone | place: USA... | reverse complement strand
AGAAGTAAGTTATGAAGATCCTGATGACGTTCTGTTCGACTACTTTGACGAAACAAGCCCGCCACCCTTGGAGACAATGTCAAAAGATGTTGAGTCCGAAGATCTTGAAGAAGCTGACGAGATAGATGTGCGGAGATCTTACACAGAAGACGGCATGGCTGCTGTGATGCCTGATTACCCTGAAAATGAATGGGCTGACGATATTGATGAGGAAGAAAATGAAATCCCCGATGGATTTCATGAGGAAGAGTTTGGTGGTTCATCTGATTCTGAAGATCTAGAAGGGTGGGCCACTGGGTCGGAATTCGGAGAGGATGAGGGTGTGTCAGGCGAAACGTCTTCTGGAGAAGACTTTGAAGACGATGATGCGATTATCGCAGCCTTCAAAAGAAGACAAACCTCTAAAGGGGATGATTCTAAATCGGGTTTTGATGATGATGAACTGGCCCACTTTGATATAGAAGACGGTGAGGATGAAGATGACAATCAGTTAGCGCCTTTGATTGGCGTAAGCTTTGAAGATAGCCTTGATGAATTTTCCATGTCTGCTGGAGACCGGATTGGCTCCCAGGCTGCGGATTCAGGGGGAGATAATCAATCAGAATTATTCGATACCGATACAGCCGACAATCAACACATTGAATTAAAAAAAGGGGCCAAAGTAAAATCCGGAATCAGGTCTTTAATCTCAGCCTTCGGTCGCCCGAAGCAAAAAGAAATTGATCATGGTGCAAGCCCAGTCGAAGAAGTTCAAAATCAATCAGTTCATATAGCCCTCCAAGATGACTCTGACTTCAGCGAGCCTGATTTGTACGAGGAGGATAATGTCAGCAATTTTGAAGACGCAGTTGCCTCATCTAATTCCACAAGCGTGGAAGAACCCATTCGAGTAGATAGTTCTGTCGAGCAAGAATCAATTCAGCAATCAGAAGTTCTCATTGTTAACGTTACGGCCCGAGATAGAAGAATTTTTGAAGGGCATGATCTTCTTCAAGCACTCGTTACGTCGGGTCTGAAATTTGGTGAGATGAATATTTTTCATCATCGCCTTCATAATGGAAATACCGGACCAGTTATTTTTAGCGTAGCGAATATTCTTAATCCGGGCACCTTTGACCTGAATCAGATGGATAGTTTTTCTACCATAGGCATCAGCTTTTTTTTAGCGCTTCCAACTCAGATCAACAACTTACAAGCTTTTGAACAGATGTTAGAAGTTGCGCAACAAATTCGCGGCGCCCTTGACGGTGAATTAAAAGATGACCATCGTAATGTCATGACAGCACAGACGATTGAACATTACTATCAACGCATTAGAGATTTTGAGTTGCATCAACTCAAGGCTACCGGAAGTCGTGGTTAGCAACTCTCATAAATAGTTGATAACACTTAATCATGACAGTTCCTGCAAATATCAAACGGGAAGTTAAGGCTCTTCGGGCACAAATAGAGCATCACAACCAACTCTATCATTCCCTGGATACCCCAGAAATCCTAGACGCTGATTACGATACCTTATTATTGCGTCTTGAAGAGCTGGAACAAAAATTCGATCTTGTCTCAGCCGATTCTCCAACTCAGCGAGTAGGCGGCACGCCGCTAAGTCAGTTTTCCCAAGTTACTCATGAAATAGCTATGTTGTCATTAGACAAAGTTTTTGGAGAGAAAGACTTAAAAGACTTTGACGTTCGCATTAAAAAGCGATTGGGGCTAATTGAAGCGCTTACTTATAGTTGTGAGCCAAAGATTGACGGCGTTGCAGTTAGCTTGCTCTACGAGGATGGTTTACTTGTCCGAGCGGCGACCCGAGGTGACGGGGTAACCGGTGAAGATATCACACATAATGTAAAAACTATCAAAAGCGTCCCGCTGAAGCTCAATCAAATCAAAAAGGATTCTCGTCTCGAGGTCAGGGGTGAAATATTCCTTGGTAAGCCTGGTTTTGAAAAATTAAACGAGAGAGCTAAGTTAGACGGCACAAAAATATTTGTTAATCCTCGTAATACCGCGGCTGGGGCAGTTAGGCAACTCGATGCGAAGGCAACTGCAAAAATCCCACTTCAAATGTTTTGCTATAGTGTAGGAATCGTTGAGGGCATAGCGATGCCCTTGAATCTCGGTGAAATTTTCACTGAGCTGGGGAAATTTGGCTTACCAATTAATTCTGATAGTCGGACTATACGAGGAATCGAGGCTTGCAAGGATTATTGTATTGAGTTGCTCGGCAAACGCAAAGAGCTTGCTTATGAAATTGATGGCGCAGTAATTAAGGTTAATGATTTGGATGTGCAACATGCTTTAGGTCAGAACACAAAGTGCCCGCGTTGGGCCACGGCCTATAAATTTCCCGCAGAAGAAAAGTCGACAACAGTGTTGGATGTAGAATTCCAAGTTGGTAGAACTGGAGTGATCACACCAGTTGCACGATTAAAACCAGTATTTGTTGGTGGGGTAACGGTGAGTAATACTACTTTGCATAACATGGATGAGATTGAACGCTTAGGGTTAAGGATTGGTGACTCTGTAGTTGTTAGTCGAGCTGGGGATGTTATACCGAAGATAGTTAGGGTATTAAGCCCTGAAAAAAATAATGACGCAGCCCGCATTAATCCACCTAAGCTATGTCCAGCTTGTAATTCTCCGGTAGAGCAGGGTAGTGAAGTGCTATTTCGTTGCACTGGAGGAATTATTTGTCCTGCACAGCAGAAAGAGTCCATTAAGCATTTTGTCTCGCGGACTGCAATGGATATGGAAGGATTGGGGAGTAAGTTAGTTGAACTATTGGTAGAGGAGAAATTGGTTAATAGCGTATCTGATATTTACCAACTTAGCCTGGAGCAGTTAGCTGATTTAGACAGGATGGGCAAGAAGTCTGCGCAAAACTTGATAGATGCAATAAATAAGAGCAAAAGTACGACATTACCTCGCTTTTTATTTGCATTAGGTATTCGTGAAGTTGGAGAGGCGACTGCTTTGGGGCTTGCTTCCCACTTCGGTGACCTTGAACTTGTTATAGGAGCGTCGGTCGAAGATTTGGAAAAAGTGGAAGATATTGGTCCAATTGTTGCTGAGCATGTTTTTAAGTTTTTTGGTGATAAAAATAATTTGTCACTAATCAAAGAATTGGAAGACGCCGGAGTTAATTGGCCTACTGTTGAGACTAATGCTGAGTCCAAGGCTCTTCGAGGGCAGACCTTTGTCTTAACTGGCACTCTCGAAAGACTTCCAAGAAATAAAGTAAAAGCTAAATTAGTTAGTCTTGGTGCAAAAGTGGCCGGCAGTGTTTCGAAAAGCACTAATATTGTTGTTGCAGGGCAAGGCGCCGGATCCAAATTGGCTAAAGCAGAAGAATTAGAAATAAAGATTATCGATGAAGGGGAGCTTTTCAACCTTTTCGATAGTCTAAGTTAGAAGGTATTGGCTCTCGAGTATTTTGTTGATTGGGGTCGTTATAACAGCGTGGAAAACTAACAATGCTAGGACAAGAAGATTGTGGTCGGTTTGACAGCGACGGATTTAATAGGAGCCTTCAGTCGTCTTTAGCTAGCGTCAAAGTTCGGGTTGTGCGTACTCTATTGCTGATCCTTTCAGCTCTAGTCCTTTCGTCTTGTCTTAGCTCTCAGCCTCAAAATATCACAAACGTCTGTGAGATATTTGCCGAACGTCGTAATTGGTATCAGGCAGCTCATGATTCAGAAGAGCGCTGGAGAGTTCCGATCGCAGTGAATATGGCTTTCATTTATCAAGAATCTAGCTTTCGTGCTCGGGCTAAACCAGAGCGTAACCGCTTTTTGTGGGTGTTGCCGGGCCCAAGGCAGTCTTCGGCTTTTGGTTATGCGCAAGCATTGGACAGCACCTGGAATGATTATGAGTCTACTTCAGGTAATAGTAGAGCGTCTCGTTCGAATTTCGCTGATGCGATAGATTTTGTTGCTTGGTACAACGCTAATTCAAGTCTGACAAATAATATTGCATCTAGTGATGCCCGCAATCTCTACTTTGCTTACCACGAAGGCAATGGTGGTTATCAACGGAGAACTCATCTCGATAAGCCATGGTTGATCGATGTGGCTAATAGAGTGCAAGAAAATTCAGAGATGTTCAGTCGTCAGCTCAGTTCTTGCCGACGCGATCTTGAGAAAAATTGGTTTCAACGCCTTCTTTCCTAGTAAACTTAATCTTAGCTAAATAATTTGATTTTATAGTCCTTTGATAAATAGGTGGTTTTAAGAAACATATGAGTTGGTGGGGACGAGTAGTTGGTGGAACCTTTGGGTTCATGATGGGTGGACCTTTAGGTGCGTTGATGGGTGCTGCTCTAGGAAACTACTTTGATAGCGGACTTAGTAACCTCAGTATTGACGAATCTCTTGGCCTTGGCTCCAGGGAAAGAGTTCAGTCTGTTTTCTTTACAACAACCTTCGCCTTAATGGGCTATATCGCTAAAGTTGATGGTCGCGTAACTAAGGATGAGATTGCCATGGCCGAAAGGGTCATGCAGCAAATGAATCTCAATCAACAGCAGCGCACTGTTGCAGCCAATCTTTTTAACGAAGGCAAAAAAGAAGGCTTTCCTGTGCATGAAGTCTTGGCGCAGTTTAAGCGTGAAAGCTTTAGGCGTAGAAACTTAGTTCAAATATTTTTAGAAATTATCGTTGCCACCGCCTTTGCTGATGGGCTATTACATTCCCGAGAGCAAAAAGTCCTACAAGACGTCGCGCACGATCTTGGTTACTCCCGGGATCAATTTAATGATCTGCTCGCTCGAATATCGGGTCAGGCTCAATTTGGTGACCCAGTATCTAGTTATGACAAGATAACGGCTGCTTATGAATTGCTTGGTATTTCAGAAAGTGCAACGCCTGGTGAGATTAAAAAGGCGTATCGCAGACAAATGAATCAGCACCACCCGGACAAGTTAGTTGCCAAGGGCCTTCCGGAAGAAATGGTCGATATAGCAACAGCAAAGACACAGGACATTAAAGAGGCCTACGAGCTAATTAATGCCAATAGAGCGTCCGGTAGTTTTCGTTCGCGGCGCTAGCTAAAGGTTTCATTGATATCATCTAGAACTTCACTTCCAGGACAAAGGTCATGGTTCGTCAATCGGTTAAAAGGTTTGTCTACAGTGTCCTGCAGTTCGTGCAAGTCTGAGGTCGATTGATTTATATACAATAGCCCAGTTGCAATCTTACCTTCTTTTTTATGTTGATTGATGTGATGTTGGGCATTTTCTTTGTCATAGGGGTCGTAGTTGTTGCCGGTCTTGTGCAGATGAATCACTGACCCATCGTGTAGTGTTATTTCTTTTTCTTTGCCCGCCTCATATTTAGTAGTGATTTCCTTCCGCATAGGCACGAAATCTACTTGGCTCAAGGCTATGTAATTTTCCCAAGTGTTTTTATAACCATGGGTAGACGAATCGGTATTATTGAAAGTTACACATGGGGAGATTATATCAATAAAAGCAAATCCTTTATGCGTCAAGCCAGCTTGTAGTAAAGGAATAAGCTGTTGTTTGTCGCCAGAAAAAGATCGAGCTACAAAGCTTGCGCCTAATTCAATCGCCAAGTTTGCCATATCAATATTATCGTACAGACTTTCTTCGCCAGTCTTGGTTTTTGAGCCTAGATCCGCGGTAGCGGATAATTGACCTTTAGTTAGCCCATAAGTACCGTTATTGGCAACTATGTATAGCATGTTTATGCGGCGCCTGACGATATGGCAAAATTGTCCAAGCCCTATGGAGGCGCTGTCGCCATCGCCGGATATTCCAACATAATGGAGATCCTTGTTTGCAATATTGGCTCCGGTGGCGACTGAAGGCATACGACCATGTACTGAGTTAAAGCCATGGGCTTTGCTAAGAAAATAAGAAGGTATTTTTGAAGAGCAACCAATACCTGAAATCTTAGCAACTTTGTGTGGTTCCAAGCTCATTTCAGCTGCCGCTTGTATAATCGCAGCGCTGATTGAGTCGTGACCACAGCCCCCGCAAAGAGTAGTCAGCGTTCCTTCATAGTCGCGCCTGGACAAACCAACATCATTTGTTTCTAGACCCGGATATTGGAATTTTGGTTTAGTGATATAACTCATTTTATATTACGTCCGAATAGGCTTTAAGCTGGAACATCTTTAGCATTTTCGAGTGTGGTCATTGAATCGAGAATATTTCGTTCTATGTGCTGCGCTGTAATGAGGAGACCGTTGTAACTCAGAATGGAGTGCATCTGTTCTTCATTAGCATTGCATTCTATTTTCAGTAGGCTTTTAAGTTGTGCGTCACGGTTTTGCTCGATGATATAAACCAACTCGTGGTCGTTAATGAATTCTTTTACACTTTGGTGAAAAGGGAAGGCTTTTATTCGAAGAGTATCTAGCGCTATACCTTTTTTCGCTAAGTTATCTAATACTTCTTGAATAGCGCCGGTGGTAGTCCCGAGATAAATCATACCTAGCCGATGTTTTGCTTGATTTGATATTTCAGGTATTGGCAAATAGTTGGCGGCTGTCTCAAATTTAAGCGCTATGCGGTCCATAACTTCAGCGTAGACATCTCCATCTTCGGTATAGGCGGCATTAACATCATGTGAGCTACCACGAGTAAAATAGCTCCCTTTATGAGGGTGAGTTCCTGGATAAGTGCGATAGGGTATGCCGTCTCCATCAATATCTTGGTATCTACCGAATTTCTCAATTTCCTCAAGTTGTTCTGCTGAGAGTACTTTGCCCCTGTCATAAACTCTCGAATCATCCCAGCTTAGCTGATCACAGATTTGCTCATTCATGCCTAGCTCGAGATCACTCATTACGATTACAGGAGTTTGTAGACGGTCTGAGATGTCGAAGGCATCGGCGGCGAACTCGAAGCATTCTTTTGGAGTTGACGGGAATAATAAAATTTGTTTTGTATCGCCGTGGGATGCATAAGCGCAGCTAAACAAGTCACCTTGCTGTGTTCTTGTGGGCATCCCAGTGGAAGGTCCAACTCGTTGTATATTAAAAAGAACAACTGGTACTTCAGAAAAATAGGCGAGGCCAAGGAATTCTTGCATTAGTGACACACCAGGGCCTGATGATGCAGTAAAGGCACGTGCACCATTCCAGCCTGCGCCGATCGCAATTCCAATCGCTGCCAATTCATCTTCTGCTTGAATAATTGAAAACTTCTTCTTGCCTGAGCCCGGGTCGATGCGCAACCGATTGCAGTACTTGCCGAAAGAATCAACGACTGACGTTGAAGGCGTAAGTGGATACCAGGAGGCAATCGTTGCCCCGCCATAAACGCACCCAAGACCTACAGCAGTATTACCATCAATGAGGATTTTTCCAGCTGTTTTGTTGGACTTTTTCAACTGTAAGGGAAGAGGATATTCGAAATTTTCGTTGACGTATTTCTGTCCTAATTCTAATGCATGTATGTTTGGAAGGATTAATTTTTCTTTACCACGGAATTGCTCACTAACCATCTCGGTGAGTACTTTAAAGTTAATATTTAGAAAAGCCGCCAAAGCACCGACATATACAATATTTTTAAATAGTTGGCGCTGCGCAGGTTTTTCAAATTCACGCAAACAAATATCTTTTAAAGGAAGTGGCAGGTAGTTTACGTTATCACGTATTAAGTCATTGGCTAGTGCTTTGGACGAGTCGAATAAGACATAGCCGCCAGGAACAACAGACTGAATATCGGCTTTAATGGTTTGTTCGTTCATAGTAACCATCAGGTCGACGCCTTCTCTGCGGCCAAGATAGTTGTCTTCAGAGATTCGTACTTCGTACCAAGTTGGCAAACCTTGAATATTAGAAGGAAAAATATTATGAGGGCTTACAGGAATGCCCATGCGGAAAATTGCCTTTGCAAACATGTTATTAGCGCTGGCAGAGCCAGAGCCATTAACATTCGCAAATTTGACCACAAAATCATTGACTTTCGGCATAGCCTTTATTTTCGTGGAGTGAACTAAGTCTGACACGCGTCGGCCGCCTTTGCAGTATTGAAAAGGTATTTCCTCATATCCCAGGCGCTAGTCGGACAGCGTTCAGCGCAGAGGCCGCAGTGCAGACACAGATCCTCACCTTTCGCCATTATACGTCCTGTCTTGAGTACATCTGAGACATAAATATCCTGCTCAAGGTTTTGAGCTGGAGCTAGGAGGTTTTTGCGCAACTCAGGCTCTTCCGCGTTTTCAGTAAAGGTAATGCAGTCTGTTGGGCAGATATCGACACATGCGTCGCACTCAATGCAAAGTTGGTCGGTAAACACAGTTTGAACGTCGCAGTTAAAGCATCGCATAGTTTCATTGAACGCAAGCTCTTCGTCAAAGCCAAGCTCAACTTCCATGTTAAGATCATTAAGTGTTTGTTCTTTTGCTGCATGTGGCACGGCATAGCGAATATCATTGCTAATGTCGTTGTCATAAGACCACTGATGAATACCCATTTTCTGACTATCGAGTGTTGTTAATGGGTTGGGTCGCACGGCTAAATCTTCGTTATTGCAGAGCAAATGAATAGACAAGGCTGCATCGTGGCCGTGAGCGACGGCTGTAATTATGTTATCTGGCCCGAGCGCTGCATCTCCGCCAAAAAATATTTTTCCATTGGTAGACTGGAAAGTAGTTTTGTCAAGAATAGGAAGTTCCCATTTGTCAAATTCAATACCAAGATCACGTTCAATCCATGGGAAGCTATTGTCTTGACCTATCGCACAGAGTACGTCCTCGCAGGGGATGATTACCGGATCTTCGCCGGTAGGTATAAGCAATCGTCTTCCATTTTCATCATATTCTTTCTTAACTTTTTCGAATTCCATGCCTGCTAATTTACCATTTTCGATAACGTATCTTTTTGGCACATGAAAGTTTACAACAGGTATGTCTTCATTCATCGCATCTTCAATTTCCCAGGGAGATGCTTTCATTTCATCAAAGCCGCTTCTAACTACAACAGTTACGTCTTTGCCACCCAATCTTTTAGAAGTACGACAGCAATCCATTGCGGTATTGCCTCCGCCCAAGACGATGACCTTTTTGCCGATTTTATCAATATGCTCAAAAGCAACACTGGCTAGCCATTCAATACCTGTATGAATATTCGCTTTGGCCTCATCGTATCCAGGTAAATCGAGGTGTTTTCCTAGCGGAGCGCCGGTACCAACGAAGATAGCGTCGAAGTCTTCCTTTAGTATAGTTTTCATACTGGTGATTTCTTCGCCAAATCGGCAATTGACGCCCATATCAAGTATGTAATGCAATTCTTCTTCTAAAACTTCTGCGGGCAACCGAAATCGAGGAATTTGAGTGCGCATTGCTCCACCGCTAAGGGAGTCCTTTTCAAAGAGGGTGATTTCATAGCCTAGTGGTAAAAGGTCTCTAGCAACACTCAGTGACGCCGGCCCTGCGCCTATCAGAGCGATGTGTTTTCCATTTTTTTTCTTCGGAACACTTGGAATACGATCTTTAATATCAGATTTATAGTCTGCCGCTACTCGTTTGAGTCGGCAAATCGCCACTGGTTCCTCTTCTACCCTGCCTCGGCGGCAGGCAGGCTCGCAGGGGCGGTCACACGTTCGGCCCAGGATTCCCGGGAAAACATTAGAGTGCCAATTAATCATATAAGCATCAGAGTAGCGTTTTTCTGCAATCAGTCGGATGTATTCCGGTACTGGGGTATGGGCAGGACAGGCCCATTGGCAATCTACTACTTTGTGAAAGTAATCGGGTTCGGCGATGTCGGTCGGCTTCATGTTCTGTATTTTTCTTTATCGCTCAATTGAATGAAATCAGCGCACAGAGCAATTTCGGCGCGGCCCTAGTATATGTAAAAGGATCAAAATTGTAAGTACTTTATGAAAAGGTAGAGATCGGCTCAGATTCCAGCAACTTGTTGGAAATTTGCAGGTTCGCAACAAAGGGTATTGTTTCAATACCGCCATTAATCTTTGATCCAGTTCTTTGTTGACAATCACATTACTTGCTACTAATTCTATTTCGGCACTTTGTTGAAAGTAGTGAAGTTTAATAGATACGATTTCGGCCTAAAATGTTATTTTTTCCCATCTTAACTGAATAGCAGTAGGTGCGTCCTTTTGTTAGGAAAAAGCATGGATAATTAAAAATAGGGATTAGTGAGCTGAGTTATGGGGATGTTAACTCGGGCGAAAAAAAGCCCAGCGACCTAGGGTGCTGGGCTCACAATACTATCAAGGGAGAGATAAATGAAACAAAACCCAAAACTTTGCATAACATTTACCTACATTAAGTCAGACTATGGAGGCTGGTAAAAGTTCCAAAAATATGCATTTGGTTTTAGTTTATTTGTAAATTCTCTCGGAATTTTTGCAACGTATTGTATTTATTGCATATATTTTATGTCAAAGCCCCTATCTTGAAGAACATTTTCTGAATCTCGATTAATAATCACTCCAACGCTCGCGGAAGAAGGATCGAAATAGGTCTGAGCGACATTGCGCAAGTCTGCCAGGGTGGTTGATAGCACCCGCTCCCTAAAAGTCATTCTGTGCTCTGGTGTTCGATTAAATAAACCGTTGTAGAACGCTTGCTTAGCTTCTCCTGCTGGTGATGAAGGTTTATCCATAGTAGCGATGACGCCCAATATTGCTTCTTCCAAATGATGAGGGGACTGCTCAGCGCTGAGTAACCATTGAATTGATTTATCGAAATCAGTCAATGTATCTAAAAGTCGAGGGTCACGGTAAGAGTAGAACCGAAAAGAAGCCGAGTTAGCATCTTGTCCTGCACCTCCCCCATAAGCTCCTCCTTGTTCCCTGATTGCGCGATGAAGGAATCCATTTCTTAAGTAACCGGCTAGGACATGCAAAATTGCATTATCTTTATGATTCGAAGCAACCGTTGGGTAAGCTTTTGCGCAGAAGTTTACCTGGGTTGTTGTTGTCCATGCCTCTCGCACTGTTTCACGGACTGGAGGTAGTGAAAATTTCGCGAGTTTGCTGGAATGGTCAGTCGAAACCCATAGGCTGTCTATCTCGGCTAGCATGTTTTCTTTTTGATTATGCTCTCCTATCGATAAAATCTGCTTATTGCTAGCAAGAAATATTCGATGCAGAAGTTGGAACTTGTTGAGCAACGCGCTGCAAGTTTCGGGGTCGTTCAGTTTATTCCGCAATTCTTTCAGCTGCTTGATCCCCGATAGACCACCAAACTTATGGCTTAATTGTCCGGTTGGGTTCATTTTGTTGGACGCCAAGGTCATTGCGAGACTATGACCCTGGCCGGTAATACTGTTTTCTCTCCTCGTGCAGATTTGTTCTATTAATTCAGCAAGGCGTTGCTTCTCATCGAAACGAACTTCTAATAAAGTTTTCTGTAATAGCTCTGACAGATTTTTGTGATTTGCGTTTAGAGATTTTGAAGAGAATGTTACGTAGCCACTTACATCCTGCTCATCGTCAACTGAGCTTCTAATGCTACTAAAGCAATTAATGCCACCACTAATTTGAGATTGCCAAACTTGTGCATCTTCATAGCCAATTTCTCCTATGCCAAATTCAGTCAAACAACTTGTATATAATGGTAATGCGTCAAGTAGCTCTGGTTTAATCTGAGGAAGGTCGATAACAATTTGCTGGTAACAAAGCCCATTCGTGCCTCGTTCAAAAAAGCTGCAGGGTAGAGCGGAGTTTTTGAGAATTCCTTTTGAGCACTTAGGTTCATCTATGCTTGCGGGTACGTCTTGCAGGCCAACTTTTGGGAGCACTGTAGGGTCATCATCTTGCATTTGCCTCTCTGCCAGAATTTTAGACCGATTAATTATTTCTGTGGCTTGCTCTTCGGTAAGAGACTGTTGAATGGTGGCGAGTTTTTCCTTTTCTGATTCAGCTTTGTGGTTCGCAAGTTCACTATCGGGCTGCATTGTGAGGGTAACGCGGTGGGGATTATCTATTAACAACTTCTGGATTAGGCCGGGGATAAATGATCGGTCGTTTATGGATTTTCGAAGTTCGTCCAAGACTGGATCAATATTTAACAAACTAATCGGGTCTCCCCGATGTAATGCTGTAGATAGACCCATTAAAATAAGTTGCAACCCATAAGGATAGCTATCGCCAGATATTTCCCGCTGGTTAAGCTCCAATTGGTGTAAGGCTGCTTCAATCTGATCCTGAGGTATACCGTCTTTCACCAATTTTCGAAGTGTTGATAAGATCAGTGCTTCAACAGACTCTGTGGAATCCAAGCCACAACCTTCGAGTCCAGCCATAAAACTCATTTCGCGGCTTGAGTCTTCCAAGCCACACATAGGTGAGGGCGAAGTGCCTAGATCGCTTGTTTCTAGTATTTTTAATAAAGGACTTGCGCTGTTATCTAGTAATACACTTGAAAGCAATTGGGCCTTAAAGACTTCAGTTAAGTCAGTGCTTTGACCCAATAGCCAGCCGATTATTACATGTGTTTTATCAGGCTCGATATTGTCCACCGCATAAGGTTCTTCGAAGCGCAAGGGTGAGTTGTACCTCTGTTCATCCCCGACCTCTATCTTAATGTCTAGTTTTTTAAATTTAGAGAGCGCAAGATCTTCAAACGTCTGCTGATGCTCTAGCGCAGTAATGTCGCCAAAAGTCATGAATACACTATTACTGGGGTGATAGTGGCTTTTATAAAATTCTTTTAATTGCGCGTAGCTAAGCTCAGGAATATTCTCAGGTTCGCCGCCACTGTTATAGTGATAGGTAGTCGTTGGATACAAGTATTTATTTATTGTTTGCCATAGCACGCTATTAGTAGAACTCATGGCACCTTTCATCTCATTAAAGACAACACCTTTGTATTGGAGTTCAGAGTCAGCGTTATCTAATTCTGCGAATTCAAGGCGATGGCCTTCTTGCAAAAAATCCAATTCATCCAGTCGTGAAAAGAATGTTGCATCTAGATACACGTTTAACAAGTTGTTAAAGTCTTTTTTGTTTTTTGACGCAAATGGATAAGCCGTCCAATCACTGCTAGTAAAGGCATTCATGAAGGTGTTTAGAGAGCGCCTGATCATCATGAAAAAAGGATCTCGTACAGGGAAGTGCTCGCTACCGCATAAAGCGGTGTGTTCCAAGATGTGGGCAACTCCTGTCGAATCCATGGGCACAGTTCGGAATGCAACTAGGAAAACATTCTCACTATTTTCACTTGCTAGGTGATAATGTAGAGCGCCAGTCTCGCGATGCATATATTTCTCCATTACGATATTGAGCGATGGAATATGCTCGCTATGCTTCCACTCAAATGCAGGATGGAGTTGCTTGGGTTGATTAACAGAGAGATTCTGAGTCGTATTTATTGTGCTCACTTCTGTCATGAGTTGGCATAGTCCTTTTCGTTGAATTAGAGGGTGAAATCCTAAACACTATTTACTGTGTTCTGATTCGGGGGGGTCTCCATACTGAAGTTCCCTATTTTACCTGAGCGCAAATCATTTAGTAATGTCTCCGCAGCTTTGTGGAAATTGATTTTTCCTCCTTTGCTTCTAGCGCCTGTGGACGCGCCTATAGTACTTAATAGTTGTTCAGGAGATTGAAGAGTGTTGTCAAAGTTATAACGATTCTTAAGGGCAGAAAATTGATGCTCCAGGAAATACTCCGCCGCGAACCAGGCTATGTCTTCGATATCAATAGCGGTATTTCTAATGGTTCCCAGAGTGGCTAGTTTATAAGCAGCTAGTTGATCTTCCAATTTTGGCCACATAAGCCCTGGTGTATCGACCAAATAAAAGGTTTCATCCAATTTAATTCGTTGCTGGCCTTTGGTTATAGCCGGCTCATTTCCAGTTTTTGCTACCTTCCTTTTGATTAAGTTATTTATGAATGTTGATTTCCCAACATTCGGGATACCAGTAATAATTAATTGTGCATTCTCCTTAAATCGTGACCTTGTTACGATTAGTTTTCTTGCTATGGCGGCTAATGCCGCTGCCGCAATCGGAGCATGCAAGGTGTTTGTTAGACACACAATCGGGGCTAGAGCGTTAGATTGGTTTTGATGTTGAGTATCAAAATAATGGCGCCATTTTGCAGTCGTAACAGGATCTGCAAGATCACATTTGTTGAGAATAATTATCCGTGGCAGGGATTTGCCGAGTGAACCTAATAACGGATTCATGCTGGCTTTTGGCACTCGGGCATCAAGGAGTTCAATAATTAGATCCGATGTTTTAACTAATTTAATCAGTTCTTTATTCGCTTTATACATATGTCCTGGGTACCAGGAAATAGTCATCAGATAACCCCTTAAACCGTCACAGTTTAGAGTATACTTGCTTTTGAAAAATCTAGAATTGGAAATCTCAATATAAAAATGAGCTTACAAGAAAATATAGCGGTAAAGGTCACTTCGCATTTGAACCCATCGCATCTTGTCATAGAAAATGAAAGCCATATGCATGGAGGCTCGGCAACTGAATCACACTTCAATTTAACGATCGTTGCGCCTTGTTTCGAAGGCGTTTCTTTGGTTAAGCGACATCAAAACCTATACAAGCTATTGTCTGAAGAGTTAGCAGGCAGTGTTCATGCTCTAGCGCTGCACTTGTACTCACCTGAGGAATGGGAGTCACGTCAAGAAACTGTGCCATTATCGCCGAATTGTAAAGGAGGCAGTAAATCTGAGAACTCTTAATAACAACTGCTATTAGAAAATAGACATTCAATAATTTCTGCTATAGACAATGATCTAACAAACTCTCATTAGCCGTGTAATAACCCGAAGAATTCTGTACCGCTCCTGTTGCAAATATCAGAGTTACATAGGTTAATAAGCCAGTGCCTGTAACCCTATTGTGTTATTCTCGATTTGGCCGATACAAGGTTGAGTTTATTAGTTTGCTTAGGGACTTAGAGAAACTTAACCGAAGTAGTCTATAATCTCTGGCTACAGATATATTTAATTGATCTTTATTCAACTAACTATTTGATACTGAGCCAGCGGTGCTCGTTCCCGCGGCACTCATGGATAGAATTTAATTAGATTGGCTATGATTTCCTTATCGGTTTTAACGCAGGTTTGGCGCCAATTGTGGGCCCAAAACGACACTCGCGGCATTAAATTGTCCGTTGTCGCCATTATTTCGGCGGCTATAGTGGTGCTTGTGATAGCCACTAATAATTTTAGTCAAGGTGTAGACTCCCCAGAACAGATTCTGGCTATACAAGAACCAATTGTTGTATTCCCTGACTTCGCCTCGATTAACAGTATCTCTGCAAAGAAACAACAGTTCTTTGATTATCTGGAAGTTTTTGTTATTGCTGAAAATATCGCTATCACACAGTTCAGAGATCAACTTGACGATTATCTCAAGATCACAGGTAGTGGTGCAGGATTTAGTGAAGTTGAAAGGGCATGGGTATTTCGCTTAGCCAGACGGTATCGAATTGAGGTCGAAAATTATTCAGAGAAAGAAATTGTCGATGAGCTTTTGTTGAGAGTTGATGTATTGCCTGTTTCCCTTGCTCTAGCGCAAGCTGCAAACGAATCAGCTTGGGGCACTTCTCGGTTTGCTTTAGAGGGCAATAATATTTTTGGGCAATGGTGCTATGAGCAAGGGTGCGGAATCGTGCCTGCACGGCGTCAGGCGGGAGCTATCCATGAAGTAAAATCATTTGTTTCTGTTGAGGATGCTATAGAGTCTTATTTTCTGAATATTAATAGCCATCCGTCGTATTCTTATTTGCGTGATTTAAGATCTCGCATGCGAGCTAGGGGGTTAAGGCTGGACCCTATGTCATTGGCTATTGGCCTAGGAAGGTATTCAGAACGGGGAGACAACTATGTCGACGAAGTTCAGAAAATTATTATTCAAAATGGGTTACGCAAGAGAGACGTTTGAATTCTAGTTTAAATTGATCCACTGGATCGAGTACCAAAAATACCTTCCAGCAGCAGGCGCCGGCGCAGTACAAAGATAGCGCCACCTTCTTCCTTGAAACTCCTGATCAGGAGTAATTGTCAAAATCCCATTTTCTTGATCGACCCATTCCATTGGGAGTGGCTGACTGTCAGCGAAACATCCGATCTGAGAGATGTTGTAATCGCCTTCGGCAAATTGAAGCGAGACTTTGGGGGCTCGGGAAGTGGTTACTGGTGATAATGGCTCTATCAATTTTACATTGAATGCTTTTGTATCGAATTTTGTACGAGCTGTCTCTAAATTGGCATAAATAGAAGCGAGTGGGAACCGAGGTAGTGCTAAGAAGTCGGAACTGACCCCCACGGCACCAGAATTCTGAGCTAAACCTACAAAACCATTTTTTGCCAATATGGTTTTAATACCTTGGTCAAATTCACCGTAAGGGTACGCAAGGTAGCGATATGTTTGTCCAGTTTCGTCCAATATTCTTTGCTCTGCTGAGATAAGTTCTGACTCTAGCCGTTGCAACCATGCTTCATCGTCTTCGTTAGCATATTTTTCGAGCATATAAGGGTGCTCAACCATATGATTAGCTATTATCACACCGACATCCGACATTTCCCGAATTTGATTCCAAGTCATGTAGTTATTCTGGCTTCGGTCTATTGGGCCAGTACTGAGAAATAATGTGAAAGGGAAATTGAATGACTGCAGCATAGGAAATGCTTCTTCATAAATTGAGATGTAGCCATCGTCGAAGGTAATCGCTACTGCTTTGTCTGGGATAGGATTGCCTGCGCGTAAGTTTTCTACCATCTGATCAAGGGGAATGACATTAAATTCGTTATCCCGGAGATATTCTAAATGTTTACGAAAATTCTCTGGGGAAATACTCGTAGAAGGCGGCGTATCTGATGCAACGTGATGGTAGAGGAGAATTACGCCATGGCTCTCTTCGGTAGCCGAAAAAGCCATTTGGGTAATGATAAAATTAAGGGTGCTGATGCATCCCAAGATTAGAAGCGCTCGCATAGATTGCTCAAGAATTAGCTGATTAGGCTTAATAGTATCTCAAATCTTAGCGTTTAATGCTCTCCTTGGGTCACTTCTTAATCGGCGTAGGCGAAGGTATAATGCTGCCCCCAATTGAAGGTGGGGCTTGAAGATAAGTATCGATCCGCATATTTTCTGGGTCTGGATGCTTAAAATCGGCTATAGGATGCAATCAGTCAAAGGTTCAAAAATGGAGAGAAAAATGATGTATTCGGGCAAGGCGCTCAAAGTAGAAATGTTGCCTTCTGGCGCAGCCAATTTAGTCTTCGATTTAGACGGCTCATCAGTAAACAAATTTAATCAGGCGACTCTGAAAGAGTTGCAGGAAGTGGTAGCTGTGCTGCAAGGTTCAAATGTTTCGGGTTTGATTGTTTCAAGCGCCAAACCGGCATTTATAGTTGGTGCAGACATTACGGAGTTCACCGCAATGTTTTCTGAGCCAGAAGACGTTATTTTAAGTTGGCTTGCAAAATCTAATAAAGTTTTTAATGACCTAGAAGATTTGGCTTTCCCAACGGTGGCGGCTATTAACGGAATTGCGCTGGGTGGTGGATTTGAAATGGCACTAACGACTGACTACCGAGTTGGTACTGTAAAGTCTGTCGTTGGGTTCCCAGAAGTTAAGCTTGGAATTTTGCCTGGATTTGGCGGAACGGTCCGTTTACCTCGTTTAATCGGAGCGGATAATGCTAACCAATGGATTAGCAGTGGGTCTCACATCAAAGCTCCACAAGCACAAACAGAAGGTGCTATCGATGCAATCGTAGAGGAAGACAAGTTAATTGCAGCTTGTGAAGATATGATTAACCAATGCAATGCCGGCAAACTGGATTATAGAGCAGTAAGAGTGGCAAAAAATTCGGCTCTCACATTGCAGCCAATTGAACTTAATGTAGCTTTCGAGACAGCTAAAGGGATGGTGCTAGCTAAGGCAGGGACACATTATCCGGCACCCACTACCGCAGTACAGGTAATGCAAGAAGCAGCATTGTCTGATAGAGCTGGCGCGTTAGCAATTGAGCATAAAGGTTTTTTAAAGCTCGCTAAGACTCAGGTTGCTGCTAATTTAGTGCAGATGTTCCTCAATGATCAATTTCTTTCGGGTGCAGCAAAGAAGCAAATCTCGCAGGCGGGTGAAGTGAGTTATGCAGGAGTTTTGGGTGCAGGGATAATGGGTGGAGGAATTGCCTATCAGTCCGCGCTTAAAGGTACGCCAATAATAATGAAGGACATTGCTCAGGAAGGGATCGACTTGGGAATGAACGAAGCTAAAAAATTACTCGGGAAGCAGATGGCGCGCGGTCGCATAGATGCAAACAAAATGGTTTCCATTTTGGCCGACATAACGCCTTCCTTAGATTACGACGGTTTTGATAAAGCCGATATCATCGTCGAAGCGATTGTAGAAAACAGTGGTATTAAACAATCTGTTCTTGCGGAATTAGAATCTCTCGTTGATGAGAAAACTATAATTGTCTCGAATACTTCTACCATTTCAATCGACGAATTGGCGACTGCTCTAGAAAGGCCCAAGAATTTTTGTGGTATGCACTTTTTCAACCCGGTACCGGTAATGCCTCTGGTGGAGGTAATTAGAGGAGAGCACAGTAGTGATGCCACGATTGCTACGACTGTGGCCTATGCTAAGAAGATGGGTAAAACGCCAATCGTAGTCAATAATTGTCCTGGCTTTTTAGTTAACCGGATCTTGTTCCCTTATTTCGGCGCATTCTCTCGACTTATTTATGACGGGGCGGATTTTCGACAGATTGACAAGGCAATGGAAAAATTCGGCTGGCCTATGGGGCCAGCATATCTTCTTGATGTCATTGGGATTGATACTGCAGTGCATTGCCAGGATGTTATGGCTGCTGGGTTTAAAAGAATGAATATTGATTTTGATAGTGCGATTGACCAGTTATATGCACAGAAAGACTTGGGGCAAAAAACGGGGAAGGGATTCTATCTTTACGAGATTGACAAACGCGGTAAAGCGAAAAAGTTACCAAATCCCGAAATAGAAACATTAATCTCCTCTGTACAACGGAAATCTAAGGAATTTACGAACGAAGAAATCGTTGAGCGAATGATGGTTGCGATGTGTATTGAGACTGCGCGTTGTGTTGAAGACAACATTGTGAGTACGGCTATCGAGGCTGACATGGGATTAATTTTAGGACTAGGCTTTCCGGCATTTCGGGGCGGAACCCTACGTTATCTCGATAGCTTGGGAGTATCGAAATTCTGCCAGATCGCTGATAAATATGCAGAATTGGGCGAGTTGTACACGCCGACTGAGCTTATGAGAGATAAAGGCGCGTCTGGCGAAACTTATTATGGGTAGGGGGAGAATTTATTTATGAGGTTGCAAGCTAGAGACGCAGTAATTGTTGATGGAATCAGGACACCTATGGCTCGCTCCAAAGCTGGTGCTTTTCGAAATGTAAGAGCGGAAGAGCTATCAGCTCATTTGATCAATGCTTTATTTGATCGTAATCCAGAGGCGTCGCCAGAAGAAGTGGAAGATGTAGTTTGGGGTTGTGTTAACCAAACCCTCGAACAAGGTTGGAACATCGCTAGGAATGCTGCTCTGATGTCAGTGTTACCGCATTCAACTTGCGCTCAAACCGTTAATCGTTTGTGTGGGTCATCGATGTCCGCTTTGCATACGGCAGCAACGGCGATTCTGAGTGATAATGGAGATCAATTCATTGTCGGCGGGGTCGAACATATGGGGCATGTTGGCATGACTCATGGAATCGACCCAAATCCTCGGGCCTCGAAGCATATTGCTAAAGCGTCTTGGATGATGGGTGTAACTGCTGAGGTGTTATCGAAAATGCATGGCATAACTCGGGAGCAACAAGACGAGTTTGCAGTACGTTCCCATAAGCTAGCTGAAAAGGCGAGAAACAATGGAGGCTATGATAATGAGATAGTCGCAATCGAAGGGCATAACGTTGATGGTTTCAAATCTCTCATCGAGCAAGATGAAACTATTCGTCCTGACACTAGCAGGGAAAGCCTATCCCAATTGCGGCCAGTATTTGATCCGGTTAACGGCTCTGTTACAGCAGGTACATCTTCACAAATCTCGGATGGTGCTTCTGCAATGCTGCTGATGTCAGCTGAGAAGGCGCAATCTCTAAACTTGAAGGTCAGAGCGAGAATAAAATCAATGGCTTATGCAGGAGTAGATCCCTCAATTATGGGGTATGGCCCAGTGCCTGCCAGTCAGAAAGCGCTAAAAAAGGCTGGGCTTACAGTCGGTGACATAGACTGCGTAGAGTTAAATGAAGCTTTTGCTGCTCAGGCGTTACCGGTGCTTAAGGATTTAAATTTACTGGATGTTGTTGAAGATAAAGTTAATCTTCGCGGTGGTGCAATCGCTCTAGGCCACCCCTTAGGGTGTTCTGGTACACGAATAACTACAACGCTTCTGAACAATATGGAAGACAAAGATGTAACACTTGGGCTTGCGACGATGTGCATTGGCTTGGGTCAAGGTATTGCAACAGTACTTGAGCGTGTTTAGTTGAGTTGAATCTTTAATGTTAAAGCAAGCTGATCAATTGAATTTAAATCGAAGCAGGAAAAATTTGCGACGTGATGTTGGTCATGCTATCGCTGATTTTAATATGATCGAAGACGGCGACTTAATTATGGTGTGTTTGTCTGGGGGTAAAGACTCTTACACATTGTTGGAGATTCTGCAGAACCTACAAAAACATGCGCCAATAGATTTCCAGATTCACGCAGTCAATCTTGACCAAAAACAACCAGATTTTCCTGAACATGTGTTGCCCAGTTATCTCGCGAGCCTTGGTGTTGAATACCAAATCTTGGAGCAGGACACATACTCCATCGTGACTGATAAGATCAGTGAGGGGAAAACCTATTGTGGTCTATGTTCGAGGCTTCGGCGCGGTATTCTCTACAACTATGCTGAATCTATAGGGGCGGATAAGATTGCTCTCGGTCACCACCGCGATGATATCGTAGAGACTTTGTTTTTGAATATGTTTTACGGCGGAAAACTTAAGGCTATGCCTCCCAAACTGTTAAGTGACGATAAGCGTAATGTGGTTATCCGGCCATTAGCTTATTGTAAAGAAAGTGAGATTAGTAAATTTTCTGACCTTATGCGCTTTCCTATTATTCCCTGCAATTTATGCGGTAGTCAGGACAATTTACAACGTCAGTCTATTAAGTCGATGCTACAAGAATGGGAAAAGAAAACTCCTGGTAGAATAGAAACAATTTTTCGTAGTATCGCTAACGTGTCGTTATCTCAACTAGCGGATACTAGTTTATTTCCATTTCAAGACCTTAGAAGAAATATTCCTAACGAAACGCAGTTAGATTTAGTCGAACTCATTTAATGTTTTTGTTGAGCATCCCCAATGATTTCGCTAAATCGAGTGATCTTGTTATTGGCTATTTTAGTTGGCGCAGCTACTTAACATACCTTAAACGGCTGCGGGGTTAATAGAGAGATGGAAATTCCTTTTACAGATTTGACCCATGAAGCACTTCGAGGCGTCATCGAAGAGTTTGTTTCCCGAGAAGGTACCGATTATGGTTCTATTGATTTTTCTTTTGAGGAAAAGATAGAGCAAATAAAAAGACAGCTCATGACGGGTGATATAAAATTGGTTTTTGATGCTGAGACCCAATCATGCAATCTGATCAAGGTTATCTAGAAGACGGCTAGGAGGGGAAGAATTAAAATATGTCGGATTGAAATTCTCTGTGATTTCTACTCGGACATTCAAAATCGCTTTTTGTCTTTGATGCCTTTGGTTTGCAGTAGGAATCCTTTTCCGCCTGCTTGAGTTTTAGTTCGGCCTTTACTGGCTCAGCGTATGCGGAATTCAATCTTTTAATTATGCTTTCCGGTTTTAATTGAACTCTATCTGGAATACATAAGTATCGGCTAAATTCGATATGGTTGAAGATAGGTAGTATCCTCTTACCATGTTATTGGTACAACTTTGAAAGTTATATGGCTCTATGACGAACGATCTAAACGAACTACATATAGGTGGCAAAAAAATTGGTGAGAGCGGGGTAGACTCAATTGAGATTGAGCTGGACGCAAAGGGACTATATTGCCCGGAGCCAGTAATGCTTCTGCATAATCAGATCCGTGACATGAACGCCGGGCAGTCTTTAAAATTAATTGCG
>Ga0206679_10001132_pt1 | contig 22175 bp, 8 predicted proteins | sample M110012015metaG_FD_155464 | JGI IMG/M metagenome (GOLD analysis project Ga0206679, IMG submission 155464) | Ammonia-oxidizing marine archaeal communities from Monterey Bay, California, United States - M1 100m 12015 | ecosystem: Environmental > Aquatic > Marine > Intertidal zone | place: USA... | reverse complement strand
ACGCTGGAAGATTGGCGCCTCAATGATTGTTTTTTATTTGTTACAAAAGAACCTTGCCCCATGTGCGCCGGTGCAATTGTTAATTCTAGGTTAAAACAGGTCGTATTTGGTTGTTATGATGAAGAAGAAGGTTGTTGCGGGTCGTTGTATCAATTATGCGGTGACCCTCGTTTTAAAACAAAAGTAGCAGTCAAAGGCGGAGTTATAGAGGCGGAGTGTAAATCAATTATAAAACAATTTTTTCAGAATAAACGAAAAATCAATTTGTAATCCTATTTAAGTAAGAGCATTTTTTTTGTACTTATTTTATTACCAGCTACCAGACGATAAATATATAAACCGCTTGGTAAGCGTTCTCCGTATTGATCCTGACCTTTCCAATTGATCACATGCTGTCCTGCAGATAAGTTGTCACGTTTAATTTGAGCAACTTCTTTACCTACGACGTTATAAATCATTAACGATATCGATTCATTTTTAGTTAGGTCAAAGCGAATATGCGTATTGGGATTAAAAGGGTTGGGCGAATTTTGGTATAATTTGAATTTTTTCGGTGTTAGATCATCAGTTGTAGATAAAAATTGATATCGGTTTACAAACAGTTTTTGTGGTCCACCATTAATCGGAACAGAAATATCTTGTTCCGAATCAAAGGATGAAACTGTTACAGTAAATTCACGTGCACTTAATTCATCATAATACCAATTAGCTAAAAGAACAGAATGTGACAAGTTATAGCTTGTGTCCCTTAGTGAAACATAGTATGTGTCATCTAAATTAAACCAGTATTGAACTTTGTTTCCGTCGATATCTATACTTCTTGTCCATTTAATCGTAACCCAGTCAAATGAATTCTTTTCAGAAATTTGAACGGTATCTAAAGTTGTAGGATAGACCCACTCAAAAGATTGGGGTAAATCATTTATTTCTTGAACAGAAACAGCGAAGCTAGACGTTTCTTGATCCCCAATATCTGTCATGGTTACCTGTATCTCTGATGTGCCATTCCAATTTGTATCAGGAGTAATTGTCAATGTATCATTGTTAACTAACGTTTTTATTTCTGATGATAAGCTTTTAGCTGAAAAGGTTGGGCTTGCCATGGCGCTAACGTATAACAAACCAGGATTTGCGTAATTCACATACTGACTGAGAAAAACTTGCTTTTTAGAATCTTCTAAAATAGTTAGGTTTTCAATTGGATCAAATTTAGGTGTATAACAACCTACATCCAGTGCGCCTACAAATTCACTGCGTGAGACCAATGGTGATAAGTTGTGAAGGGAATATTCTCCAATTTCGCGATAACAAAATAATGGGTCAATATTGGTATTATTTTTTCCATAGTTATTTCCAAATGAAATTCCATTTGAAGAATTGATTTTAATCTCTTTTGCTGATACGCTATCTATTAGTGCTAATGAATCCAAAATGATCGAATTATTAATTACTAATGAAGACTGAACATTACTTACGCCTGTTGATTTCCATTCCAAACCTATTGTATCGTTATCTGCCATAGTAATATTATAGAATAATCCATTGACACCTTCATCAATTAAAACGGCAGGGGAGACATTGTCATAAAAAACACAATTAGAAATTATCGGTGAAGATATACCATAATCTTTCCATTTGGAATACGCATGGATTGCTCCACCATTTCCGGTGCCGCCATCATTATTTTTGAATATACAATGCTTAATCTGTGCATTTGATGAGGCGCCGGAAGGAAGAAGGCCATCTATATTTTTATGGGTGTTTATATTAATTCCACCACCAGAAGTGTAATCCTCATTAGTTCCAGTGCCCAGCCCATTTTGAATCGTGAACCCCCAAATTAATGCACTACTAGATTCCCCACTTTGCATCCGAATAACGGTCCCTTTTTCCCCTCCATCAATAATAGTATCTTTGATTAGTTGAGTTTTTCCAATGTTAAAATAATGGTTAGAGACTAAGGATATATCTTTTCCTTTTAAATTAATATTCTCATAGTAAGTACCGGGTCTGACTTGAACTATATCGCCGTCTGAAGCCGCATCAATGGCAAATTGGATTTGACTATATTGATCGGGTACATAAATGATATTTTGGCTGTATAATAAATGAATAATAAAAATAAAAAAGGTCAGTAAATACCTCATAGAGGGAAAATCTCTTTTACTTTATTAGGAGCATTTTTAGTGTTTTATGGAATGTATTTGTTTTCATTCGATAAAAATAAATACCACTACTGACCGGGTTGTTACGGTCATCCGTACTATTCCACACCGTTGAGTAATAGCCAGGCTGTTTCCATTCATTCACAATGGTTTTGACTTCTCTACCTTTTAAGTCATAAATAGTAATCGTTACGCGACTTGGATTCGAGAGTTCATAACTAATGTTAGTTATTGGATTAAAGGGGTTAGGGTAATTATGGTGAAGCTGAAAGTTGTCAGGAATGCTTCGCATGATTTCCGATAATTGATCCGAGATAAATTCTGGCGGACCTTCAATAATTTTGAATTTATAGGGAATGGATTCACCATGATGATAGAGCTGAAAACGATCATCACCAGTCAGATCATAATAGTCTTTGGTGCTGTAATCGAAGAGAATAAAGGAACGGTCTTTGGGCAATTCACCCATCATAGAAGTAGAAAGTGTGAACGGTCCTTTATCGCCTTTAATGTGTACTTCAATATCCCACAAACCTGAACGATAAAGTTTTGACCTTATATCGGTTGCGAACTGACCTAACCCATCCTCTTTCCAGGAAGGTTGAGTGGTTGTGAGTGAAATAAAACCACCGGGCGATTTAAGATCAGGATTATCATTGAGGTCTAATCCTTCCTTAGCGGTACTTGAACGACCAATGTAATTAGCATGGTCCATATATTTTCTGCTGGCCACTTGCAAATTCATTTTCCAACCATCTAAATGTTCATCTTTGCGTTGTTTGGCTAGTTGTGAAGATTGCATTACTTTTAGATCTAAAAGGGCAGGGGCACCCGTTTTGTTATAAATAGCATAACCGCCCCATGGATCCATTGTATTGACTTGACTAGACCAACCTTCCTGAGTTGTAACACTATATGCAAAAGGTCCATAAAATTTATTTGGATCTATAGCGATATTGACAGAATGAGTGAAAGGGGAACCAATTATATTCCAACCCGATGCTAATTCAAAATTTGTTCCTGAAACATAATTAGCTGTTTTACCAGCGCCTGTAAATATGTGTACATCTGACTTTTCATCCTGAATCATCCAATAACCTTCTCCCAACTCAATGGTACTAGGTGGAGTAAATGACTCGTTTTCATATCCTAAAATCCTCCATGAATTTTTTCCTGGATCAGCTTCCAAATCATCCGAGAAGATATTTTCTGGAGTATTTTCAGATAATTGACTTGGTACAGATATTAGCATCCACTGATTTTTTGGAAGGCCTCCACTATACATACTGCCCTGGATTTTGGTGCTCATGATGTTGGCATCAAACCCAATTTCAGATGATGCCGTATCACTGAAGCCAGTGTTATCCATGCCATCTTTTGCAGCAAGGAAGTAATATAGGCCTGTGACACGAACATCAGCGGCCGGAATTGTGCCCGTGTAATTATCTGCATCTGAGTTTGTCATTGCTGTTTTTTTATAAATATTTTCTTCTCCGGATTTATAATAAAGATTAACATCAAATACGCCATTCTTATCCTCAACAATGGCAGAAATGTCTATGGATTGAAGCACTTTTGCTTCGCTAGGAGTACTTGCGATATCCCGGAATGCTGGTCCAATACTGTCTTTTTCATTATCTTTATTGATAATGGACACATCCACAGGATCAATACCTTGATAGGATGTATCAGGAGAGTTTGCAGGTTCAAAGTCAACTTTATACTCTATATCGTCGTCATCGATATCATCATCCACGCCAGTAACAGTGACCGTTTGTGTCGTTGACCAATCATCTGGCGTAAAAATAAGCCAAGCGGGGTCAATAGTTCCCTCGGTTATATCTGTAGAGGTTAGTTTAACTGTTACATAAGCTTTTGGTGCTCTATTCAGTGAGACAGTGAAGGAGGTGTCCGCACCGGTTTCAGATGTAAATAAACCTCCTGAAGGAATGATGGTAAAACCAGGCCTCAGTTCTGATTTAAATGTTGCGCCAGTTATTGGTAGCGGATTGTTTGATGTATCCTCCACTACTTCACCCATGCCATAATAGTATGTCTGCTCAAATTTAAATAAGGAATCTGGATCTAAAGTAATTGTCGTTTTATTGGCATTAATAAAGGCGTTAAAGCCAAGATCTGTGCCATTGACACTATTCTCCCGTAATACTACAACAGAATTGATATTTTCATTAGTGAGCTCATCGTCATTGTGTTTTCTAATGGGTTCATCGAACGAAAGGATCAAATTTCGACTGATCGAAACATCAGTTGATAGATCAAGCGGTGCAAATGAAAGAGCTGGTGGATTCTTATCTGCAGCCCTGAATGTAGCCTTGGTATTGGTCACTTGCGGATTCAGAATTTTCCCTAAAGTGTCTGCTATATCGGTCATCACTTCAACATACACCAACTGATTGCTGGTAAAACTTAATTGCGGTTGGACAGTGAATATTGTTTTTTCTGGATTAATGGTTGCGTCAAAGATAATGGGTGTGCCATTGAGGTCACGATCCCTAAGAAGGATAAGGCCATCTACAGAAAGGTCAGTGATGGGACTGCCATCGATGAATCTGGCAGGCGAATTAAAGGAAATGCTTATATTACTGGAAGGGTCGATACCTGTGGCTCCATCTTTAGGTGTGAAACTCACAATAAATTCGCGATTTGCAGTAAAGCAAGATGAGGTTAGGTCAATTTCATTACCAGTAGAATCCTGAAGACCAAATATTGAAACACAAACTCGCTGTTCACTTGTGAAAGGAATTTGAGGAATAATTGTGATTATGGGGAAAAAAGGTGAGATATCCGCAGTAAACGGTATATCGAAACCATTAATTGTTGAATCGCGCAGGGTAATGAGTTCTGCTAATGACTCAATAGTAAAGGGAAGGCCACTGTGGTGAAGTATAGGTTCATCGGAACGAATATAGACCTTACTGTTTATAGCCACACCTGTTGCATCTTTATCAGGGTTGAAAGTAATAATTGGTGGCTGTGTATCTTGAATTTGAAATACAACACCCTGGGATTGAATGGGAATGCCCGAGGTATCTTGAATAGCACTGGCTAAACCCGCATAGACTTTCTGCAAGCTTTTAAATTTACTGTTAGGTTCTACGGTAATTACATTCATATCAGCATTAATAGATGCGTTAAAAGCAATATTAGAACCATTAATACCTTCATCTCTAAGATGAATTAAAGTGGATACATTACTATTAGTAATCGCTGTGCCATCTTGAAGTTCAATTTGATTATTAAAGGTGAGTGTAATATTAGAACTGTCAGATACATTGGTCTCACCTTTGCCAGGATTGAAGGCTACAATGGCAACAGATGCAACCTCAAATGTCGCCTCAGTGAATGGCATTACATTATTTGAAGAATCCCTAACCGCAGGACTCCGTACGGCCACATATACTTTTTGTTTGCTATCAAAATTATGAGTGGGGTCAACTTTAACAACGGTTTTTGATGTATTGATGGTTGCATCAAAAGGAATATCCTCACCACTTTTATCTGTGTCTCTTAGTATTATAAAATTATCGATATCTTCATTATCAAGGGGGCTACCATCAAGGTTTTGAATCTTTTCACTGAAGGTGAGGGAAACGGTGCGATTAATTGCTACGTTCGTTGAGCCACTATCAGGATCAAAGGTAACCGTTGGCGCACTAAGATCTTGAGTCCAAAAGGTAACTCCCTGGCGAGGAATGGGATTGTTCAAGGTATCTTCTATGCCAGTGGAAACAGCAAGATATACTTTTTGCTCACTGTTGAAATCAGCTTGCGGTTTAACCATAATATCTGTTCTGCCCGGATTAATTGTCGCTGTAAAACCAATATTAGCACCATTAATATTTTCCTCACGCAAGATCAAAAGTTCGTTGAGGTCTGCATTTGTAATAGCCAAATCATTATCTTTTCGCAGCGGTTTATTCGAAGTGATTGTTGGCATGCTGTTTATAGGAATACCTTTTGAACTATCTTCAGGGGAAAAAACAAGAATAGCAATATCAGCCGTTTTAAATGTAATGCCTGTATCAGGCACAACATTATTTGAACTGTCTTCTAATGCATTGCTTAAAAGTCCAACAAATATGGTTTGATTACTTCCAAAGAAATCCACCGGCTTAAGAGTGAAGATCATTTTATCATTATCCATATTCCCTTTAAAGGGGATATTGGCACCATTGGTATCATCGCTTCTTAAATGAAATATTTGATTTAAATCGGTACTGGATAGAGCTTCACCATTTATTTTTCTAACGGGTTCATTGAACGAAACAATCACTTCTCGATCGATTGAAATACCCGTTTCTCCATCGCCCGGATCAAATGTGATTTGAGGTGGACTCACATCCGAAGCAGTAAAAGTAATTTCTGTTTTTGTAAACGCTTCATCTAGGGGATTGTTCTTACCATCTTCGACTTCTCTTTTAACAGCAACATAGACTTTCTGTTGGCTGAGGAAATCGTTGTTTGGTTCAATCTTAATTGCTGTTTTCGCCACATTTATAGATGCATTAAAGGTTATATCCGATCCATTAACGTCATTTTCACGGAGAATAAGTAAATCAATCACATTACTGTCATCAATTACACTATCGTCAAGTTTGCGGATAGGACTATTAAATGTGATGTTAATCTTGCTATTCGCTGGAACATTGGTACTACTGTCTTGAGGTGACCAGGTGACCGTGAGTACTTCCGCTGTTGTAAATGTAATATTTTGCGTAGAAATTTTATTATTAGATGTATCTTCAACAGCATCACTTATTCCAACATATATAGTCTGGAGGCTTTTAAAGTTCTCCTTGGGATCAATAGTCATGATCGGAAAATTGGGGTTCATGCTTCCGTAGAAAGAAATAGCACTTCCGTTTGCATTGTTTTCTCTTAAGGACACTATGGATGCAATATCTGTATTGGTAATGGCGCCGTTATCCAATTTTCGTATCGGTTCATTGAATGAAATTTGGATTGTTGAATTAATTGCTACATTAGTATCTCCACTATCAGGATCCCAGGTAATTGAAGGGGGGACTATATCTGCAGCTGTAAATGTTGTACTGGCCGGATTGATTACATTATTGCCAGTATCCTCTACTGTTGAACCAATTGCGGCATATACCACTTGTTTACTCGTAAAATCGTCTGTTGGTTCTATTGTTATTAGATTTTTTTGTGGATTGATGAATGCATCAAAATCAATCTTATCGCCGTTCACATCATTATTCTTTAATTCAACAAGATCATCTACATTTAAATCATCAAGTGCCGAATCATCTATATTCCGCACCGGTTTATTAAAACTGATTGTGACATTACTATTAGTAGGCACTTTAATTTGTCCTTCATAGGGGCTGAACGTTGCAACGGCTACATCAGCTGTTTCAAAGACTACACCATAATCACTGAGATTACCATTGCCATCCACAACTTTATTGTCCGAAGTATCTTCTATCATCCCTTCTCTAATACCAAAGTAAACTTTTTGCAGTGCATCAAAATTTGAATTAGGACTAATTGTGAGTACTGTTTTTTCTGGATTAATCGTAGCGTCGAATAGAATATCTGAACCCTGATTATTATTGTTTCTTAAAATTACAGCATAATCAATATTGTCATCTGTCAAAGCACCATTATCAGCCTTACGTACCATTTCGTTAAAGGTTATGGACATATTCCGATTGATCGCAACCTTGGTGGCAAGATCTCCTGGGCTGAAGGTGACTGTAGGAGGTGAAATATCTTTGACTGCAAATATTGCACTGGATGCATCCACAGGTATATTATTATTATCTTCAATTGTGTTGCCGATAGCCACATATACCTTTTGTTGACTGGTGAATTCGATTGTGGGATCAATGGTTATAATTGATTTTGTGAGATTGATATATGCATCAAAAGAAAGGAGAGCGCCATTCTCATTGGTTTCTTTAAGTGTGATCAACTCATCTACATTGCTATCAGTTATTACTGAATTATCTAGCTTCCTAATTGGTTTATTAAATGTAAGTGTAATACTACTGTTTGATGGTACATCTACGGCACCATCCTTAGGGCTGAAAGTAATCGTTGTTACAGCTGCTGCATGGAATGTAATGGACGTATCAGGGCTAGCGTTATTAGAATTATCCTCAACAGGCGCAATGGATACATAGATTATTTGCTCACTTTTAAAATTATCAATAGGGTCAACTGTAATGATAGGATAGTTTTTATCAATTGTCGCGTCAAATGGTATATCAGCTCCATTTGCATTAGCATTTCTAAGGTGGATTAGTGCATCCACATTATCATCATCTAACTCACCATCATCAAGTTTTCTGATATTTTTATCAAAAGTAATGCGGATACTTTTATTCACGGAAACATTGGTTTCCGCATCTGAAGGGTCAAATTGTGGAATAGGTGAAGAGATATCTTCTATGGTGAAGGTGGATGTGGTAGGAGCAATAGGATTTCGAGAGGTATCTTCTATGGTAGATTCTACTCCAACATAAATCACAGCTAGGCTGTTAAAATCTGATGTCGGTTTTAAAGTGATAATTGTTTTGTGGGAATTCACACTTCCATCATAAGAAATATCGTCCCCACCTACATTGTTTTTACGAAGTTTAATAAGATTGTCAACATTGTTATCATCCAAAGGAGCACCTGATATGTGTCGCATAGGCTCTGAAAATGTCAAAATTATGCTACTATTGGCAAAAACGCTTGTGCTGCCATCCGCTGGTGAAATTTCTACGATGGGCAAGGTAGCGTCAATAGTTTTAAACCGAGACGATGTCACAGCAAGAAGATTGCCTGCGGTATCCTCAACAGCACCTTGTTCTCCTATTGCTGTGTAAACATATTCGAGACTATTAAAATCCGCTGCTGGTACAACTGTTATTTGTGTGCTCGTTGCATTAACCGTTGCGTCAAACGCGAAAGCGTTAAATTGAAGATCCCGTAGCGTAATTAATCCATCCACATTTGTGTCGTCCAACGCGGTGTCGTCTTGATTTCTTACCGGTTCATCAAAAACATAGGTGATGTTTGCTGTAACAGATACATCGGAAGTATTATGTGCTGGAGTAATAGTCACTGTTGGTGACTTTAAATCTACAGTTTGAAACGTAGAACTAATAAAGTCGATAGCATTATTAGCAGAATCTTCAAGCCTTCCCGCCAGTACAGCCACATAATAAACCTGACTATAATCAAGGTCAGCGGTGGGATCAATAGTCACAGTTGTTTTGGATCCATCTATCATAAATGTTGCAGGAACTTTTGGACCATTACTATTGTTTTCCCGAAATTCGATATGAGTATCAATATTACTATTGGTAAGCTGCGCATCATCAACAGCTTGTCTAATTGGTTCACTAAAGCTAAGTGTTATGTTAAAGTTAGTAGCTACTCCAGTAGCGCCATTAATTGGTGCAAAAGTGACTTCGGGTGGAGTTTGGTCACTTGTGGAAAAATTCCAGGTTGTTTTATCAACAATCGGGATGCCTGCATAACCATTACCAGCAATGTCAGTTAGGGCTGTAGCATCCATCTGGACATAATAAGATGTACTACTCAGTAAATCATTAGTTGGATTGATTACAGCGTATACACTGTTAAAGGTTACATTAGCAGAATTCCCAACAATTGTTTCGAACAAATCATTATTTGAATCTTTAATATATATATTTCCAGGTCCACCTGCCATATCTTCATTAAAGGTTATCAATAGTTCATCTTTTATACCAATATCCACCGCGTCGTCTAAAGGAGTAAATAATTCTGCTGTCGGCGGCGTATTATCGACGTTAAAGTTGGCTCCACTTGATGGTACTGGATCCAAGACATTGCCTCCAACGTCTTCTCCTATTGAAAGAGCGACTGTTACAGATCCATCTCCCGAAGTGACTGTATGCGTGTAAGAATATCGAACGTCATCCCATTGAGTCATATTAGCAGCCGCTAAGGTATTTGCACCTGAAAGTGCAATTTTTGCTAAGGGGCTGGTGCCCATAGGTTCATTGAATATGGCTGTAATGGTAACCTCTGCACCGTTTTTGTAGGGTCCAACAGGGTCATAAGTGATGGCCGCAGTCGGCGCTTTTTTATCATTAAGTGTCAAGATGCTGGATAGCACTGAAGGGTCAGATGGATTAGATTTTTGATCGTAAATGGAAGTAGCACTAGCAGCTGAAAAGGCGATTGTTTCGATCCCAGAAGGATCCCCCGCCACGGTAAGATTTAATCTAACATCAGTAGCACCTGCAGCAGGAGGGTTTCCGCTATTATCGGTTACTGCACTGATAGTCACTCCAGTTGCGTTACCACCATTTTGTACATAATGAAGCGTAAAATCTGTTTTATCAAGAGCGCCTGCGGCTCCAATAGCACTGTAGGCAGCTTCATCAAAAGTAACGTCGACATAATCATTGTCAGCTTGCAAAGTCATTGCAGATATCAGAGGTCCGTTAGCATCAGTTCCAAAAACTGCAACGGTAGCAGCAGTGGCCTGATCGTATTGATCTTCAACGGGAGCAAGTCCTACGTAGACATTTGCCTGGGTGCTCAATGGATTTGTAGGATTAATAGTAATCACTTGTTTATCCGCACTGATTGTGGCGACAAAAGGTATATCGGCGCCTGCAAGAGTATTTTCTTTTAAGGTTATTAAATTCCCAACATTTAAATCATCAAACGCGGAATCATCGATGACCTTGCGAATAGGTTCATTAAAAGTGATTGTGATGAGACTATTTATATCAGTTATCGTTTCGCCATTTGAAGGGTCAAAGCTGATACCTGGTGGTTGGTTATCAACGATAAAAGTACCACCACTACTTGGTGCAGTTGCTATACCAACACCTGCTAGATCCTGGCCGCCGGATAAGGCTATTGTGACATCACCATTACCCGCAGCTATGGTATGATTATAAGAGTATACGGTCCCACTTGATCTTATCATATTTGAAGTAAATATTGTTTGCTCACCGCCTAAATCAATTTGAGTAGATGGAACCGCCAATATATCCTCATCAAAAGTGGCGGTAATTGTGATTTGTTGACCAATTAGAGCTGCGCCAGTATAGGGGCCAGGAGATGAATATGTGATGTCAGATAGGGCAGCTCGCGCAACTGTGTTCACTGTAACTGTAACTGGATCTGAACGATTTTCATGTTCATCAATAACGGTAACTTTAAAAAGATCGGAACCCGTATGTGTAACGCTGGGTGTATAAATATAGTTTGGAGCTGTGCCTGTTACTGTACCATTTGACGGTGGCGTAGATACTTCATAAGTTAAATCTGATATACTTGATTCCGTATCAGTAGCAATAATATCTGTATTTATAGGTACGTTATCTATAGTACTTACCGATATACTATTGCCCACTGGTTTGTCGCCTAAGTAAATGACAATAAAGCCAGGATTTCCATGACTGTTTTTCGCTCCACCTTGTCCGAAAGTACCTAAATAATCGACATCGCTAGTATTGGGAGTCGCATCCCAAACTCCTGTGGTGTTTATTGCATTGTTAGCTGAAGATATGACATAGCCACCACCACCAGATCCGCCAGAATCAGTCCAATATTCTTCTCCGCCACCACCACCACCGTATCCACCACCACCGCCGGCACCATCTGTATATGTTCTACCGCTTTTATTATATACCATATCATAGATCATATCACCGCCAGCCGTTAAGTCTCCTGAAGCTACTTCATCCATACTCATATAGCCTTCGCCTATTCTACCTATATTGAAACCACCAGCTCCACCATTTGAAAAACTTTGACCGGGATAACCTGTACCGCTACTACCGTCTGAAGTATTACCACCCACACCACCAGCTCCACCAGTACTTGGTCCTTCACCATCTTGTCCTGCTCCGCCACCGCCGGCACCACCTCGTTTATTATTCCAAGTACCACTACCACCACCGCCACCACCGCTAATGAGTATATAATTAATTATATTTACTTCGGGGTTTGGTCCATCTTTTTTATAAACTCCTGACATTTGTCCACCGCTTCCATTTTCAGATCCTGGTGAATGCCTGTCCGCAGTAAAACCCCAATTTGGATCGCCAGGTCTGACTATAGGAGTTCCGACAGGATAATTATCGCCGTTAGCATCTACTGGATATCTCTTAGTCGGGCCTTCATTATACCAAGTTGAATTTACTTGGGGCCAAATATTTGATCCACTAAAACTGCCACATCCAACATCGTCAGTATCCGAGCATCCGCCAGCTCCATAGAACCATGATGTTGTACCAGGCCAAAGAGAATCGCCTTTTGAGTAAAAATGAGGTGCTGTGCCAAGTTCTCTAAAATTTCTGTATCCACCTGCTTGTCCAACGACGATCCTATATACATCACCTGGTGTAACCGGTACCGTTGCCTGTGTAAAGCCTCCTGCGCCTCCTGTGGCACCAGTGCCACCTCCACCACCAGCTCCCCATGCCTTAACAGTTATTTTTGTAAGATTTGAAGGAATAGTTAGATCCTGGCTGGTCGTGTATTTTTTTTGTCCCCATAAAAATGAAAATCCCATTACAATTAACAGCAGAGAAGCTTTCAATAGAGGAATAAACTGTTTAGATAACAAATTCATAATTGCACCATGGATGGAGGGTCATCTGGAAAATCAGGTGGGCCGTCAAAACCACCACCGTCACCGCCGCCGCCAAAGATAAGCCATCCGCCGCTGATAATTAGAATGCCGCCAATAATCATTGTCATTTCAGTATTATCCTGGACCCAGGGAACAACAGTTCCGTAATAGAAATCGAGTATTCTCTTTTTGAGGCTTACCTTATTATCAATAAGGTCTTCTGGAAAACGTCCAGGGGGTGGTTCAACACCAACGGCTGTCCAAACCATTCGCCGCGCAGTCATGAGAAGTTTTTCAGTATCACCTTCAAAAGGAAAGGTCATTTCACTAGTGATCTGGCCCGTTCCAATATGAAAGTTTTTCATAATAATCGTCGCTGTAATTATACTATCCTTTTCGGCTAATAGGGTATCTACATCAGTAGAATCAGCTATCTTTTTAACATTAATAATTCCAAAGGTGATCACATTGGATAGATTAAAAGACTTACCGACGGCAATTGCGCAGGAATCAGAAAAACAATTTGGATCAAAATTTGTACCCATTGCTTCTTTTGCTTGGCTTTCACTGATTACCATGCTGGCTGCGGAAGTCTCCATCATTTCATCGCCAAGTAAATCACCGATAATCGTTCGCTCAAAACCAGATACATTGGTGATTCGATTAGCTAGGACCATAGTTGATATTTTTTCAATCTGATCAGGCTCAACTTGTGATGTATCTACAACTGCCTGTGTTGTGTCTTCAACAGTTTGAGATGTGGTTTGGACAGCGATCGTACTGTCTTTTTCTGCAGCATTTTGAGAAAAGGAAAAAGACGATACAATCAAAAGATAGGTAAGGAGTTGCTTTGTGTTCATTTTGATAGGTATGTGTTGTCCAGATATCAACGATTTTGCGTTTTTATCATCTCTAAACTTATTTTAAAATTAAAGTATAAAAAAGGCTTAAAATATAGAGGTCGATAGGGTGTGAATTAAATGTCAATAATCAAATTTAACAAGTGCAGATTTAAATGATTCAAAAAAGATCACGTTTTATGTGCATTATTTTAATAATGCTTTTACCGAGTTTTTTATCGGCCCAATTCTCCTATTCCGGTTCCTTAAATAGTCGCTACGCGGATAGTGAAAATGATCTTGGGTTCAATGAACATCTATTTGATGTTAATGTTGATTATAGTGCTTCTGACCGAATATACCAGGGGTGGACGCAATTTGAATTCAGTGAGCCGCCTGAATTGGGGCATCCTGTCCAAGAATTACGGAAATTACGGTTTGAATATTTGTCTGGTAATATGACAGCCAAAATCGGAGATATTTATGAGTTTTGGGGTATGGGAATGGCTCTTAACCAAGTGGATGATCAAGCCATTGACTTCGATACTGGCATTAGAGGGGCGTTATTCAGTTACAATAATGATTACCTAAAGTGGACCGTATTAAAGGGGCAAACCCATACATGGAAAAGTACAGGTCTGGTTATTGGCTTTGATGAGAGAGTTCCAAACTTTGATACCAATCACGATTTGTTGGGTACCAATTTAGAGTATACTTTTGAAAGTGGAATGGCTGGTATTAATTTGATTCAATCTAATGAGAAGCGTGACTCATTTGATCGTTTTGGCACTTTAGAAAAAATGAATATAAATCATACCATGATTGGTGCTTATGCCTCATTTTATTCTAGTATGGCCTCTCTATTTGTTGAGGTGTTGAAAAAATCCAGCAAGGAAACAACCACCGGTTACAATGAAGATGGTTCCGGATTGTATACCAATCTTACGGTACCGCTTCGTGACTGGTCACTGTTAGTCGAGTATAAAAATTATAATTTTTTAACACTATCTCCTTTAGAAAAAGATGACTTTGTTAACCAGTTTGGATATCACGCTGACTTTTCAAATCCGCCTCCGGGATATTATGAACATACAACCGTTTTAAATGGTCGCATTGCGCGGCAAGCGAATATCAATGACGAGATTGGATACCAGATTAAACTATCAGGACCGATTGGAATGAATCATACAGCTTCTATCAGTGTTGCAAAATCCAGTCAACACCAATCCTGGATACAGGAGATGCAGGATGGTTATTATGAATGGAACGCTGATAAGGCATTTGATTGGGTGCCCAGCTCTGAGACGTTCGCGAATCCATATAATGAGCTATTTATTAATTTTGATGGCCATTTTTTTAATCACAAATTATTTTATGAAATAGGGTGGAGTCATATCCAGGATGTACAGTATTTATTTACACATCAAAATGGAAGTAATGGCCTGTTCCGCATGCATGAATTATTAAACGCTCAAACCATACCTTTGAGTCTTACTTATGCCATTAATAATAAATATAGTGTTGAATTAAAGGTTGAATACCAGGAATTGGAACAAGGTTCTCTTCGGGAAACAAACGATGGAAATACTTTTTTGTCTGTTGTAGGGAAGCCCATGCGTTATAATAACGTTATTAGTCTGGGGTTCGCCAGTTCGCCTAAATGGTCCATGACGTATTTTCAGGATAATACGTCAGTTGACGAAAAGTCCTTAAAAGCAGAGCAATGGACGTATTGGGAGCTCTTATATAGAATTAATCAAAATATGGTGTTAACCTATTTTGATGGTTCTTTAAAGGGCGGTTTAGTCTGTAGTAATGGTGTATGTCGCTATAAACAGCCTTTTGAAGATGGACAAAAGATAAGTTTCATATATATGTTTTAAGTAAATTTCCCTGCTTGTTTTATGAATTGTCTCTATTAAATGAATAAGGAATCTCATGAAAAAGACTAGTCGTTTTCTCTCCGTTATATTAATCACCTTTGTGTCGCTAAGTGGCGGTGTGAAGAAAAAGGCATTGGTTGAGTTTAATACTGGAACCAATTGACCAGGTTGTTTTGGAGTAAGTTTACTCCTTGATAGATGGCAGGATCCCACTCATAGTACCTATGCTGGTAAAGATAGAGCAGATAATATCGTGATTATACGTTATCACACTTATGGGGGAGGCCGCGGTGATCCAATGTATGAAGTGCTTGGTGGTGGTGAGTGCGAAAAAGATTTTGCAGCTGTTAGACTTTTTGCTGGCAGTGGATGTAATGTATGGTATCCTGATGCTAATGGTACTCCTATGATGTGGGTAGATGGAGAAGGAGTGTCGAACTCTCTAGGTCCACTCAATAATAAGGTGACGGAAACACTTGCTGAAACGACACCTGTTAAAATTTCAATGAGGGGGAGCTACTTTGATGATTTAACAGTTAATATAAAAGTAACAATATCCAGCGAAACTGACCTTTCATCTGAACCCCTTCACCTATTTGTTGCGGCAACTATTGATTCTGTTAAGTATAATGGTAATAATGGAGAGACTCATCATGAACAAACGTTTCTTGGATTTATTGGGGATACCAATATAGATACTATGAGCCGCACCGGGGGTGATACTACCGTTGCGTACGGAAAACCGATTACATTAAAAAAAGACGAGGCAATAGAGTGGAGGGATACCTGGACAATGTGGAGCGACTACCCCAATCCGGTTCACGGAAGAAATCATGAGATGCCCAGCGATTGGAATACTACGGTCTGGGATAAAAAAAATATGAACCTGGTTGCCTTTGTTCAGAATAAGACTACCAAGGAAGTTATGCAAGTAGAGATGATTAGTCGGCGCAATATGGTAGCGTCCTTGCCGCCAGTATTATCGGCTATATCAGACATAACCATTAGTGAAGATTCTACTACATTAGTGGTTGCTAGTGCAACTGACCCTGAAGGAGATCCCTTAACTTACTCCGCAACTGCAGATACCTCTGCGATTGAGCTTCAAGTGAGCAATGATTCCATTACGGTTAAGCCTTTAATAAATTGGAATGGGTCATCGGTCATTACCGTTAAGGTAAATGATGGTTTTAACAGCGCATTGCAAACACTTACGTTAACTGTAACCGCTGTACCTGATCCTCCTAGTGCATTTGCCTGGACGGATCCAACATCAGAGAATGATAGCATTATAGTAACAAGTTCTAGCGGAAATGATAATTTTTCGATTGGGTGGGAAAGTAGTGTTGATCCTGATGGTGATGCCGTGACCTACAAACTAACTATAAGCCATCCTCCTCATAGTGTTCCCACAGTTACGACTCAATCTTTTAGTGGCACTTCTCGTCGATTTTCATTTGCAGAGTTTATTGGACTTTGGCCCAGCTCTTTGCAAATGATTAATCGGTTGAATTACAAATTCGATGTATATGCTTACAGTGGAGATGATTCGATTCAGGTTACTGGAACGCGGCAATTACTTGTTGAAAGATCGGGTGATTTAAATACGGAATCAATTGGCATTCCCAATTCTTTTGTTTTACATCCCAACTATCCAAACCCCTTTAACCCTGAGACTCAGATTCGATTTGAAATACCTTATGCAGGCAATGTGGATTTAAGTATTTACAATCTGCTCGGTATGAAGGTGAGAACACTTTATTCAGGTCAAAAATCAGCAGGTGTTTTTTCGTTTAAGTGGGATGGGAAGAATGACAATCACCAACCCGTTAGTGGTGGCGTCTACATTTACAAATTGCAGAGTGGACAAGATATGCAAATGCACAAAATGATCTTACTTAAATAGGATGAATAATCATATGAAAATTAAGACCATTATAGCTTGTTGTTTTTTGATCTGGCTGGTCTCTTTTCAACATACGGCCAAAATTGAAAACAATAAAAGATTCTCTGAACTCAATTCATCTATGGCAATAATGCACGCAGAAGCTGTTGAAGGAGATGAAGAAGATCCAAACGCACGCCTTGACTATGAATGGTTAAGAACCCGAAATCCTAACACCAATCAAATTCCTGAAAACATTCGTCAAAAAGAGTTTGTCTTTTCTCGTAGTATTCCAACGCGGAATCAACTCCCGGCCAGACTAAACAAAGGCGGTTTCCAAGGATCTTTTAAATGGAATAAACGTGGTCCTTACAATGTGGGTGGTCGCACTCGAGCTTTGGCTATAGATATTTCAGATGTCACAGATAACACGGTATTGGCTGGTGGTGTTTCCGGTGGAATGTGGCGGACTGTTGATGGCGGTGCCTCTTGGACGAAAACGACCAAACCAGAACAGTTTCATAGTGTAACAACACTAGCTCAAGATACAAGAACTGGACAAACATCTACATGGTATTATGGAACCGGTGAATTATCAGGTAATTCTGCTGGTGATCGTAGTGGAAGTGCTTTTTATAGAGGTGATGGCATTTATAAATCAACGGATGGTGGTAATTCGTGGTCTGTTTTATCTAGTACTAGTAGTAATAAGCCACAAAGTTTTGATTCTAATTTTAATTATGTATGGACTGTGCAAGTTGTTCCTGCAAATGGTTATGTAATTGCAGCAACCTATAATGGCATAAAACGCAGCATAGATGGTGGTGATACATGGACAGATATTCTAAAACCATCAACTGGATCCTCAAGTTACTCAGATGTTATTATTAATGGTTCAGCTATATATGCAACCTTAAGCTATGGCAGTGACAAGGCAGGCATTTGGCGCTCAGGCGATTATGGTGACACATGGACAAATATTACACCAAGCAACTTTCCATCATCCTATTCGCGAATGGTTGTGGGCGGGGCACCATCCAATGATAACATTGTTTACCTAATCGGAGATTTAGGCTCGGGTCATACCCTTTGGAAATATACTTATATAGATGGAGATGGCTCAGGAGCGGGTGGTACATGGGTTGATCGGTCAGCCAATGTTCCAGCATTTGGTGGATATCAAAATATAGGTAAATTTTCATCTCAAGGTGGTTATGATTTGCTTCTTAAGGTTAAACCAGATGATGAAGATTTTGTATTTGTTGGTGGCACAAACCTTTACAGTTCATCGGATGGTTTTGCAACATCAACAAATAGTAAATGGATTGGTGGCTATTCAGGAGAAGGTTATGAGATGTATGCAAATCACCATCCAGATCAGCACGGATTAGTTTTTTCATACTTAAATCCAAAAAAATCTATATCCAGTCATGATGGTGGCTTAAGTCTAACACTGGATAATACAGCTGATGTGGTGAGCTGGACTTCCATCAATAATGGATATTATACGACTCAATTTTATCATGTATCGATTGACCCTTCAAATACAAAACCAGATTTAGTTATAGGTGGAATGCAGGATAATGGTACCTGGAAGACTGAAATAAAGAATGAAACAACATCATGGGAATATCAGTGGGGTGGTGACGGCGCATTCACTGCTGTGGGTTTTAATGCCAATATTCTTATGACCTCATTTCAGTATGGCAAAGTTTTTTTACTTGATTTTCGCGATCCTTTTAATACTGGTAATGCATACTCATATATTCTTATGACGCCTCCTGGATTTGGAGAATATGCAGCGGGTAATTTATTTGTAAATCCTTACGTAATTAATCAAAGTGATGAAAAAATCCTTTTTTATGCTGGAGCTTCAACGATTTGGAGAAATAATAACATTAATATTTCTGATTATGAATCAGCTAGCGCGTATTATGCAAGTAATCAATGGGAAGAGTTAACAGCCTTGGCCTCAACTTCAAAAATTTCGGCATTGGCTACAACAAAATCCAACCCGGAGAACCGGTTATACTATGGTGACGCTGTGGGCCAGGTATACCGCAGGAATGGTGCCAATACAGGCACTGGAGCTGCTTTAAACGTGACCTCATCAGATTTTCCTTCTAACGCCTACGTAAGTAGTATATCCACTAACCCTGAAAATGGGGATGAGGTTATTGTTACCTTTTCCAATTATGGAGTCATTAGTGTCTGGTACAGTGAAAATGGAGGCTTATCTTGGGAAAATATTAGTGGTAATCTTGAAGAAAATGCCGATGGAACTGGCAACGGCCCTTCAGTTAGATCATCCTTGATACAAACCTATAAATCAATAACTTCGTATTTTGTTGGTACTTCAACAGGCCTATATATGACTAATACTTTAAATGGCGCATCTACAACGTGGGCTCAAGAAGGTGAAAATTCGATTGGAAAAGTTGTTGTTGATGCAATCGCAGGAAGAGCATCTGATGGTTACATTGCCGTGGCGACCCATGGGAATGGAGTGTATACAAGCTCAATGAATCAAAAACCTGTGGTTTCTACTGTTGCATCTGTAGATATGAATGAAGATACAACTGCAACCATTTCGATAGCAACCTCAGACCCGGATAACGATCCAGTTACAGCCTCGGCCAAAAGCGACACGAGCGCTCTTAAAGTAAGTCTTGCGAGTAATGTTATAACTTTAACCCCGGATACAAATTGGTTTGGAAATGCGAACATAATTATAACGGCAAATGACGGTATTACATCTGATTCAGTTGTGGTTCCAGTAACAGTGAATAATGTGCAGGATCCTCCAATGGTATTTACATGGGTTCTTCCTGATTCAACGGATACATTAAATGTATCCAAGTCAAATACATTAAACGATTATACCTTTAAGTGGACACAAAGTGAGGATGTAGACAGGGACACTATTACCTACTGGGTTAATATATCAAATAACAATATACAGTGGTCTACCTCTTTAGGAAAGTCAACTGATACCACATTGGTTATTTCATATGCAGCATTTATGGGTAACTGGCCTTCGGCCTTTCGCATGCTGCCAGCTGCGACTTTTAATCTAGATGTATATGCTACCGATGGAATTGATACGGTCTCAGGTGCTGGTGGGACACGCAATGTGTTTATTGAAAGGTATGGCTACCTTGATGTTGCTGATGGAACATTACCGCAGTCATTTGCACTTCATCCCAATTATCCCAACCCCTTTAACCCATCTACTTCAATTACCTTTGACTTACCAGAGCAATCTAATGTCAATTTGAATATTTATAATGCTCTTGGACAGCTGGTAAAGTCTTATAGCTATAATAATTACCCTGCTGGATCTTATAAGGTGCGATGGAATGGAAAAAATGTCTTTGGTCAACAGCTAAGTGCCGGGGTTTATATTTATCAATTGAGGGCTGGAAAATTTGTAAAAAGTCGTAAAATGATTCTTTTGAAATAAGTCAAGTCTCAACATTATATTTTCGTTGCCATATCTTCAATTATTTTTTATATATTTTAACAAAACATTGTAATTTCGCCTGCAATTTTTTGGAGAGATGGCAGAGTCTGGCTGAATGCGCCGCACTCGAAATGCGGTATGTCCTTTGGATATCGGGGGTTCGAATCCCTCTCTCTCCGCAAAACAAATGAACGAGAATAAAAAAATGAGACATATATTAAAATCAATCCCTTTATTTATAATCCTGATCAGTTGCTCAAAACCAGTAGCGGTTAATGAATTAAAAGGAGACGAAGGAATTGCCATTGACCCCCAAACAGAAAAACCCTATTCAGGTGAAGCATATTTAAATTATTTCGATGGACAATTGCGAATGAAAGGGAAGTATGAAAAGGGGAAAAAAAATGGTAATTGGCAGTATTTTATTTCGGGTAGCGAACACCGATATTATAATATTACTTTTTCTGGTGGAGAGATGGTTAAAGTAAACTATAAGGAGGACGATAAACAGTGGGATGGAACGCCCATCGCTTTTAATCCAGACTCAGGTTTGGTTGACGGGAGATATTTGGTCCAAGAACAAGATATATACGATTATTCACTATCCCCCGAAGTCCACGTACAATTATTTGGAAATATTTCTCAGGGTACGGTCACCCGATGGCATGGTAATGGACAAATTTATTCTATCGGAAATTTTTTAAATGGGGAAAAGAATGGGCTATTCCAATGGTGGTATAATGATGGAGCCAAAAAGGAAGAATCTACTTTTGTAAATGGAGAAAGAGTTGACGTTGTGACCCAATGGTACCAAAATGGAAAAAAGTTTGCTGAGGCCAATTATAAAAAAGGACAATTAAATGGCAACCTGACTTGGTGGTATGAAACGGGTCAGAAAAAAGAACAAACCAGTTTTGTTAATGGGGAGCGAGATGGGTTTGCATATTGGTGGTACTCAGATGGCGCAAAAAAAGGTGTTGGAGATGTATCAAAGGGCATGGGGCTGGTTACATTATTTTCACCGAATGGATCTGTGGAGAATCAGTTTGAAGTAAAGAATGGACAGGTATATTGCAATTCGGGTGAAATTCTATTGTCAATCGAAGATATATCAAAAAATGATCAGATTGCCATTGGAGATGGTACCTGTGATTGTGGTGACTGTTCTGATGAGGATAATAATCGATAGTATTCCTCTTCTGGTTAATAATTACTAAAATTTGGTACGATTTAAAAATCTATTTATTTAAAGGAAATAGAATCGTTCCATCAATAATCGGGTTATATCAACCCCGCATTCAACCCAATTTTATTTATAAATAAAT
>Ga0206679_10001131_pt1 | contig 22178 bp, 18 predicted proteins | sample M110012015metaG_FD_155464 | JGI IMG/M metagenome (GOLD analysis project Ga0206679, IMG submission 155464) | Ammonia-oxidizing marine archaeal communities from Monterey Bay, California, United States - M1 100m 12015 | ecosystem: Environmental > Aquatic > Marine > Intertidal zone | place: USA... | reverse complement strand
GGAAATCTTTATCCTTCTTTAAATTATCCACATATGCTTTCTGTTGATGTAATGGAACTGGATAATAGATCATTGAAGGAATCTCTTTAGATTTTAAAAACTCCTGCAATCCGTTACGATCAATACTTGAAGCTAATTTCAGTGTATACTGATGAAAAACATGAGTAGACCTTTCAGAAGTTATAGGCGTTTGAATTCCTTCAACATTTTTTAATTGCTGATTATAATAATTCGCTGCCTTTCTTCTTGCATTGTTATAACTATCTAACCTTTTAAGCTTTACTCTTAAAATTGCAGCCTGAATAGAATCTAACCGGCTATTAACTCCAACCTCATCATGATGATATCTTTTCCACATACCATGATTAGCAATTGCAGTCAACCTATGTGCCAAATCAGGGTTGTTTGTAAACATAGCTCCACCATCACCCATACAGCCTAGGTTTTTTGAAGGGAAAAAAGAAGTAGTTCCAATATCACCTATTGTGCCTGCTTTCTTTATTGAACTATCTGAAAATTTAAAATCTGCTCCAATCGCTTGAGCTGTATCTTCAATTACAAAAAGATTATTTTCTTTAGCGATCTTCATGATTTCTTCCATATCTGCACATTGCCCATATAAATGTACTGGAATGATTGCTTTAGTTTTGGGTGTAATTGACCTTTTTAAATGTGCTATATCTAATGTAAAGGTATCTCTATCAACATCTATCAAAACAGATTTTAATCCTAATAAATGTATTACTTCGACTGTAGCTGCAAAAGTGAAATTAGCAGTAATTACTTCATCTCCAGGCTTTAACCCAAGTGCCATTAATGCGATCTGTAATGCATCTGTACCATTAGCACATGGAATAACATGATCAACTTTTAAGTAATCTTGTAAATCTTCTTGAAATGCTTTTACCTCTGGCCCCTTTATAAATGCAGCAGAATCCATCACTCCTTGTATAGCCTCATCTATTTCTGCTTTAATTTCATGATGCTGACTCACTAGATCAACCATTTGTATCTTTTGCATGGTATGCATAAAATATTTAATTTTCTTTGGGAATGCGAATATAAGTATATATCCTTATAGGCATTGTATAAATTTGTTGAAAATCTGATAATTAAATGATCTAAATAACGTTTTAATTTACCTTATTTTATTGCATGAATAAATTCATTATAATACCACTATTGATTTTTTCTTTGTTTTCTTATGCCCAAAATGTAAGAGACACTTCAATATTTGCTCCTATTTTTAGTGTTAGCTACGCCATACAATTACCAGGGGGTGACATGAAATCTTCATTTGGGATCAATAATAATATTGGCATCTCAGGAGGTATAAAATTAGCTTCTAACTGGTCTTTTGACCTTGAAGCTGCTTTTATTTTTGGAGAAAATGTCAAAGACACAAGCATCATTGATCATTTACAAAATAGTCAAGGATGGATTATTAATCAATCTGGTGAAGAAAATAATATTTTGGTCTTCGAAAGAGGTCAAACCATAACTTTAAACATGAGTAAGATATTCGATGTTATAGGACCCAATCCTAACTCAGGTATTATATTTAAATTTGGATTAGGGTTTATGCGTCATAAAATTAGAATTGAAAACGAAAACAACCTGGTTCCACAATTAGACCAAGACCATTTACCGTATTACGATCGATTAACAATGGGTATTCATCTGCATGAATTCATTGGATATCAGCATATGAGCAATAACAGATTGACTAACTTTTATATAGGTCTCGACTTTTATCAAGGCTTCACGCAAGGTATGAGAGATTATCAAATTGACTTAATGGGACCTTATTTAAACAATAGACTTGATTTATTAAATGGAATAAGAGTTGGATGGATTATTCCTGTATTTAGACAAGCTCCTAAAGAATTTTATATCGACTAAGCAATGAAGCTCTTATACCATTTAGGAATATTATGCTATAACCTAGCCATTTATTTAGCTGCATTTACAGGTAATTCCAAAGCTAAAAAGTGGATTAATGGTCGTAAAAAATGGAAAGAAACCATTAAGGAATTTAACAATGAAAGCCCATCTATATGGATCCACATATCTTCTTTAGGGGAATACTTAATGACTAAGCCATTGATCCAATTACTGCTCAATGAGTTTAAAGACAAAAATATCTACCTTTCTTTTTTTAGTCCATCTGGATATGAAAATGCAAAAATTGAAAATAATCGAATCAAAAAAATTTACTTACCATTAGATACTCCCTCTAATGCTAAATATTTTATAAATAAAATAAATCCTTGTATTGCAATATTTGCCAAATATGATTTTTGGTTCAATTACTTAGCTGAAATTCAAAAAAGAAATATCCCTTCTATTGTATTTTCAACAGCACTCAATAAACAACAAATTTATTTTAGAACTAGCTGGTCATGGCATAAGAATATTCTTAAAAAAATATCAAAAATACTTGTATTGAAAGAGGAGAACTTAACATTTTTACTTAATGAAGGGTTTAACAATGCTGCTATTTGTGGAGACACAAGATTTGATCAAGTTTCTTCTGAAAAAGAAGCACAAGATTTTTCTGAAATACGCAACTTCATTGCAAACAGGAAAAGTATTGTTATAGGATCTTCATGGAAGAAAGAAGAAGAAGTTGTTGCTTCAATATATAAAAGGTTAGATCATGCCTTAATTATTGCACCTCATGACATAAGTGAGAATAGAATTTCCGAAATTGAAAACTTATATGAAAACACCATAAGGTTTTCAAAAATCAAATCAATAGAAAATACATTTAATAAAATCCTGATTATTGACTCTATTGGTCTTCTTGCATCTATTTATCAATTCACAGATATAGCAATAATAGGTGGTGGATTTTCTGGGAAATTACACAACATTCTAGAGCCAGGATCAAAGAACAATGTTATTTTATTTGGACCCAACTATAAAAAATTTCCAGAAGCAATTGACTTAATTCAATTAAATGCTGCAGATAGCTTTAGCAATAAAGCTGAATTAAAAAATATTATAAATAAATTAAAGGATCAAGAGAAAATGAATACAATGAAAGCTACTGCTTTTAATTATATTCAGGAAAATAAAGGTGCTACTCAAATAGTTTTTAATTCAATTAAAGAGCTATTGGATCACTCTACTACCTCAGCTTCTTCTAATATGTAATTCAGCTGATAGATATCATCAACATTCAACCTCAGCACTCCTTTAAAAGTAAGTACCTGGTCCATCCTTAGCCCATCATATTGTTTAACCATCTGAACCTCCATCACTGATTCTGGACCTGCCTGCCCACAAAAAAAACAGGAGCTATATGGGTTGGCTGAAAGCACATAATAATCTTGAACAATATCAACAGGAATAATAAATCCCCTTATCTGTACCTCTTTCCCATCTAATGACTGAATGGTTTTACCAAATTTAGGAACCATGTAATAGGCTTGAAATTCTTCTGACCAAACCTCATCAAATTCTACATTCTTCAGCACATCCCATGTAATGATCTTTTGAGACTGGCCAACTTGAAATAATCCAATTAAAAAAAATAAGAGTACTAATGATTTTCTCATAATCTAACCTTTTGATAAAGTTTCTGCAATATCTGTTCTATATGCTTTAATTGATGGATACAATGCAGAAATCAAGCCAATACATAATGCTATTATTAAAAAATATAGTTCTGAAGATAAAAATAACCACCCAGTAAATTCATATTGATATTCATACTCCATCCAACTTGCCACTATCTCCATGCCTATATGGCTTAAAACCAATGATAAAATAAAACCCAAAATAGCTAACATTATTCCTTCAAATAAAATTGACATTAATACTTTGAATCTTGATGCACCCATCACTCTCATTAATGCAATTTCATACTTTCTTGCACTTAAAGAATTCAAAAGTCCTATAAAAACACTGAACATAGCAATTATAGTTATAAAATAAGCTATCCCTATTATTATTGACACAAATGGAGCTAATTTACTTTTTAGCAATGCTATTTCAGGAGCAGGGTCAACAGCCATCATCCCTGGTTGATTATTAGCGTTGTTTAATACACCAACCTTTGCATTTCCTGATAAATGAGGAAAAATAATAGCAGTGATTTCCTTATTAGCAGGATCAATAGCTTTTATTAATTCATCATACTCATGATTTGCATGATCACCATGATGATCGTGAGCATGGTGGTCGTGAGCATGGTGGTCGTGTTCATTAGAATGCTGATCAATTTCAATATCATCTTGATGCTCTTCTACATGATGTTCATGATCGTCATGTTGTTGATTTTTCTCTCCACTTCCTATGATATAGTCTGAATCATCTTCGTGCCCTGCATGCATGATCCATACCGTTTCAACTGGTGTTAATATTAGATTATCAAGCACTGACCCACTTTTCTTTAAAACACCAACTACCTTATATTTAAATTCATCATGATGATGCAAAACTTCATCTTCCATTCCATGACCACCAATAAATTCATCTCCAATACTTAATCCTAATTTTTTAGATGCTCTATACCCAACTGTTGCTTCCAAAGGAGCTGCAAACAATTTACCTGATTCTAATTCACCTGAATACAATTTTACATAGTCATGTGTTGTACCAACAATCCTTACCCTTTTATAAGAATCCCCCATTGACAAGGGAATCATTTCCTTAATAATGCGGTTCCTTTTAAGTAGCTGATAAAACCCATAATTAATATTTCCAGTTGGATTACCTATTTGAAAAACACTACTTAAGATCAAGTCAATACGACTACCCTTTGCTCCAATAACCAGCTTTACATCTTTACCTGTATTTTCAATGTTTTTTGTAAGCTGATGCTCTGTTAATTGTAATATAATAGCTGTACTTAATCCTGTCGCCAATAATAGCATTGACAAGATACTAGACAATGGCCGCCCTTGAATATTTCTAAAACTCAGCTTCAGCAAATTCATAATTCCACCCTCCTTTCAAATTGATCTGTGAGTCTATTATCGTGCGTAACGATCAATAAGGTCGCGCCTTTTTTCTTAGCCTGTTCTTTGAGTAGCTTAATTACTAATTGACAATTCATGTCATCTAAAGCAGAGGTTGGTTCGTCTGCTAATATTACTGAAGGATCATTGACCAAAGCTCTTGCTATAGCAACTCTTTGTTTTTCACCTTGACTTAAATTACTGATTTTTGAATCTATTTTTTGTATTATATCCATATCAGTTAAAAGCTCAACTATTTTAGCTTGGTTAATTGAATTCCCAGCCAAATTCTGAGCTAACAATAAATTCTCTTTCACTGTTAAGCTTTGAATAAAATGAGGAACTTGAAATACAACACCAATATTATTTCCTCTAAATTTATCTAAAGTTGATCCAGATAAATCATTAACTATTTGACCTCCTATTTTCACCTCACCTTTTGTAGGTGCTAATAAACCACCTAAAATATGCAATAAAGTAGATTTACCACATCCGCTCTTTCCTATAACTAAAGATTCTTCTCCTTGGTTTAAAGATATATTTGGCAAATTAATAGACTCAGAATTAGTGTAACTATGAGATATGTTCTTTGTCTCTATCATTTTTTCCAGCCTGTAATAGCAACTGTTGAAGAATAATTATATGGAGGTTTATTCATGGCTCCAGGGTGCTGAATATTAACAAAAAAAGTTTCGCCATCTGGTGTAAATACTCCCCCTGTCATTTCAGAACGCTGCGGAGCTACAATAAACCTAACAGCATCATCAACAGTTGGTTTTTCTAGCTCAAGATCCACAAAATACATTTCATTAATAGCCCTCCAGATTTTATGATTTTCTTTTGGCACCCTATCCTGAGTATATCCAATAATATCCTCATGAATGATTAAGTATTTTTTTCCTCCTAACCTAGCAATCTCAATACAATCAGGATTTGAGAGGACTGTTTTACCATCCGTTCCTTTACCACATTCTAGCCAATTAATCATCTCATCTGTTTGAGTATTAAATTTTAAAATCCTACCATGATAATCCTGCTGTTTTAAATAATGAGCTGGATTTCCACCATTATTTATAAAAGTATCCCATAACATATTATCACTTCCTGTTTCAGCTATATAAAGAATATGTCCATCACGAGCAAGCCACTCATGTCGCACATACATGGTAGCTCCCATTGATATAGCAACATCTCTAGCTTTTATTAATGATTGCATATCCATAGGTAAAGTGAGCCAAGTTCCTTTTTTAGTATTAATCCCTTCTTTAAAAGCATATAATTGCCCCTCAGAATAATTTCCTTTTTGATGTGCCACAAACTTAAAAAACACTGCAGGATCATTGTCATCTGTTAAATAAATGGTCTTACCATCATCCATGAATTCAAGGTCTTCATGATAATACCTTCCCCATTGATACATTTTTTGAGTTGCTTTTTTACCAAATGGATCCACTTCAACGACATATCCAATGTTTTCCCATTTTTTAAGCTCTCCAAAATCAGATGTGTCTCTATGACCTAACCCTTGTCTATATAATTCAGTATTATTATTTGGCTGATACTCTTCACAAGTGTAAACCAATCCATTGGGGCCTAGTACACCACCACAATTTCTGTCGGTACTACCTACAGTGGAAAAATCTATATGAAAATATTCAGAAATAACATTCCATTTATCCTTTTCATATTTTACTTGAAATACTGTCGCTCCGCCTCCATCTCCTAGATTTAAATCTGCACCATGAGTTTCATGACTTACATATAACCAGCCATGTTTACTAGACCCGTCAATTGGGATATAAGCAATCATATCATGATTACCTTTGGCTGGAAATTTTAGTCCATCTTTTCTAACAACAGAATCTATTGTCTGAGAAAAAAGAATTTTTGTCTTGAAGTTTTCAGGAAGAATTAATTGGTCTGCTGCAAAATTAGTATCAACCTCTGTAAAGAAACTATCAATGGGAAGCACTAAATCAATAGATTCATTTTTTTTATTGGATAAGGAATCTTGTACTATTGAATTATTTACAGGTGATAAATTCTCTGTATCATTTTGAATTTGAGATTTATCATCAACACAGCTGATAAATAAGATTAAGGGTATGAAGAAATATTTATTCAATTTCATTTGATTGATGGTTATATAGCTTTAACGCTCTGATAATAAAAAACAAACCTAATAAAACAGCTGGTATACTCAACCACTGGCCCATATTAATAGAACTTTCTCCTGATAATGTTTGATGCTCTTTCCAAAATTCAACAACAAATCTAGCACCAAATAATAAACTCAAAAAAGTACCAAATAAAAGCCCTGGCAATTTATGCCAATTCCTTTTCCAATAACCCCAAAAAAGAATTAGAAAAATCACTAAATAGCAACCCGCTTCAATGAGCTGAGTAGGTATTCTGGGGATAATTGCTATAGTTGTTGTGAAAACATTCCCCTTAATTAAAGCATTTGATTCATCTGGAGATAATGCAAAAAAATGATTCTCTGCTATCTTATAATTAGAACCATTATTTAAATAAAATGATTGTGAAATTGTAGTTGCGTTATTATTAATCTTTTTTGGAAAAGTAACTGATAATTTTGCCAATGGATATTTAAATTTATTTACAACTTTATAGCCATCTAGAGGAGTTACCTCGACATCATTATTATCAACTCTAAAGTTTCCTGCAATGGATCTCTCTGCATTGTATTGGAAAAAAAAAGCTGTATCAGCAGAACTCTTTGTTCCAATGATCTCTGAGTTCATTAAATTACCCACTCTTATAAAGCAAGCAGCAATGGCTACAGTAACAACTACTTTATCTAATGACCAAAGAACTGACTTTTTGGTGACTTTTTTCGAAAAGATCCATAGTGCAATAATAATAGCAATGGCTGCACCATGGGAAGCCAATCCTCCCTCCCAAATTTTAAAAATATCAATAGGATTATTAAAATAATATGTTGGATCATAAAAAAGTACATGTCCCAACCTTGCACCTATAACAGTAGCAATTACTGTATATATTAAAATCTTATCTAGCCACTCTTCTGGAGATTTCTCATGAGATAGCATTTTCTTCATTAAATAATATCCTAAGAAAAAAGAAATTCCAAATAATAAGCTGTAATATCTTATGGTTACTAACCCTTCATATAAATTAGGGTCTAAATTCCAAGATATGTATAGAAAATCGTTCATTATAATAAATTGCAAATTTATATATTTAATAACATCAACATATCCTCTTATTAGTTATGTATATATTAAAATTAAATTCATACTTCTACTTTCAGATATATAATAACTTTACAGCACATTACTTATTTTAAGTGTTTGAAACTAATCAATAAATACATACCAATTACAGAATGGCTTCCAAAGTATAAAGCAAGCTATTTAAAATATGATATACCTGCTGGACTAACAATAGGTATAATGCTAATTCCTCAAGGTATTGCTTATGCTTTAATTGCTGGAATTGATCCTATATATGGATTATACACTGCTTTAATCCCTCAGCTGATTTATGCTATATTCGGCACTTCTAGGCAACTAGCGGTCGGTCCAGTAGCAATGGACTCTTTGATTGTTTTTGCTGGAGTATCAGCTATTGCACAAAGTGACCCTGAACTGCATCTATTAATGGCTATTCTACTGGCTTTTATGATGGGATGTATACAGTTATTATTTGGGATTTTCAGGTTAGGGTTTATGGTGAACTTTTTAAGTAAACCTGTAATTAGTGGATTTACATCTGCAGCAGCAATCATTATAGCTTTCAACCAACTAAAACACCTTTTTGGCATTGACATTGTAAGAAGTAATAAAATTCAGGAGATAATCTATAGTTTTTATCATCTTATGGGAGACATTAACTACTATAGTTTTGGACTAGGCCTATTCTCCATCTTTTTCATAGTATTTGTTAGACAAAAAAAGCCAACATTTCCTGTAGCTCTTTTTGTTGTAATTATTAGCACCTCTTTAGTCTATTTTTTAAATTTAGAATATACTGGAGTTGATATAGTCAAAAAAATTCCTCAAGGTCTACCTTCATTTAAGATCCCTTCCATTTCATATGACAATATACAAGACCTATCCTCTTTAGCCCTTACTCTTGCTTTTATTGCATTTTTAGAGGCAATATCTAGTGCAAAAGCCATTGAAGCTAAAAAAAGAGATCATATAGTTCGGCCCAATCAGGAGTTGATTGCATTAGGTGCTTCAAACATCATTGGGTCATTTTTTCAAACCTATCCATCAACCGGTAGCTTTTCAAGATCTGCTATCAATTATACTACAGGTGCTAAAACGCAAATGTCTTCAATTACTGCAGCCATTATTGTGGCATTAACCCTACTATTCCTTACTCCTTTGTTTTATTTTTTACCTAAATGTGTGCTTGCTGCTATTATTATAGGAGCTGTTATAACGCTAGTTGACATAAAATATCCTATTCAGCTAATTAAGTTTAATAAGGATGACTTTTTGATGCTAATTTTAACTTTTATAATCACATTAACTATTGGCATCAAAGAAGGTATTATTTCAGGAGTTCTTATTTCTATAATCATGTTAATATATAGAAGTACAAGGCCACATATTGCAGAATGTGTTCAAATAAAAGGAACAGAATATTTCAGGAATAAAAATCGATTTGAAAATACAGAGCAAAGAGATGACATACTTATCTTCAGGTTTGATGGTCAGCTATTTTTTGCCAATTCGGAATACTTTAAAGAGCAATTACATGACATGATTTCACAAAGGGAGGGAAACTTAAAATATATTATCCTAAATTCAGAAGGGATTAACCACATAGACTCAAGTGCTATTTATATGCTTGAAAATACAATTGAAGCATTAAAAAACAAAGGTTATCTTTTTATGATTACAGGAACTATAGGCCCAGTAAGAGACATCATTATTAAAAGTACTTTAATTGATACTATAGGTAAAGAAAAGATGTTTACTCAAGTTAAAAAAGCTGTCTCCTACATAGACAACATATCTGATGCTATAGATGATAACAATATCGCATTACAATCAAATAATTAGTTTCCTTATCTTTGTGTTAAATAATTCTAAATGAAAATAGAACAGATTTATACAGGTTGTTTATCCGAAGCTGCATATTATATACAGTCAGATGGAGAAGCCGCTATTATTGACCCTTTAAGAGAAACTGAGCCTTACATAAGTCGTGCTGAAAAAGATGGCGTTAAAATAAAATATGTTTTCCTTACTCATTTTCATGCTGATTTTGTTTCAGGCCATGTTGACCTTGCAAAAAAAACTGGTGCAACAATTGTTTTTGGCCCAAATGCAAAAGCAGCATTTGATTTTCATTCAGCAAAAGATCTTGAACAGTTTTCCATTGGAGCAATTACAATTCAATTACTTCATACACCTGGTCATACTATGGAATCTTCTACTTATTTATTATTTAATAAAGACGGCAAAGAACATTGTATTTTTACTGGAGACACATTATTTATAGGAGATGTTGGAAGACCTGATTTAGCTGTTAAATCTAATCTTACAGATAAAGATTTAGCTAGTTTATTGTTTGACTCATTGAGGAATAAGATCATGAGCCTACCTGATTCAATAACAGTATATCCTGCTCATGGCGCTGGTTCAGCCTGTGGCAAGAATATGTCTAAAGAAACATTTGATTCATTAGGAAATCAAAAATTAGTCAACTATGCTTTAAGGTCAGATATGTCCAAAGAGGAATTTATTGAAGAAGTAACTACTGGAATTACAGCCCCACCTCAATACTTTCCTAAAAATGTCCTAATGAATCAATCCAATAATTCATCAATTGATGACATTTTAAATAAAGGTACCCTTCCATTAAACATAGAGGATTTTCAAAAACTGATGGATCAAAATGATGTACTACTGATAGACTGTAGAGCTAAAACAGAATTTGTTATAGAACATATCCCCGGTTCTTTATTTTTTGGATTGGATGGCAGCTTTGCTCCTTGGATTGGCACCCTCATTAAAGACCTTAATCAAAAAATAATTCTTATTTGCCCTGAAGGAAAAGAAAATGAAGCCGTTACAAGATTAGCCAGAACTGGATATGATCATTCAATAGGGTATTTAAAAGGAGGTATTAAAACTTGGAAATCGAAAGGATTAAAAACCTCATCAATTACATCAATTGATCCGCAAAAACTTGAATCTGAATTTGAAAATATTTCATTAATTGATGTTAGAAAACCCAATGAATACAATACTGAAAGTGTAAAAGGAGCCATCAATCTCCCATTAGACTTTATTTATAACAATATTCAAAATTATAATTCAGATAACAAATACTATATCCATTGTCAAAGTGGTTATCGTTCTGTTATTGCTTCTTCAATATTAAAAGCCAATGGCATTAATAATGTAATTGACATTGCTGGTGGTTTTAAGTTAATAAAAGAATCTACAGATCTAGAGTTATCTGATTTTAATTGTCCTTCTAAAACTATTGAACCCTAAAAAAACTAAAGTGTCTAAATTCTCAGAACTTGTTAATGGAGAAATCCCTGTATTAGTAGATGTTTTTGCAGATTGGTGTAGCCCTTGCAAGCAAATTTCACCTATCTTAAAAGATGTAAAATCTACTCTTAATGATTCTATTAAAATCATTAAAATAGATATAGATAAAAACCAACAAATAGCTGATAAGTTTCAGATAAAAGGTGTTCCTACTTTATTATTATTTAAAGATGGCGGAGTGATTTGGAAACATTCTGGCTTAATAAACAAAGATGAATTGATCAAAATAATAAAGGAAAAAACATAAGCAACTTATCCATGTAAGTTATCTACTGGTGCTCCTTTTAATTGACTTTCTCCTGTTTGATCTTCATTTTCTCTAGTATCAAATGCATCTCTTAACCCATTACCAAGGGTCATAAATGCAAAAACCAACATAATAATAAAAACGCCTGGGAGTAAAGCCATATAAGCTTTATCTGGATCCATAATTAATCCTTTATGCTGCTCTATCATAAAACCCCATGATGGTGTAGGTAATTGTACTCCGATACCTAAAAAGCTTAATCCAGCTTCAATCAATATAGCCGCTGCAAAATTTGATGCACATATTACAATAACAGGGCCCATAATATTTGGAAAAACATGTTTCCATATAAGGCGAGTATCACCATATCCTAATGCTCTACCAGCTTCAATATAATCTAATTCTCTTATGCTCATTATCTGACCTCTTACCATCCTGGCCAATTCAACCCACATTGTTAATCCAACAGCAAAAAATATAGTCGTAAACCCTTTTCCAATAATTAAAGTAAGAGAAATAATCAATAATAATCCAGGAATAGACCAAACTAGATTAATAATAAACATAATAATATCATCTACCCAACCTCTATAAAAACCAGCTAAAGCACCTAAGAACAAACCTATTATTAAAGAAATTAAGACTGCTATTAATCCTACAGAAAGAGAAACAATTGTTCCAGCCATTAGCCTACTTAACATATCTCTACCTTGCTTATCAGTTCCTAAATAATAGGTTTTATTTTCTATGTTATTTTTTTCTATTTTTTCTCTTAGCTCATTTATAGTACTTGTTTTTTCAATTTCACTTAATAACCAATAAGATATAGTACCATCATTATTTAACTTAAAATTATTTTGTTTTTCTATTGACAATGGAAATAACACATCTACAATTGAATAAGATTGAAAACTAGGCTCATAAGAATCATTTCCTTTTGAAATACTAAATTCCTCTATAATAATATTAGGACCCTGAAAATAATAACCTGAAACAGGTATTTCCTCATATGATTTAGGTTGACCACCAAAAAATAATTTACCAAAAAAGTTTACTTTTTCAACTTCATTGTTTTTTCTTAATTTAAGAATAGTCACTTCAAATCCAGGATTCATTCGAGCTATAGAATAAATTTGATTATTTGCATCTGGAGAGGAATCAGGTCTAATATTAGCACCCAAGAAACTAATGATAATAGCTGAAATTATTATAAATACACCCAGCATAGCAGGTTTGTTCCTTTTTAATTTATTCCATGTTTCCTTTGAAAAGGATGCTTTTCTATTTCCCTTATTGAAACTTTTCAAATATTTAAATTTTTCTGCCTTTCCATACTTTCCTTCTAATCATTAAATTAATCATAACTAACAATAAATGTAAAGGATATAATAAAAAAACAATTGGTGTTTTAATAATTAATTTTCTACTTCCATAAAAATTCACAGCTATTAAAAAAAGTAAAAGATCAAAGAAAAATTTTAGTGCTATAATTCCTGTTATTACTTTAAAAGTATTTTCATATAGCTGAAAAACAAAAGTTATTAGAATAGAGAAATTACAAAGTATTACTATTAAACCAACAACTTTAGTGAACTTTAAATTAGATCGATTCATTTTCCCTGCCCACCTTATAGACCTATTTAACATTTTTGAATATGTTTTAGGAGATGCTGTATGTACAATTAATTTTTTTTTCCTTAATGGGTGTAATCTATAAGGCACCTCTTCTTTAATCTTTTCTAATAAAAATAAATCATCACCTGAAGCAATATGATAATTTCCTTCATAAGGATCTAATTGAAGAAACAAGGATCTCTTAATTATCATACCTGTCCCATTTGACAATATCGGTTGATTATTATTTGCTGAAGCAAATGAAATAATAGAAAGCATGTATGATTCAACAACGGATAATAAAAAACCTGAAGCATCTTCAACGACTGGTAATAAATAAACATCTTTATTGTAGATTATCTCTTTTTTGAACTCTTGAAGAAAATCAATTGAGATAGTAGAATCTGCATCAAGTATAAATATCCAATCATCTTTAGATTGATCGACACCTCTTTTTATCGCTCTTTTCTTCCCAAATTCATTTGACTTCTCTAATTCTATTATTTGAACACATTGATTTGTTTCTTTTTTCCATAAGTTTAAAAATTCTTTACCTCCATCTTCTGAATGATCATCAATAAAAAATATATTTAACTCGAAACCTGACGTGTTTAATTGATCTAAACATGACAATAATGGCCCTATTCTATCCCTTTCATTTCTAAATGGTATAACTATAGATAATCTAAGATCATTGCCTATATCTTCATAAGAACTAATTGGTTTTTTTATACAACCTAATATAAAATAGGTCCATATACACGCATATAACAAAAGAGGTATTAAAATAATTAAGTAAATCATGTTGCTTCCTTCTTTATTAAAACACTATAAAGAGCGCCCCCAATTAATGTTGATAATGCAACATTAACCAACCAAATTATAAAAGAAATTAATGGCGCATATAAACCAATTACACCAGATGCAAGGTAAATCGACAATGCTTCTCTTGTTCCAAGATTTCCCATAAAAGGAGAAGGAATAAAAGTGATAATTCCATACAACAAACCAATGAAAACTAAAAGCTCAACTGCTGATATATTTAAATCAAAACCTATTGATACAATATAAAATTGAAGGTAAAAAATCATATACCTTAACATAGATAATAATAACACATAGGTCTTTGTTTTAGTACTTAATTTATCTAATGACTGTAATCTTAATATATAAGTTTTCATTGTTTTCCACCTAGTCATAAATTGAAGAACAATACTAGGATTTAAATAAATGATGACTAATGAAATAAATAGCATAAAATAAGCCATGAAAATTGAAATGATTATTTCATTAGAAAACTCAATCAATTGATTATCAATCAAAATGTATAAAGCAGACCCTATTAGCATAAAGAGAATAGTGATGATTAATTGTGCTAAATTCCCTAAAGCAGTAACAGCTGTAATCATTAATTTACTGCTGTTTTTTAAGTATAAAAACCTACCTATAAAAGAACCCATTCTATCTGGAGTGAAAAACGAGGTGAAATTCCCAATATATACAGAATATATAGCCTTTTTTAATGAAATAGATTCATAGGGTAAATATAAAATCTTGAATTTGACTGCTTCCAAAAACCAATTAAAAAATTGTAGTATAATTAAAAGTAATAAGCATAAATAAAACCCTATTGAATTAATACTGATATTAAGCTTGATAAACTCATGACTTTTTTTACTTATTTCATCAATAATATAATAACCTGCTAAAAAGAATAAAACCAAAGAAATGAACAAAAGAAGTTTATTATGTATTTTTATTTTTTTGATCTGATTCATTTTTCTATTAAGGTAAAATTAACTTTTGGATTTGACTGATTTTGATAAAATTATACTTGGTATAGATCCTGGAACTAATGTACTTGGTTTTGGTGTAATAGGAATATTAAATAAAGAAATACATTTAATTTCTTCGGGTGTTGTTAAAATGAGCAAATTAGAAAATCATGAACTAAAATTAAAAAGCATCTTTGAAAACATCAGTACTATCATAGAAAAGCATTTACCCGATGAAGTTGCCATTGAATCCCCTTTCTTTGGTAAAAATGTACAATCAATGCTCAAGTTAGGAAGAGCACAAGGGGTTGCTATGGCTGCAGTTCTCATAAAAGACCTTCCGATAAGTGAATATTCACCCAGGAAAATTAAAAAGTCAATAACTGGAAATGGAGCATCAAGTAAAGAACAAGTAGCTGCAATGCTTAAAAGTATTTTTAAGCAAAATGAAATTCCTAAGTCTTTAGATGCAACTGATGGGTTGGCTACTGCTGTATGCCATTATTTTCAAAAAAACTTAACTACTGATAATAAAAGCTATTCTGGCTGGAAAGGATTTATTAAAGATAATCCAGATAGAACTAATTAACTATTGATCTTTTTTGCTATTTCCTTCAATTCTTCATTTGAAAAATTAAGCTTTGGTAAGGAAAAGTTCATATCAGACACATTATTTATGGGGATTAAATGAATATGTGCATGTGGGACCTCTAATCCAATAATAGTAACTCCTATTCTATTACAAGGGATAGCATTTTCAATTTTTTTAGCCACCATTTTAGAAAAAATCATCATTTCTGCTAATAGCTCATCTGAAAGATCATAGATATAATCAACTTCCTTTTTAGGAATTACCAAGGTATGCCCTTCTTTTAATGGCATTATATCCAGAAAAGCTAAAAAGTCATCGTTTTCTGCAATCTTAAAACACGGAATTTCTCCTTTAACTATTTTAGAAAAAATAGATGCCATTATCTTGTAATTTTTACTACCTCAAATTCCATTTTACCACCTGGTGTTTGAATTTCAGCAATATCACTAACAGATTTACCTAATAAACCTTTTCCCATAGGAGAGTCAACTGATAGTTTTTTTGATTTTAGATCAGCTTCGTTTTCTGCAACTAAAGTATAGGTGATCTCCATACCATTCTTAACATTCTTTATAGTTACAGTAGATAAGATCAGTACTTTTGAGGCATCTAGTTGACTATCATCAATTAATCTGGCATTTGATAATTTGTTTTTTAATCCGGCAATCCTAGCTTCTAGTAGCCCTTGTGCCTCTTTAGCAGCATCATATTCTGCATTTTCAGAAAGATCTCCCTTGTCTCTTGCTTCAGCAATTTGCTGAGATATTTTTGGCCTCTCAACAGTCTCAAGTTGTTTAACTTCACTTTTCAATTGCTGTAGTCCTTCTGGTGTATAATAACTTACTTGTGACATAATATTATTTTTAGGTAGTATATATAACCAAGAAAATCCGCTAAAAAGCGGACTCATTCTTAAATTCACATTGCAAATATAATGAATTTCGTTGATTTATTGTTCTTAAAAGCTATCCAAATCTGGAGGTCTTACCACTCCAAACCACTTCATTACCTTCTCACATCCTCCTGGGATATTTACATGTATTAAATATACCCCACTAGCAATTGGTATCCCTGCATAATTCTTTAAATCCCAGTCTATCGAAGTTACTGGACTGTCTTTCTTGTACGTCCTTACCAAAGTACCACTCACTGTATAAATCTTTACTGTACACTGATCTGGTAAATTCACGATCTTAACTACATTATCCAGCTTATTGAATTCATAATTAGAATAGGCATAATAAGGATTTGGTACTACATTCATTAGCTGACATGCACTGTCCAATGCAGCTAAATCATTATTGATCACTGCTATATCATCCATCTTAAATGTATAGTAAGGATCCCAATCATTGTTAGGTCCACTCCATCCAGCTATTCCATCTCCCATTTCAAAATAAGTACCCGCTGTTCTTAGCCTGAGCTTCACATCTGTCTCTATGAATGATGATGGATCTGATGGACTAGGTTCCTGCTGTGCTCCAAAACCTCCTGATGATTCTGAATTCAATACAGGGAAACCTACCCAACTACAAGACCTCCATATTTTATAAGACTGTGCTGTACTAGACCAATTATCCATAAAATGCTGTCCCGCATCATAAGCTGGCATATTACCCTGATCCCATGAATTTGGATCCTTAGATGCGTTCCTGAATACATATATATAGTGCTTACCTCCAAACAATGCCTCTCCAAAATTAGTATACCAGTTAGCTGATGGATTGAACATCATGTCCTTTCCTCCATTATTCCCTAACCAGCTATCTTCTCCATAAGCTATATTCAGCCTTTCTCCTGAAGTTACATCTATAGCGTATCCTGGGAACCAGCCCATGCCCTCTCCAGAAATATAATTTGCATCCTCTGGATTTGTAGATGAACCACTTGGATTATTGGTTGGATTACCATACTTATCAATAGATGGCATCAATTTAACATCTTGTTTATCTGTATTACCATTCCATGAAAGATCTGGATTATCCTGCGTTTCCAATACCGGACATCTGGTCCACTTGCTTCTGTCTGCAGTAATCACTACATCTACTGACATTAAATACTTCATATCTGACATCCCTATGGTCCCAGATAATGATGATGTAACTGGCTCATGATGACAATCCCCTGAAGCCACCATTCTATATGGAGCAAATGTTCCATCTAGGATACTCTCTTTAGTCTCTAGATCATCTACTCCTACGTAATCATTATAACTAGCAGGATCATCACAAAAATCTGGATATAAAGTAGCATCCGCATCCTCTGTTGCTGTTCCTGACCTGATCCAGTTTTGTGGCACAGACCCATCTGCATCCTCAATACCAATTAACCATCTCTTTGATGAATCAGCATATTCAACACTAGATATTAAATTCTCCGGTAAATACATATTCGACCCAACAGATTCTGGATGGTACTGCTCTATATTCACTGATATCCCCCACTCAGGGATCAGCTGCTCATTGCCAACTGATATACTCATATCAGATGTAATAGTATCTGTTACTCCATCGTAAGTTCTTGTTAACACCCAAGTCGCTGTGTCTATTGCAGTTAATGAAATATTGGTGCCATACCCTAATATCTTTAACCCATAATCTCCCCCTTTAACATTTAATGGATCAATCACCTTTACATCTACAGGACCAAACCCATTCTCATAAGTAACTAGCTGTGGCGTGTACTGCTCAACTATTTCTTGCTCAGACTCTGCCGTAAGCTCTAATAGATTCCTTCCATTTCCTCTTCCCTCAACTCTAGTTAATTTTGGACCACTTCCATACTCAACCATCTGCACTGTTCCTCCTAACTCAGGTACAGGTATATGTGGTATGCCTACATATGCTGTAATAGATCCGCCATTTACTGATTTTCTACCCGCTTTATAAGGCTTCTGCTGACCATCTAAAGCTGTAGGGTTCGATGGATCATAAGTCTTGTAATTATTATACCCATAAGCCAATACCATAAAATAATACTTCTTATGATTGATCAACCTAACGTCTCCTTGTGCAAAGGCATCGTTAGTTACCTGATATGAATGACGAATACCATCATCTGCTCCATCTACCATCTCAGTAGGTACTGCAGCCTGGATCGCATCATCAAAATCAAAGTTCACTAGCTGTGTAACTCCATCTTTTACATCACATTGTGAAATCAACCTTGCTCTGTCTACATCCTGTAGCTCTGATGGATCCACTGAACCATCTGCAACCTGATAAACCTGATATCCCTGAAAACGATACTTGTCATCCCAACAAGGAGTTGGTTCACATGTATCAAGTGCAGTTATTATAGGATCTACCTCCTCATAATTCTCTACATCTATGGTCTTGTTTAAATGTAAGATCAATTCCTTGTCCAGCTCCTGTATTACCATCTCAGGAGAATCTGGCCCATTTAATAGCCTAAAGCAGTTATCAAATAATGCCTGTGCTTTGTCATCTGCTCTTCTAACAACATTTACAGATTGAAATGGATCTCCAGAATTTGCTCTACCATATACTACACCAAATGTAATGTTATTTAAAGCTCCTGGTCTTAACTCAAAAGGTCCTGCTGCCTGCACAAACCTACGATCACCTACAGGATTAGGAGAACCACTTCCAGGTGTTTGTTCACTCCAGAAAAAACCTGGATTAATGCCTTCCGTACCCCAATTAAGTGGATCACTATCCCCTGGAAAACAATAATTAGTAGGAATATTAGACGCTCCAGAGCTTGAAGAATTTCCAGTAGCCCCATATACAAAACGAGTATTATCACGCCAATAGCCACGCATATAATTGTAATATTCAACAGCATTGGTAGGGTCCCCAAAAGTAGTCTGATTAAGCTGTCCATCATAATAAACAAATCTTTTCATTCCAAAACGTTCATTATCTATTACACCATCACCATATCCAATTCCTAATCCTTGATAAGGAATTCCTCTATCTTGTATTGCTTGAGAAACATCAGAAGTTAAAGGGTTATCTAAACCATCATTATCCTGATAAGGTCCTTCAAAAAAGTCAACACCCATCGCAGGAGGATTAGCTCCAATAGGAGTAGTCCATGATCCGCAGCCTATGGCATCAATAGCATTCCCATTATAAGCATACCCTAAACCTCGTTCAACATCACATCCAACATAATCATCAAATGAGCATCCTATATCACAATCTAAATAAACCCCAAAATAAGTATTGGTCAATGTTTGAGTAGAACGATTGATTAATTCATAATTATAAAATGTCATTGAGTTAATTTCATCGTTAGTGGCAAATGCAAAAGCTTGTGACCTAATCTCCATTCCAATTGGATCTCCTCCAGTCTCTGTATGGATATTTCCTTTGTCATTGAATACCCACCACATATTAAAATCTCCATATAAAGTTACTTTCCTATTGGTCCTACAGTCAATCTCTCCACTTAGGTCATACCATGGATAATCTCCATCTCCTATTGGATCGTAAATTCCAGGAGTTCCTCCAGGACGATCATAAAAAGGAGCTAAATTAAAATCATGAAATTTACCAATATCTCCATGTGCTGGCCAAGTAAGAATACTGGCAGGGATCTGATAATTAGGAAAATCTATATTTACATCACAATCAGGATCCTTAGAACACTCATACCATGAATTAAATAGCTCGACCTCTGACCTTGTTGTTATAAAAAATTGATCATACTCTAAACAGGTCTCTGGTTCTATTGTTGCAGCTCCATAATCTAATGTTCCTTGATTAATATTACCTGTTTGACCATTTGGTCCCATAGACAATGGACCCGTCCAAAAATCATTTCCTATTCGATATCTTAATGCAGCAATTTTTAATTGGTTATTGACATCCATTCCTCCCATCCATAAGCCGCCAATATAGATCAAGGTATTTCCAGAACCTTTTGGTACTTCATATGCATTTTTTCCTCTAGAACGATCCAGCCACATAGACCCACCAGTCTCAATCAATGCAGAAACATTATTGAACTCCATTACTTTCCTTCCAGTAGAAGGGGAACAATTTGCAGCCTTGGTAATTAAAGAATTTTGATGACCCTCTTTTCTTTTTGGTAATGGAACTGTTGGATCCTGCCATGCATAGCTATTAAATTCTATAAATAATAAGAGTATAGAAAGTAAAGCTACCTTGTTCATAGCTGATTATATTAATGAAATTTTAAGATTACTTTTTCCCTAAATTGATTCTGCCACCAACAGTGTGAATACCGCCTAATACTGAATGACGGTAAGCATAATCTAAACCAAGAGTAGACCCATTTTCTCCTAGAGGGAAATCAACTGTAAATCCACCTGTTGGTCCAGATAAAGCAGTAGCCATGTTTTCAGCATTAAATAGTTCACTTTCATAAACTAAACCACCTCTTAATATGAAATGAGCTTTATCCGATTTTAATACATATTCAAATCCTGCTCTCCATTGATCTCTTGTAAAAGAGTTTGAAGTAAAAGTTCCTGCTAATGTTAATTTATTAGTTTCTGAGAAAAGGAAATCATAAGAAGCACCAATGTGTAATTGAGAAGGTAATTCAAAATCACTGACTCTTTGCTGAGAACCTATTAATAAACTAGTAGAAGGATTCATCATATCGATAGATAAACCATCTCCACTAAAAGTCATTGGTGGACCGACATTTCTTAAACTTATAGCAAATTTAATATGATCATTTTCTCCAGTAACATATCTTATACCAGCATCTATTGCAATACCTTGAGATCGAGTATTAGTAATTGATTGAGAAACTACTTTAAAGTTAAGTCCACCACTAATTGATGGAGAGAATTGTTTAGCAAATGCTAAATTAAAATTCATTGATCTTGGATTATAACTTCCAATACCACCTTCTGGTAATTCAGTAGTTGTTATTTGAATATCTCCATAATTCATTGACATAATGGATATTCCAATAACACTAGTTTCTCCTACTCTCTGTGCTAAGCCAGCACCATTTAAACCAATGCCAGTCATAGTGCCTAACCAATTAGTTCTAGAAAAAATTATTTCTGTCTGGTCTGCATAAGCTAATCCGGCAACATTAGTGAACATAGCTTCTAAACCAATTATAGAAGAAATTCCTGCATCTCCCCAACCTGAACTTCTGGTCCATGGATTTACTAATAATTCGGTAGAACCAGCAGAACCTGCTCTATCTTCATTACCTGCTTGTAAATTCATTGTAGGAATAACCATTAAAGAAGTTAAAATTCCAATGTAAATATTCTTATAAATTTTCATAAGTTATATATTATCTGTTATCAGTTCTTTTATTAATATTTTATTAAAAATTATCCAAATCTGGAGGTCTTACCACTCCAAACCACTTCATTACCTTCTCACATCCTCCTGGGATATTTACATGTATTAAATATACCCCACTAGCAATTGGTATCCCTGCATAATTCTTTAAATCCCA
>Ga0206679_10001129_pt1 | contig 22199 bp, 18 predicted proteins | sample M110012015metaG_FD_155464 | JGI IMG/M metagenome (GOLD analysis project Ga0206679, IMG submission 155464) | Ammonia-oxidizing marine archaeal communities from Monterey Bay, California, United States - M1 100m 12015 | ecosystem: Environmental > Aquatic > Marine > Intertidal zone | place: USA... | reverse complement strand
CAGCCTGAAGCAGGGTTTTCGACCACGGCAATGAAATAATTCAATCTCTCCGCTTCAATTAAACCAAGCAGCTGCATTTGTCGATCGACACTTTCATCCTCCCAGGAATCTGCTCCATCAGGTCTAATTCCAGACAGAAACGCGGCAGTGTCAACAGCAAAACTCTGCATTAACAAACGCATCCCGTCGTGTCTTTCCGCCACCTTCAGAACAATAGGTGGGTCATCTAAAATGATAAAATCAGATTCACTATATGATGTCTTTGGTTCAACTGTACTTCTCATTTATCTAACTCACCTTACCCATTTCTCGGCACCTGTTTGTACCAGCATTGTTCTCATTGTCTGAGCGTGTGGATTCACCGTGTTAATATTAATTTACGGGTTAGATCACCAAAAATGATTTTTTCATTGTTTATTCGTGGTGTATCATAACTCTATAGAAATGTACCGTAGTCTTGGCCACGCAGGATAGCATATGAATCAGGGCTTTCTAATTATCCATACTGATATTCCTTCTTCACCCAGATCATTAAGAGTACGCCACTGAAACCATTGTGAATACGCCTCTGGAATTCCAAATCAAGCTTGCTGCTACCAATAGAGCCGCATTCCTGATAGCACTGAATGTCTTGCTAACCATGGCTCTGAGCTTCTACTTGATGTATGACGCTAAATTAGACTCGGCCGTAACCCCGCTTGTTCTGATGTTCGACTCAGCCTCCTGCGCAGCGATATTTGCCATGTTCGTAGCCGCCAGTACCATCAAAGTAACCTTAGCCTCAAGGCCTATCTTGTTAATCAGTCTCTTTATCCTACAGACAGGAAATGTGCTGGATACTGCCGGCCATATATTTATTGCCGCAAACTCAAACTGGCCAATCCTGGCCGACGCGCTCATTTTGATCAGCGAACTCGGCCTGGCGGCGGTTGCATTCCGATTTGTCCGGGGCGCCAATGACATAACCAATCGAGACCCGCTAACAGGTCTTCACAATCGAAGCCATCACATGCGACAACTATCTCGATTACTAAAAGAAAGCCATAAAAGTCAGCAATCCGTAGCCGTCGTTGCTATAGACCTGGATCACTTTAAACACATCAATGATGTGCATGGCCATGGCTACGGTGACAAGGTGCTACAGACTGTCGCCACTGTATTAAAGGAACGAGTCTCTGACGCTGACCTTGTTTCCAGAACCGGAGGGGAGGAGTTTGAAATCGTCATTTCAAATATCGATGAACCTGCCGCCAAAGCCTTCGCTGAAAAAGTACGCGAAAGCATCAATGCCATCTCCATGGACAGACTGGAATCATTAACTGCCAGTCTAGGGGTAGCTGTGAGCCATCTAACGGAAGGTCTGCCATCCCTTAGGCAACGCGCCGATGCAGCCGCTTATCAGGCAAAGAATTCTGGACGTAACAGGGTATATCTGGCTAACTAATCAGTCGATCACACAAGAATACCTGTCCGGGATACTTAACAAGCGCCAGACACTGAGTCATTATCTGAACAAGCAAGTGCATCAACGGCCTATACAGTATAGAAAACGTCGCGACAGGAAATTCATACCACTTTAAGCCAATTTAGGTCGCCCGATTAAAGAGTTTGGTCCAGCCTGGGCCAATTGCCCATTATTCCAAGCTCGATTAATAAATCATTTTACGCAGGCAATGGACAATTAATGATCTCCCCAGATTTTAGCGATGGGTGACCGGCGGGTTGAAAGGTAAGAATCATCGCTCTTCTCGAATTTGATGACTTATTCTCTCCAGAACCGTGGATGAGATGAGGATCAAAGAAGATAAGCGAACCCTGGCACACTTCAAACAGCACCTCATCAGCCAGGTCGATTGCTTTTGAATCAGTATAAAATCCGCCTAATTGCGTTCCATCGGCTCTGCCAGGCAAGCATCCAGCCTTGTGACTTCCCGCGATAGCACGCAAACACCCATTTTCTCTATCGCTGGAATCAAAACTAACCATAACATTAGGTAACAAATCCACATGTCCACTATCATGGATCCAGTAAGGAGAGTCTTGATGCCAGTCAAACGCAGAGCCACCAGGGCCTTTGCAATTAAGTTTATTCGTCCAAAGCGCTAAAGCAGAGCAACCCAATATTGATTGCATTGGCTGCAATAATCGTTGTTCTGACAGCAGCACGGCCAGGTTTTCTGCAAGACTGTGCACAGGCTCAATAACCCGAAGATCCTTAGACTCAGGGGTGTGCTCGAATTGAAAAGTATATTCCGCAAAGTCAACAAAACCTTTGCCATCCAACGTGTAGGGCTTACCTTGCCGCGCCAACTGCAAAGCGGTTTCAATCGCTTCTTCAACCCCTAGATGAAAACCCTGTATTTCTTCATCAGTAAATACACCCTGCCGGACAAGAAAACCTTCATCTCTGTAGCGTTTAGCTTCCTCAGCCGAGAAACCGTACTGTTTATCCATAACCATAGCCTTAGGTCTCTCGACTGATCAGTATCCAGAAAATTCACTTTCCGCAGCGCTTAACAGCACCTAAGATTCAACTCGATCTTGATCCGCCCACCAATCAAGAGCTCTTACATTACAACGAGAAATATTTCTCAATTCGGTAGTATCCATAAAGGTATGCGATTCACCCGGTTGCAATATCGATTCCTCACTCAGGACATAAACTAACCCGGTGTCCACCACCTCGCCTTGATCATTCTTCCAGATGGATTGAACCGTCACCATCGTTACTGGAACATTGCCTCTATTGACAATCTCTCCTTCTACTCGGGTCACTTGCCCAGACCGACTACATTTGGTCATAGATGCGCTTACCCAGGTCCGAGTTTGGTCCTTCTCCACGGGAGCGACTACACTCTCCTTCACTGGAACAGCCTTGTCGGTTTCAAGCAGGACATACAACGAAGCAATAATTAATACTACTAGCACAGCAATTATCGTTGGGGCCTTCTCTTCAGGCATGAAGATCTAACACCATTAGCAATACCTCCTTTTTACCCTCTTCCGTAAATTGCGAACCAACGACGCGAAAGCCCAGTTTTTCATGTAATGCAAGCGAAGCTGGATTGGGTGGAGACCGATTTACTTCGCAGGTAAGCATCGGTATGCCTGTTGATTTCGCATGACCAATCAGACCCTGGTACAGAGCCTGCGCAACTCCGTCACGCCGGAATGGAGAGTTAACGATAATTCGATCGATATACAGAAAGCTTTCAAATTTATCTACAAACCATTGATAGTTAATACTCTCATAAGACCTACCGGTTGTCATAGCGATTACAAAACCAGCAAGCATACCCTGATCTGTTCTAACCTGATTAAATATCTCCGCACAGTCATAAAAATATTGCATATCGGCCAAGTCAATCAGGTTAACATGCGGAAGACTGGCATTATTCAAAGCTAACAAATCATTAAACTTACCATCTACAACTGGTTCAATCTTCACCTATACCTCACTGGCCCTAGCCGCTGTCTCATGACAAATACATTTCCTGTCGGATCCGCAGTTCGATAAACTAAAACAGACAGGAACGAGTTTAGTCATTGAACCTCATGTGCTGCATTGATTCAATATCTGTGTTTTGCCTGAATACCACACCGTTCTGCCATTGAGAAATTTATGATATGACCAATACAGACAATCTAGAAAAACTATTAGCCAAGGGAATGGACAGTGCGTTGCTTAGATTCGGCTTAGGTAGTGCTTACTTCAATACCGGCAATTATGCAAAGGCAGAAGAACATCTTCGGTCCTGCGTAGCTTTAGATTCAGATTACACAGCAGCATTCAAGTTACTCGGCAAAGCGCTCTATCATCAGCAAAAATGGCAGGCGGCGGCCGCCGTTTTCAGCCAGGGATGTTCCAGCGCAGTGCAGAATGGTGACAAACAAGCCGAGAAGGAAATGCAGGTGTTTACCCAGAAAATAAAGCGCCGCCTCTCCTAGCGTCAAACCAACCGGATAAATTCTTAATCGTTTATTATCGACCGTTACGCTTAATCAAGCGACTGTACATCTTGACCAGTTTATAGTCGGTCACCCAACCTTCGATATCGGCAACCACATCGGCATGTTCAAGCATGATCATTTCCAGTTCGGCCAAAAAAGAATTTAACGCGGCCAGGCTTTTGGATATTTCTACTTGCATCAGGTCTACTGCATAAGTATTAGCAACCGCGAGCCCTTCTGATAAACCGTGCCGGTATAGTAACCCTGTAAATGCCAGTAGAATCGAACCCGCTTCATAGAGCGGAAACGACTTGATCATAGGAGCCTCTAACCGGTCTCCATCAACAAGCACTAAACCATCGAATAACGCGACGCCTTTGGACATCTCAGATAAAAATTCGTCCTTGGCAGGGATCTCAATTGTTAAACCCGGCCGGGTGCTAGGGACCTGGTAAAAAGAAGCTGCATCTGCTTTTCCAACCATCACTATCAAATCATCGATGACCGAAGCCGCCGCAACCCAGGTTTTTGCTCCATACAGGCGATGCTCACCCAAAGATGATGTGTCGATAGTAACCCCAGGCCTGCCCTGTGCTCCTTCGCTAGCACAAAAAGCAGCCCATCTATTTGCTCTGATGGAAAATACTCGTCGCATTGCCACCTGATAGCCTGCTGAGAATACCCAGGCCATTCGATCGGCTAGCACGCCACCCGCGAATGCCAGTGTTGCCAGGTCTACCGAGGCAGGGAAGCTCGCTTGCCAGGTATCATAATAACTTTGCTCATCCGGCATTGCTTGCGTGCTCAATACCGCTTCAATCAGGTCGAGATCAAGGCCTTTTAATCGCTCCTGGTTCATTTTGCCTCCAGGCAAATTAACTATATAACTCACATTAGAACTAGCTAGTCAGATAACTATCTATAGAACTAACTAATCAGATAACTCACTATAGAACTAACTAATCAGATAACTCACTATAGAACTAACTAATCAGCTCGATCACTACAGCGTTAGCTCTATAGAATAACTGATAATTCGATTCATTGGATCCTATCAATACCGAGTCTTGCTCCACTTGACTTGCAACCAATGGCCCATTGCAACAGCCATAACAGGCACTACCTTTAGCCACCGGCCAATCACCAACAAGATTCCCTTGCCGACCAACTGCTGACGATAGGCACTAAACACCTTCGTACACCGCAGCCAGCAGCGTTGCATCTTTAAATCGACTGCTCTAAAAGTGGGATTATTGTCGAGCCATGCCTGAAGACTGGGAAACACCCTGGAAAAACAAATAAGCGCCAGAAAGAAAAACACCACGCCCGGTATTATGGGCATAATCAATCCAAACAGGCCTAACAACACTAATATGAATCCTGCAACCACATAAAGTAATTTTACTAACATCACTATGCATCTCTCCCAAAAAATTAATTCAATTTTGCAATCGAATCTTTCTAATAATTCAGAAGTAGTGCATATCCCATGCCAGAAGTCAGAAACCTATTTCTGACCTCTGCAAGGGATAGAATCATACCAACACGTTCATAAGTGCTAAATATTAGTCAAATTAACCATCTAATGAGGCAAATGTTTTGCCTTCGGTAGCCAGACGTTCCAGCAAAGCAGAAGGTTTCCAAACATCTGCCCCAGTTTCATCAAAAAAACGCTGGATATCAGCCAACACCTCACCAAGACCCTGAGCATCCGCAAACCACATAGGTCCACCGACATGAGTAGGGAATCCATAACCGTTAACGTAAACAGTATCGATATCCCCTGCACGCAGCGCATGGCCCTCTTCCAACAGTTTTGCGCCAATGTTAACCAGGGGATAAATGCAGCGCTTGAGAATTTCCTCATCACTGAATGATTTCCTCTGATAACCCAGATCTTCAGAGACTTTAGCTATCACCTCATCAGCAATAGAATCAGCTATCGGTAATCTACTACCGTCTTCATAACGGTAATAGCCAAGACCATTCTTTTGGCCGTAACGGCCCAACTCGCAGAGCTCATCTGGGATCCGGCTGGTGACCTCATTTGAACCACCTCGCATCTTCCTGGCTCGCCAGCCCAAATCAAGACCCACCATATCGGCCATTGCAAACGGCCCCATGGCAAGGCCAAAATCATAGATAACCTTATCGATCTGCGCTGGGGTTGCACCTTCAAGGATCATCAAATTAGCCTGATAACTGTATCCGCCGATCATCCGATTACCGATAAACCCTGGACAGTTGCCCGCCATAACACTGACTTTACCGAGACGTTTTCCTAGCGCCATGGCCGTTCCGAGAGCCGCTGGTGATGACTTCTCACCCTTGACTACTTCCAGCAGTTTCATCACATTAGCGGGGCTGAAAAAATGCATTCCACAGACAAATTCTGGCCGGGAAGTGCTGGCTGCAATCGCATCTACGTCAAGACCAGAAGTATTCGTGGCCAGTAAGGCACCGGGTTTCATAATGCTATCAAGCTTGCTGAAAATCTCTTTTTTAAGATCCAGGTTTTCGTATACGGCTTCAATCACCACATCGGCATCACCTAATTCATCCATTGAAGCGGCAGGCTGGATCAATGCCATGCGTCTATCCATTTCCTGTTGCGATAATCGTCCTTTGGCAACCGTTCGGGCATAATTACCTGCAATGACTTTTAAACCGCGCTCTAGCCCATCAGGGTCATTATCATGAATCAGTACAGCAATGCCTGCATTAGCGAAACACATGGCAATACCACCGCCCATTGTCCCGGCACCAATAATAGAAGCTTTCTGCACATCGATAAGCGGCACTTCTTTAGACAACCCAGGGATTTTGTTGGCCGCTCGTTCAGCAAAAAAGATATGGATCAAGGCTTCTCTCTGAGGGTGATTCAAACATTCAGCAAAACACTGCCCCTCCACCGCCATACCGGCAGCAAAATCTGCAGCATTAACGGCGGCCTCGATACATTTGAGAATTTGCTGGGGAGCAAACTGACCTCGATGAGTTTTATCCAAACCAGCTGCTGCTAATTCAAACAACTCAGTGTTTCCCTTGTCAGCCTGAATTTTATCGACCAGGTCTCTGATTTTTCTCGTTGGGCTACCCTTAGAGATAATCTCATCGGCAAACTCAAGCCCACTTTCAACAATATCCGTTTCGACCACTTTGTCGACAATACCCATATCAAGGGCTTTAGCCGCTGGAATAGGATCGCCCGACACAATAGCTTGAATAGCCGCCGCCGCACCGACAAGCCTGGGTAAACGCTGTGTCCCTCCTGCTCCAGGTAGTAATCCCAATTTAACCTCGGGTAAACCAACAGGCGCTGTACTACTGGCAATGCGATAATCACAACACAGTGCCACTTCAAGTCCTCCCCCAAATGCTGTGCCATTGATGGCGGCAATAATCGGTTTTGGGCTTGATTCCATCTGATCCAGGACCTCATTCAAACTCGCTCCCTGGGTCGCAGCGGCACCAAACTCACTGATATCAGCACCTGCGATAAAAGCTCGATTAAGGCCTGTCAGGACAATGGCCTTGACTTCAGTATCAGCCAAAGCACGAGCTACGCCATCAAACAATCCTTGTCGAACACCGGAGGACAATGGGTTAACTGGAGGATTATCGATACTGAGCAATGCTGATGCCCCTCGCTTCTCATAATGTACCTGTCCCTTCATTAGTGCTTCCTCTTTTTCATAGTGTAGTAACGCCAAGTATACCGTCATTGAATCCAATTGTTATGGTCTTAGTCGGAACATCAATGCCTTGAATGATCTTGGTTACCCCAGCTTGAATTTGCATGCCATCAAGGTACCGGAGATACTGTAATAAACCTGATTCAAAGGCAGGCTATAATGATAGAACCACCTGGCAGTAAGGCTTGGTTAGCATTACACGTTGAGCCGGTGCTGGATCCTGATAGACCGATTATCGACCCGCATCATCATCTTTGGCGAAGACACAATCACAATTACCTCCTCGAAGACTTCTGGGATGATACTCAAACGGGCCACCGTATTGAGAAAACTGTATTTGTTGAGTGCCATGCCGCGTATCGCCAAGACGGCCCGGAACAATTCAGACCGCTGGGTGAAACTGAATTCGCAGCAGAACAAGCTGAACAAAGTGAACGCCATGCTAAACGAGCAACCATTGCTGGAATCGTCGGTCACGTGGACCTCAGATTAGCCGAAAACATCATACCCATCCTACAAATGCATATAGAGCTTAGCGGAGGACGATTTCGGGGGATACGCCATGCGGGTGCCAGAGCAATTGATCCTGAGGGCATGACCATCATCGGCAAGGCCCCTGAGGGTCTTTACGAAGACAGGAAATACCGAGCTGGGCTTCGCATTCTAGGTGATATGAATTTAAGTTTTGATACTTGGCATTACCACTACCAGAACGAAAACTTCAGAAACCTGGCTGCAGCCTGCCCGGACACCATCATGATACTCGATCATTTTGGCACGCCTTTAGGGGTCGGCTCCTTCGCGAACAAACGCCAGTCCATATTCACCACCTGGCAAAGAGATATTGAAGCTATCGCCAAACTTGACAACGTAATTGCCAAACTAGGAGGGCTGGCAATGCCTGATAACGGCTTCGGATGGAGCGAGCGTGCCTATCCAGCCACGTCGGATGAATTTGCCGAACTCCAGGCTCCGTATTATAACCACGCCATCGACTGTTTTGGGCCTGACAGGTGCATGATGGAAAGCAACTTCCCGGTTGATAAATTTTCAATCAGTTATCACGTTCTCTACAATGGGCTAAAAAAAATTGCAGCAAAATACGATGACGCTGAACAAAGCAAATTATTTTACGATACCGCTAACAGAGTTTATAAGCTCAGCTAGTGCTCAGATGTTCCATCCACAGGCGTGTTCCACCAGCAACAGCTGCAGGTACCAACACAATATTCACAACTGGAACCGCTAAAAGCAGATAGACAGGAAACCCAAACATAAACACCTGCCGCCAGTTTCTCCTCAGCCGGTAACGCAGCACAGGAAACGACATCGCGTTATTTTCCGCTGCAAAATCAGTATATTGAAGCGTCATAGCCCAGCCACCAAAAAGCAACCAAAGGGGCGCAGTCAACAGGTTTAAACCTGGTACCAGACTGAGCAGCATCAGTAAAAGCCATCGCGGTACTAAATAGACAAGTTTTGCCCATTCTCGGCTAAACGTCTGCATCACGAGTTGAACCAGGCCGGTAGTTTCGGTCTCTATGCCATGCTGGAAACGTTTTTGTACCGCCTCTGCCAAAAGCGCATTAAAGGGAGCTGAAATCAGGTTCGCTAATAGAGAATAAATAAAAATACCAAAGCTCAACAGAATGATCCAGGTCACTATCTTAACGAGCCAAGCAAACCATAATAGCCATTCAGGCAGCAATCCTAACAGGTACTGATTCAAGTCAGAGACACTATCCATGGCGAATAAAAACAACCCGACCAATACCAGCGAATTCAGAAAAACAGGCATAAAAACAAACCGTCTGATTCCGACCTGACCGAGTAACTTGAAGCCACTCAGGAAACAGTCCCAACCATTCTCTCGACTAGGTTTCAATTGAAAACCTCATTGCTTCCTGCTCTTCATAGTCAGTCTATTAGAAACCGCCAACTCACCTCCGCCAATTAATGCAATGACGTCTCTGGATTCGCTGATGGTCGCTCCGATGCGATGATAGAAACCCTTTCACCGTACCGCGAATGCGGAAAATAATCCCACACAGCATGATGCTGCGTGCATCTATTATCCCAGAACGTTAGCGTACCAGGTTGCCACTGGACCCGTGCCGTCAATTTAGGCGTACTATTGATATGTCTAAACAGCAAATCCAAAATCGTCCTGCTTTCTTCTGCATGCAGGCCTTTAATTCTGGAAGTAAATCCTGCGTTGACGTAAAGCAATTTACGCCCCGTTTCAGGGTGAGTAACTACCACCGGATGCTCATTTCTTGGGTAGCCACCCTGTGGAGGAGTCGATTTGTAGGCACCCACATAAGGTAGTGCGCCATCATGAAGCGCAATAAGATCCGCAATCATCTCCTTTAGAGTATCTGACAATAAATCGTAGGCTAGATACATATTCGCAAACAGCGTATCACCCCCCCCGCCTTCTGGCACCTCGGTCACGTAGAGCATAGAACCCATTGGTGGAAACGCATCACAAGTTACATCTGTATGCCACCCATCTCCAGCCGTGTAGTTTGAATGTGCATCTGTATTAACTGTCAACACAAAGGGGTCCTTGATACTGCGCTCCTTATGCATCGGATGAGTATGCAACTCTCCAAACCTAGAGGCAAAAGACTTGTGTTGACGTTGATCCAAATGTTGGTCCCTGAAAACCAGAACAGACCAATCTAGAAAAGCCTGCTGCAACACGGCGAATTCACCATCGCTAATCGATGAACTCAAATCAACATCGAAAACCTCTGCCCCAAGATGCGGCGTTATTGGCCTGATTTCCATAAATTAACCTCCAGTTCTGTACTTAACCGCAGTATACCCGTAGTTTGGTCAAATACTCGCCAACTATCAGCGCGTGCCTGGGTCAGCTGATAAAGGCCCATCGAGCGAAAGGGTAATCCCGTCAACTGCATCAGGTACCGCAATACCGATGTGCTTTGCCAGGGTTGGCCCTATATCAACGCTGGCTGCCGTCCGGTTTAGCCGACCTGGCATCACGTTCCAGCCATAGAAAATGAGCGGAATGTGCCGATCATAGTCATACAGGGATCCGTGAGTCGTTCCACTATCGGAAAACAAACAATCCGGATGAAGCTGCACTATCAGGTCCCCGGAGCGAGCAGGCACATAGCTACGCCTCATCAATTCTGCTTCTATGCTGGTTCCTGTCTTAATCTCCGATGCATTCCAGGCATTTACGACAAACTCGTCCGCTTCGACAAAGGACTCTATAGACGCACGAGTTGGCTCAAATGACAGTTCGTGTTCGCCTAGAAAATCTCGATTTATCGACAAACCAGCCCCGCCAAAAGAGACTAACTGCCCTGGACTCTCAAACGGAAAGGTGAAATCCCAGTAAATGTTCCAATATAATTTCACCAATAAAGGCAAAAACCCAATTCTCCCGCCATTGTCTGTGCATTGGAGAGTACCCTTTCTTGCATGCCATTCGGGCAGGTCAGCAACACCATGATCAGCCGTGAAAGCGACGACATATTCCTGTTCACCTACGGCGGCATCCAGTTTAGTGAGCAAAGATCCTATTAACCGGTCGAGACGCTGCAAGTTATCTTCGGCTTCGGCACTATTAGGGCCATAGAGATGGCCGATGGTATCAGTAGCTGAGAAGGAAATTGCCAATACGTCCATTGACTTCCCTTGGCCGAGTTGCTCATGTTGAACAATCTCTAGTGCCAGATCCAGCGTGGCTTCGTCTATGAAAGGCGACTGGAAAACCTGAGCGTTAATCTCTTCAGTACTGCCTACTAAGACTGGATGACCGCTGATACGGCTGAATTCGGTATCTTCTCCTGGAAAGTCATCTTCCCGAACAGAACCCGGCCCATGCGCCCACTGTTTCGGGAAGTCTTTCATATAACCATCCACAACCGGGTCCGCACCATTAAATTCGCGTACATAGTCGGGCAGTTCATCCATATAGTAACCACTGCTGAGGAAGCGTCCGGTTTCCCTATTGAACCAGTAGACTGCATCGGCTTGATGACCACCTAAAGTGATTGCTGCCCGGTCCTTACCAGACACAGAGAAAACTCGACTCTCCGGACTCGACTCCTTCAACCAATCTCCGAGGGTAGTCACCCTCATAGTACTAGGACTTCGCTGCTTGCTACCGCCAATTTCCTTGGATTGCGGATCATCATCATGAACGCAATAACGTGTTTCCCCAGTCTCCTCATCAAAAAAATCATTGCTTGGTATACCAACCTTTCCGGGATGATAGCCCGTTAAAACAACCGCATGACCAGGACAGGTCGTGCTGACTGCATGCCCAAGCATCGCCTTCTCATAGACCCTTCCTTGCTTCAATAACCGAGCCAGGCCATGCTGATAGCGACGTTCCAACAAATCGCCTCGCAGTTGGTCTACCACGATGACCACAGCCAAACGCGGATTCTGGCCATTATATTGCTCTTCGGCTGACAGGTAGGGAGCGGCAACAACCTCCAGCAGCACCAGCACTGACATGAAAATAACAAGTCTTAGGGAAGTCGGTTTTATCATTAACACACACCAAGAATAATTAAAGAGGGGTAGCGAAACATTAATCACAACAGTTTTATCGATTCAATAATAACTGGAACCACCGGCACATCATCAAACGATCCGCTTTGCCCGGTCTCCATAATCTCAATTTCATTGACAACATCCATTCCTGAGATCACCATTCCAAACACCGCATATCCAAAACTTTCACAATTCATTGGTTTAAACAGACCTTTCTGCCTGGCAGTCATGACATCACTTTCCTGCTTCCTAGTACAACTGTCTTGTTGATGGTCTAACCGAGCGTTATCAGCCACATTAATAAAAAACTGTCTACCAGCACTGTCAATGACATTCGTCCTTGCCATGGCGATCGTTCCCGTTCTGTTACTGATGTCGTTATCAGCTTCATTGCGAATAGTTTCAAACTCCTCCAGCTCGGTAAAATCAGGAAGATAACCACCACCCTGGATCATAAATCCAGGTATAACTCTATGGAAAATCGTCCCATCGTAGGCATTTGCTTCTATATAACGTAAAAAATTGGCCACGGTTAAAGGGGCGTCTTGAGCAAATAACTCAAGTTCAATTGCTCCAACGGTTGTCTGAACCATTACTTTAGGATTTTCAGCTGACACCTCTCCGCTAACTAACAGAGCAAGTAAACTCATCAGGATCGTTGACTGGCGTATAAAAAACATCATTGGTTTCGCACCTTCTATCTCTCCACTATCGACGGTTAACCCAGCCTGTAATAGCTTAGCTAAGTGCCTGCAAAGCATCTTGTGCTATTTCACCATGAGGACAAAACCCGGAAAACTGGTATAGGGTATCTAATCTCCCCGCTAGGATTCGAGCATAATGGTTTGTACAGGCAGCAGCAACTCAAGCAATGCCGAATCGTCCTTAAGAATGCGAGTATTGTATAATTAACATCAATTGGCGGAGAAAATATTATTTATGGAACAACCTGTAGACTTTTTTAGATTGGAAACACGCCAATGGCTGCAAGACAATTGTCCGCAAAGCATCAGGAAACCAGGCTTTGTTCCCTGGGGCAGCAGTAAGATAAAGCTAGAAGAAGATAGCGCTCACTGGTTATCAGTCATGTCCGCAAAGGGCTGGACAGTACCCACCTGGCCAGAAGAATATGGGGGCGCCGGACTGAACAAGGAGCAGTATCTTGTCATTCAGCAAGAAATGCAGCGTATTGGTGCTCGCCCTGCCCTGACAGGTAGAGGGATTAATTATATTGGCCCTACAGTCCTGGAATTTGGTACCGATGAACAGAAATCCCGCTGGTTACCAAAGTTTGCCAGAGGCGAAGGCGGCTGGTGCATGGGCTATAGCGAACCCGAAGCAGGCAGTGACCTGGCCAATCTGAAGCTCAGAGCCGAAGAAGATGGTGACAACTACCGTTTAAATGGCATGAAAATCTGGACCTCTGATGGTTTGTATGGAGACTGGATTTTTTGTCTGGTTCGAACTGACGCAAACAAATCAAAGCATGAAGGTATCAGCCTGGTGCTGGTGAACATGGAACAGCCTGGTGTCAGAATCAGGCCAATCAAACTTATCAGTGGTAATTCTCCATTCTGTGAAACTTTCTTTGAAGATGCTATCGCCAGAAAATCCGATTTGATTGGCGGTGTTAACCAGGGCTGGGGAGTGGGTAAACGTCTGCTCCAATACGAACGATCGGTACATGGCGGTGTGAACACCAGTGGAGCCCAGGCTCAAGAAGCAAAATCCTCACTGCTTGATCTCGCTAAACAGTACCTCCCGCGAGATCAGAACAACCATGCTCAGCAGACATTGCGCAACAGATTACTATGCCTGGAGATGAATAATAAAGCCTACAAACTGACCCAACGCAGGGTGATAGCAGAAACACAAGCCGCGGCACCTGCGCTGGCTACTTCAATCCTGAAGGTAAAAGGGGCAGAATTCAGCCAGGAAGGTATTGAGGTACAGCAAGCCCTGATGGGCATTCAAGGCTGTGGCTGGGAAGGCGATCAGTTCAGTAGCAACGAACTCGCCCTGACCCGCGAGTGGCTGACAAGCCGAGCAATATCCATTTATGGGGGCACGAGCGAGATTCAAAAAAACATTATCGCAAAAAGAGTGCTTGGTTTACCCGATTAGAAATATATTTCCCTGGGTGGTGCTGAATTAAAACTCCAATTTTATCTATAAGGTACCCATATTCGCCATCACCTGTTAATGCTCACCGTTTAGGCACGCGTAGCAGTGTAATGAAAGCGCTGGATTTACTCAGCCCTGCCTATCCGAAAATATCCAGGTCAATATGATGCCCTTGATTGCGGTTACAGTGGCCATTGGCTCATCCAGCATAAAGTGATGATAGGAGCCTGGCACCATAAATATGGGTAGAGTCCCCGATGTTAATTCTTTCATATAAGGGGCCGCTAACGCACCTTCATCCGTTGAAAACTCTCCCAGGAGTACTGCGCTACGACATTTCAGACCGACAAACTTGTCACGTTGATCCACGCCCATTTCCAGAAAATCAAACAGCCCGGGATCAAACTTCCATGTAACTCCTCCCGTAACCGCACGCAATGATTGCTGGGCTATGAAATCAACCACATAAGCGTGCTGACAGGGTTGTTCCGGTATCAGGCGAAATCGCGCCAGAGCTTCGTCTTCAGCAGGGTAAATTCTTGTTGCCCTAGCTGGCTCACCACCCCTTTGATCAGCTTTTTTCCCCCACTCAATATATCGCTCTGGTGGTTCCACGGTAAAATCCGCAAAGATAATACCCCCTAGCTTTTCACCAAAGTGATGTCCTGTTTCCAAGCCAACAAAACCACCAAAACTATGCGCCACTACAAAAGGTTTGTCGCCTAAATGAGCTGCTTCACAGACAGCCATAACTTCCTGTGCAAATAGGCTACCACTGTAAGTGGATCTCCATCCACTATCACCATGACCCGATAAATCCAAAGCCACTACCCTGAATTGATCAGCAAGAAATGGCGCAACAAATCTCCACCATTCCAGATGAGCATTACTGCCATGAATCAGGACAATACCCGGCAAACCAATCGTTCCCCAAGATCGGTAATGAACTTGACAGTTCTGCACCTCTACAAAGCCTTGGCTCACTTTGGCTTTTAATGCCCTGTTGAACCATTCAGGTGGGTTTTTGGCAGTCATAACATTCTCGTCGCTTTAGAGCGCGCATAATGTACCACATTCTTTCGAGTACAGTACTGGCGTTATCTATTTGCATTTCTGCTTCGAACTGATAATGTCCGGCCATCATCCCATGCAATCAAAGGAGACTCAGGTGCAAATTAAAGGACAAAATGTTGTCATCATTGGTGGGACTTCAGGTATTGGACTCGCTACCGCTGTCGCTGCCAGCGCAGCAGGCGCGAATGTATGGTCAGCGAGTAGATCAGCAGACAAGGTCTCATCATGTCAGTCGGACTATCCAGATATCGAATTCTCCCAGGTTGACATCCATGACCCTGCTGGTCTAAAAGCACTCTTCGAAAAAACAGGAAAAATCAATCATATTGTTGGCGCTGCGACGGGCGCCAACCGGACCATGGTCCCTTTTATGGAGCAAACTGATGAACAATTCAGAGAAGCCTTCAATAAATTTTGGGGCTATACAAACGTCGTTCGGCAGGGTGCGCCTTTTCTTGTTGAGGACGGTTCGATAACGCTTGTCAGCGGCACACCGGCTCGAAAGTGCAACCCGGGAATGTCATCGGTTTCCTGTACTGGAAATGCAGTCGAAGGCCTGGTGCGAGCATTAGCGCTAGAACTAGCCCCTAGACGTGTCAATGGAGTCGCGCCCGGCATAATCGATACCGGCATGTTCGACCGATTGGGTGATAACAAAGCCGCTGCTCTTGAAAACATTGGCAAAGGTATCCTGCTTGGTCGAGTTGGAACTGCAGAGGAAGTCGCTGATGGCATTATGCTCGCAATGGGTAATCCTTACATGACGGGCGTCGTTCTCGATATAGACGGTGGCGCGTTACTGCCGTGAATCATCCTGTCATTACTTAATCGGTAATATCGCTTTACCAAGAGCTGCCTTGGAGGCAAAGGCAGCTAAAATCTCCTCCGCAGTACAGGCTTTTTGAATATAGTAGCCCTGACCCAGATTACAGCCCAATTGGCGGAGAATCTGCAACTGATCCTCGGTTTCGATGCCCTCGGCTATTATTTTCAACCCTAGGCTGTGCCCTAAATCAATAATGGCCTTGGTAATGACGAAATCATCCGAATCAAGGGCTAATTCTCTAACGAATGCCTGATCAATTTTCAACGTATCCAGCGGAAATCGTTTCAGATAGGCCAATGAAGAATAACCAGTGCCAAAATCATCGACACTGATCTTATGACCTCGTTCGCGAAAGGCCTCCATCAACTGGAAATTACTTTCTACCGCCGCCATAGCGATTCTTTCTGTTACTTCCAGCGTAATATCAGACGGAGCCAGTTCGGCCTGTGAAATTAGCTTATCCAGGCGAACAGGCAAGTCCGCATTGAACTGCTTCGCAGATATATTTACAGCAAAATTAAATCCTTTAAGGCCTTTATCCTGAAAGGCCGCCAACTGCCTGCACACCTGTTCTAACAGTTGATCTCCTAACGGCAGGATCAGTCCACTCTGTTCTGCCATTGGTATAAATTCTGACGGTGGTACTTCTCCTAATTCCTTGTGATTCCATCGTACCAGAGCCTCAAAGCTATTTATTTCCATCGTTTCGAGATCAACAATTGGTTGATAACAGCAAACCAACTCATTTTCAAGAATCGCCTCCTGAAGCGCAGAGCGAACATAGACAAATTTCTTTGCTTCTTCATACATCACCGAATTGAACACTACAAAACTACCTGCAGCCTCCTGCTTGGCTTTCTGCAGAGCTGTTTCACCATCCCTTATCAATTCATCCGCAGACTTGTATTGTGCCGAGTACTGAACAATGCCCGCACTGACTACGACACTAACACTCGAATCACCTGCCAGAATCAGGCTCCTTTCAATTTCAGCCTGTATATCATTTGTAACAACCACGCCTTGGCCTACTTCTCCGGCATCATAAAGCACTACAGCAAAAATGCCTCCACCAAAGTGTGAAATGGTATCCTGTGGGCTTAAGGCAGCACTAATGATCTGCCCTACCTCCACAATTACAGTATCACTAGCTTCAATTCCGAGCCCTTGCTTAATTACGCTGAGTCGATCAATACCAAACAGTACCATGGAAAAAGCGTCTTTATTCTCCATTTGATCATTAGCAGAATCAGATGAGATCATTCGGCTGCTAACTCGATCAAAAAATAACTGCCTGTTAGGCAATTTAGTCAAGGAATCATAAAAAGCGCTCCTGACAAGTTGCTCTTCCTGGGATAATCGTTGAGTTATATCTCTGAAGGTGACCACTTGAAGTTGTTCCTGGCGAAGTTTGAACCAACTTACGCCGATCTCAATAGGAACTCTTTCTCCATTGCTGCTAGTTAAATACTGACGGGTTACTGACTGGTCGACTATTTCGAAGTCCGGGCCCGGTACCTCCAGCACGACAACCTCATCACCATCAGCAAATGCACCCAACGTGAATATGGAATCCAAATCCGCACCCAACAGCGATTCTTCAGAAATACCTAATATGCGGGTCGCAGCCGCATTTGCTAGCAACACCTTTCCTTGTCTGTCTGCAGTAACAACACCATCATCAATATTACTTACCGTTGCAATAAGACGTTCGCGAGCAATTTCTAGCTCCACATCCATTTGATGTTCATAGAGAGCAATCTCAATCGTGATTTCGAGTTCTCGATTATCAAAAGGCTTTAATACATAACCATATGGAACGGTTATCTTAGCTCGAGCCAGCGTCTCTTTATTTGAATAAGCTGTGCAAAAAATAATGGGGACGTCATACTCAGCTCTAATATTGGTCGCAGCATCAATGCCATCCATTTCTCCACGCAGGTTGATATCCATCATGACCAGGTCAGGCCGCAAATCAAGGACGCGCGTCACTGCATCTTCACCTCGAGCTGCGGTCCCTACCACTTCGTAATCCATCTTCTGTAATCTGGACTGTATATCCCTGGCAACAATGACTTCGTCTTCAACAACAAAAATGGTGTTTTTAGTCATTATCGCTTCTCCCGCGGGAATTCTATCGTGAAACTCGCGCTCGGCTCGCCCTTAACCTCGAGACTGCCTTCTAGCTGCTCAGTTAATATCGACACGATTTCCATCCCCATGGACGTGTTCCTGCCAAAATCAAATCCTGCTGGCAGCCCATTTCCATCATCACTGATGTGCAAACGATAATTATCACCCTTTGGTGCAAACTCAATATCAATGTTACCTATTCCCTGCCTATCTTTAAATGCATGCTTGAGTGCATTGGATACCAACTCATTTAAAATGAGCCCACATGGAACTGCAGTTTCAAGGTCAAGATGAACATCACCAACCACGATATTGAGGCAAATTTCGACGTTAGGCACCACATAAAATCGGCACAGGCTATCAGCCAGCATGCGGATGTAGTCATCCAGATCAATTGACAGCAAACTGTCCGACTGGTAGAGGTTCTCATGAATCAACGACATTGACTTGATTCTATGCTGACTTTCACCCAATAAATTCGATAAGCCCTCATCCACTACCGAGTCGGCCTGCATATTGAGCAGACTAGATATTACTTGCATATTATTTTTAACTCGATGATGAACTTCTTTTAACAATAATTCTTTTTCTTTAAGCGATTCCGCTAATTCTCCTCTAGCGTATTTATGCTCGAGGATTTCTTTTTGTAGCGCTGCTGATCGCTCAGCAACCAGATTTTCTAGATTACGACGATAATCCTCAAGTTCAGCTTCAGTTTTCTTGCGCAAGGAAATATCCCGGGAAATGCAGACGAAAGCTGACCCTTGACTGCCACTTTCAACTTCACTTTCACTAACCGACGCAATCGTCACCTCGGCAGTGGAACCTTCACTATCTCCCTGCAGAGAGACTTCTCCATTGTATCTACCGTTGCTGGCCAAGGCTTGTCTCACTTCAATTATTTCATCATTATGATTAAAAATAACGGGTAATAACTGCCGGCCTTGAGCCTCTTTCGGTGCTAAGCCGAACATAGATTCGATGGCATGATTGGCATAAAGAACGACCCCATCTGGATCAGCTATCACAATACAGTCAGTCGCTTCTTCCAACGATTCGATATATAGCTGCAATCGCTCGCTATAGCGCTTTTCTGCTTCGAATCGTTGGCGCCGAGTGTTGTTCTGTAAAAGCAGGTACAGTGCTCCAGCAGCAACAACAAAATAAAGAAAATAAGCCCACCAAGTCTCCCATGGTGGCGGTTCAACTCGAACCCCAATGCTCGTTATTTCATCGTTCCAGAGTTTATCGTTATTTGAGCCCATTAACTCAAAAGTATAATTTCCAGCATCAAGGTTAGTGTAAGTTACCCGGTGTTCACCATTAGACTCAATCCATTCGGGATCGAAACCAAGCAATCGATATTTAAAATCATTTTTTTTCGGTGCAGTAAAATCAATAACGGCAAATTTAAAGCCAATTACCGAGTCGGTGTAATCGAGCACCAATTCCTCTGTTTCCGATAGCAATTGGGGTAACGGATAGTTTTTGTTGAATTTACTGAACTCTGTCAGGACCACAGGTGCCAAGTGGGTATTTTTAATCCTGATATCTTCAGGATCAAACAAATTAAAACCATTGTTTCCGCCAAACAAAAGCAAACCATTGTCGAGTTTCAAATAGGCGCCACTGTTAAAATCATCGCTCTGCAGCCCATGGGTGGAGTCATAAACTTCGAATTTTCCAGATGTCGGGTCATACGAGGTCAGCCCTTTACCACCACTAATCCAGATTTTTCCGGCCCTATCCTCTAGCAAACCATATACCGAACCACTAGCTAGCCCATCGGTTTTCGTATAATGAGAAAATTCTCCAGACTCAGGAGAATAGAAGCTGACCCCTCTGTCTCGCGTTCCTATCCAAATGCCCTTGTCGGTCTCCAAAAGAGACACAATATTATTGCTCGACAATGACGAGCTATCGTCGGGAATATGCATAAAAGAAAGTGTATCGCCCGTATCTGGGTCCAGTACAATTACGCCGCCTCCATTGGTGGCAATCCAAATATTTCCATCGCTGGCCTGAATAATATCCAAAGCCTGTAGCGACGAAAATTGACCATGAGGGTTATTAGACACAGGGTAGCGTCGAAAGTTATCATCCCCCAGGTATAAGTTTACCCCACCACCATATGTGGCCACCCAGAGCCGCTCCTGGCGATCAACATAAATTCTCGTAACGGCATCAATTGAAAGAGAATTCATATTGCTTGCATCATTAAGATAAACCCGATCAAGCATTCCTTTTCGTAAAACATGAATGCCATTGGCCATGGTTCCCGCCCAGATTTCATTCCGGAAACTCTTCACTGCCATGACCCTTCGACCGTTCGGGCCTAGATCGCGAGAATCGAATACTTCGGTAGTTTTCTGGTTCTGACGCCAGATACTGATACCTTCAAAGGTACCAATCCATAGATCCCCATTTTCATCTTCGGCAAAAGAAGAAGTTGGTGGACTCGAAACAACATTCTCAGAACTGGATTGCAATTTGAATACAGGAAAAGTTTCTACTGTGGCATTCCACTTGCTGATGCCATTGTATGTTCCAACCCAGATAACACCACCCAGATCCTGAAATAAATCAATAATAGTTTCATCGCTGATACTCTTCGGATTTCTGAGATCAGAGCGGAATCGTTGAAAGTCATTGGTTTCCGGCCTCCACAAATTGAGACCGGCATCTGCGCCTATCCAAAGTGATCCGCTAGCGTCACGAATAATGGCCCTTACACGATTGCTACTTAACGAACTGGCATCATCAGCCCTCGATTTTAGATGAATCCATTCATTACTACTTTCATCGAGTATGCCAATACCATGAGACATTGTCCCAATCCATTTCCGGCCAAGTGTATCGGATTGGATAGCCCTAACCTGACTTTCAGGAATGGAATTAGGATTTGACGGGTCGTTTTTATAGTGTTGAACGACTAATCCAGCAGCATCTAACACCGTCACCCCATCCTCTTCAGTTCCAACCCAAAGCAGACCTTTCTCATCCACAAACAATGCCCTGACGCCCCCTTTGCCAATCGAATCTGGTCTCGTAAGATCGTGTTTAAACCAACTGAACTGACCATCCTTATAGCGGACCAAACCATTATTGGTCCCTAGCCAGACACTGCCATCGATCCCTTCAGCCAAAGAAAATACGGCGACTATTTCTCGGCCAGGCTCCTCAGCAAAATCCAAGCGGTGACGAATAAATTTGTTATGAATTGGGTCATATAAATCTAACCCTGCATCAGTCCCTACCCACATCCGCCCGAGAGAATCAGCCAGAAGCGCATGGACCTGGTCGTGTGAAAGTGAGAAAGCATCGGTTTCTGAATGATAGAAAACTTTAAAATCATAGCCGTCATAACGATTCAAACCTTCCTGAGTCCCTATCCAGATCATACCGTCTGAATCCTGGGCAAAAGAAGTTACCCCATTCTGGGATAGACCCTCCTCTGTATTGAGGTGATCGAAATTAACCATCCTTTGATTAACCATTTCACCCACAGCAAAAGTCTGCAAGGGAACCTGAAAGAGTAAAACGGTCAATCCAAGTAATAGTGAAATTCTACGAACAGCAAACGGAAAACGGCGCTGGGCCGAAACAAATCCTGCAAACCTTGAAGCTAATTTATTCCGCTTAATGGATATTGCTTTGAGGTGGCTTAATTGATCTCCTGAGAACAAGGCGCCTATCCAGATAATTTAATCACCTATGAAAGCAGTAATCTGTTACAGGTACAAGATCCAATTAAGCCGATTCAGCATGTTCTCTAAAATTTGCCTAAATCCCTTACGCTTTTGACATTACAAATTCCAGATAAAACCCGCATTCTCAGGAGAGGACAGATTCCAGATAAAACC
>Ga0206679_10001128_pt1 | contig 22235 bp, 22 predicted proteins | sample M110012015metaG_FD_155464 | JGI IMG/M metagenome (GOLD analysis project Ga0206679, IMG submission 155464) | Ammonia-oxidizing marine archaeal communities from Monterey Bay, California, United States - M1 100m 12015 | ecosystem: Environmental > Aquatic > Marine > Intertidal zone | place: USA... | reverse complement strand
TTCTCAGCGATTATTTCAATTCTAGGAAAACATGAAAGATCAGAAGGAAAAAGGATCACCCGTAAGAATCGGAATTACCGTTGGCGACATCAATGGTGTTGGGCCAGAAACTGTGCTAAAAGTGTTAAGCGATAACCGCCTGTTTTCTAATGCAACACCTATTATTTACGGTTCGAATTCATTGATAAAATTCATGAAATCACACATGGATTTGAATCAGTTCAACTTCAATGGCATCAAGGTGACCGATGAAGCAAAGCCGCGAAAGGTTAATTGCCTTAATCTCTGGGAAGAAGATATAGAACCAGAATTTGGCCAAGCCACGAAGAAATCAGGAGAATTAGCCTTGAAATCTTTGCAGGCAGCGGTATCAGATCTTGCTTCAAACAAAATCGATGTTCTAGTTACCTCACCGATAAACAAGGACACGATTCAAAGTGACGAATTTGACTTCCCTGGGCACACAGAATACCTCGCTAGTATGAGTAACGTTGAAGATTATTTAATGTTCCTGGTTGCTGACGACCTTCGGGTTGGTGTTGTAACGGGGCACATTGCTCTTAAAGACGTAGCCACAAACTTGACTTCGGATAAGATCATCAGCAAGCTCAAGTTAATGACCGATAGCCTTTCGAAAGACTTTGGGATTTCGATTCCAAAGATCGCCGTGTTGGGGCTCAACCCACACGCAGGCGATAATGGACTACTGGGTGAAGAGGAGAAGTCGATCATCTTGCCTGCGATTCGCGAAGCACAAGATGCTGGCTTATATGTCTACGGTCCATTTGGCGCAGATGGATTCTTTGGATCGCCCGCGTATAAAGACTTTGACGCAATTTTAGCCATGTATCACGATCAAGGGTTGACTCCTTTTAAGGCTATGGCATTTGATCGTGGAGTGAATTTTACCGCTGGTCTTCCAATCGTCAGAACCTCTCCAGACCACGGTACAGGATATGATATTGCTGGAAAAGGTGCTGCATCGCCAGATTCCCTTAGGAACGCGATTTTCACCGCCATTGATGTGTATAATAATCGGCGAGATTATAAAGTCTTGACAGCCAATCCATTAGAGATTAAGCCTAAGAAAACACGTGCAGAAGCAGAGAGCTAGAAAAATAGGCGTTAGATCGGGATTTAATTATTAAATTTGCCGTCCCTTAAAAATTAGGCCTTGAGAAAGACTGGCGACTATAGCATACAATTCACCGGGCTTAAGTTGGGGAATCATCAGTTTGAGTTTATACTTGATGAAAAGTTCTTTGAGCATTTTGAGTATAGTGAGATCAGCAAGAGCAAGATTGAATTCTTGATCAATCTCGAAAAGAAGAACAACATGCTTGTTTTGGATTTCGAGGTTCATGGCAAAGCAGAGGTGCTTTGCGATAGATGTCAAGAAAATGTGGAGATTGATTTGGGCCATGAAGATCGCTTGTTTGTGAAGTTTGGAGAACAGACTTCGACTACAGAAGGTGAGATTTTGATTCTAGGGCCTCAAGAGTTTGACGTGGATTTATCACAGTACTTGTATGAGTTTAGTCATTTGGCTTTGCCTGCTAAACGAGCGCATAAAACGATGAATGCTTGTAATGAAGACATTATCCAGATTCTCGATGAGATGATGGAAATTGAAGAAGAAAAGAAAACGGATCCTCGATGGGATGCTTTGAAGCGACTAGCGGATCCAGAATAATAACAGTGAAATAGAAGACCATGGCACATCCTAAAAGAAAAACGTCCAAGGCACGCAAAAGGAAAAGACGTACGCACTATAAGGCAGAATTGCCTACAGTTGCTACTTGTGCAACTACTGGACAGTCACACCTGTTTCACAGAGCTCACTGGCACGAAGACAAATTGTACTATCGTGGTCGAGTTTTGGCAGAAAAAGAGACTGCTGAGTAGACCCTTTTTGCCCAAAAATATTCTAGGGAGTCATTACTGGCTCCCTTTTTTATTGGAGTTATACGCGATTCGGCTGAGAGTGAGAAAAATCTATCTTAGCGCCTTTGTTTTTTTCCGGCAAACCTTTAACTAGCGGAATATGAGTAAGATCAGGGCGGCAATTACAGCTGTTCACGGATACGTCCCACCAGACCTGCTTACCAATGCAGATTTGGAAAAGATGGTGGACACAACAGATGAGTGGATTCGCACACGTACTGGCGTCGAAGAGAGACACATTCTCAAAGGCGAAAACAAAGGAACTTCTGACATGGGAGCGGAGGCCGTTAAAGGTCTATGTGAAAAACGCGGAATCGATCCTAACGAAATTGATCTCATTATATGTGCGACAGTCACAGCAGATCATGCTTTTCCCGCAACAGCCAATATCATAGCAGATAAAGTTGGAATCAAGAACGGATGGGGTTTTGACCTCAATGCCGCTTGTTCTGGTTTTGTATATGCTGTTTCAACTGCGACTCAATTTGTCGAGACTGGCAAATACAAGAAAGTAGTTGTTGTTGGCGCGGATAAAATGTCTTCGATCGTGGATTACACAGATCGAACTACATGCATCATTTTCGGTGACGCAGCGGGCGCTGTTCTCCTTGAACCAACAGAGGAAGAAGTTGGAATCATGGATTGCATTCTCCATGCAGATGGGTCAGGGCGACCATTCCTTCATCAAATGGCTGGGGGGTCTTACATGCCTGCTTCTCACAAGACAGTAGACGATAAACAACACTTTATTTTCCAAGACGGTCAACCCGTATTTAAGAAGGCCGTAGTAAGCATGGCAGATGTCAGCTACGAGATCATGGAAAAGAATAATTTGTCCGCTGATGACGTCGCCTGGTTGGTGCCGCATCAAGCTAACAAACGCATTATTGATGCTACCGCTCGTAGGATGGGAGTTAGCGATGACAAAGTGATGGTCAACATCCAACGTTATGGCAATACCACCTCAGGCACAATACCCTTATGTCTTTGGGAGTGGGAGAACAAGATGAAAAAGGGTGATAATATTATTCTGTCGGCCTTTGGTGGTGGATTCACCTGGGGATCGATTTGGCTCAAATGGGCCTACGGCGAGTAGATTTTAATCTCTTCGCGGAACAAAATTGAATAACTTTCGAACTTTATTAAACTCACGGTATGGACCTAAATGAGATTCAGAACCTGATAAAATTCGTTTCCAAAGCTGGAGTCACAGAAGTGGAAATCGAACAAAAAGACTTTAAGATCACAATCAAAGCGGAACCTTTAGCCAAGAAAGGCAAAGGCCAAGCGGCGGTTCCTGAGATGCCGGTTGTTCATCAGGTGCAAGTTCCTGTGCAAAGTATGCCTCCGGTTGCGGCAGCTCCGGTTGCAGCAGTGCCAGTAACGGCCCCTCCGGCTGCAGCAGCACCTCCTGCTGAAGAAGAGAACAGCAACTTGATTGAAGTTAAATCACCGATGATCGGAACATTCTATCGTTCCCCTTCTCCTGACAAGCCAGCTTTCTTTGAAGTTGGTGAGACTATTAAGCCAGGAGATACAGTTTGCATTATCGAAGCGATGAAACTGTTCAACGAAATTGAGTCTGAGGTATCAGGAAAAATCGTCAAAGTGCTAGTCGATGACAGTACTCCGGTGGAGTATGACCAGCCACTATTCTTAGTAGATCCTTCATAAGCACTAAGCCAGCTTACCATGTTTAAGAAGATACTTATTGCCAATCGCGGCGAGATCGCACTTCGTGTAATTCGCACTTGTAAAGAAATGGGAATCAGCACAGTAGCGGTATACAGCACCGCAGATGCTGACAGCCTTCACGTTCGATTCGCTGACGAAGCGGTTTGCATCGGACCCAATGCTGGATCCGAGTCTTATCTCAAGATTCCGAACATCATTGCAGCTGCCGAAATCACCAATTCAGATGCCATTCACCCAGGTTATGGATTCCTTTCAGAGAATTCACAATTTTCAAAAGTATGTGGCGAAAATGGTGTCAAGTTTATCGGAGCATCACCAGAGATGATCGACGGTATGGGAGACAAGGCTGCTGCCAAAATGACCATGAAAAATGCCGGTGTACCGACTATCCCCGGTTCCGAGGGCATCCTTGCTGATCTCGCTGAGGCTACGAAATGCGCCAATGAGATTGGATATCCTATCATGCTCAAAGCTACCGCAGGTGGGGGTGGCAAGGGTATGCGAATGGCGACAAATGACGAGGACCTAGCAGAAGCATGGGAATCAACTCGCCGTGAGGCAGGTGCTGCTTTCGGAAACGATGGCATGTACATGGAAAAATTCATCGAAGAGCCACGCCACATTGAGATCCAAATTGCTGGAGACAAGAAAGGCAAGGCATGTCACATGAGCGAGAGAGACTGCTCTATTCAAAGACGTCACCAAAAATTGGTTGAGGAAACTCCTTCTCCGTTCATGACGGACGAACTTCGCGAGAAAATGGGGCAGGCAGCGATTCTCGCTGCTGAAGCGGTAAAATATGAAGGCGTTGGAACTGTAGAGTTCTTGGTAGACAAGCACCGCGATTTCTACTTCATGGAGATGAATACACGAATTCAGGTCGAGCACACGATCACAGAGGAAGTGATCAACTACGATCTAGTCAAAGAGCAAATCAAACTAGCTTTTGGCGATAAAATCTCGGGAAGAAATTACTACCCAAAGATGCACGCGATTCAGTGCCGTATCAATGCAGAGGATCCAGAACGCAATTTTGCTCCTTGCCCAGGCCGTATCACCGATTATCATGCTCCTGGTGGGCACGGAATTCGAGTAGACACGCATGCCTATGCGGGGTATATGATTCCTCCTTATTACGATTCCATGATCTCAAAACTGATCACCGTGGCCCAAACAAGGGACGAGGCGATCACAAAAATGGAACGAGCCCTAGACGAGTACATCATTGAAGGTGTGAAGACGACGATTCCATTTCACAGAAAGTTGATGAAGAATGAGAAATTCCGTGCTGGAGACTTCACTACGAAGTTCATGGAAGACTTTGAGATATAAGGATTAACTCCTTGCTTTCTTGAGAATTTCTGTGGTCGAAAACCCTTCTACTAAAGGAATGGTCTGCACTACCCCGCCATTTTTTATTACTTCATCAGAACCGACGATGTAACGTTTGTCACTGTCATCCCGAACTTCAGGGTCGTAGTCCCCGCCTTTTGCCAGTACAGCGGGCATGACATCCAAAATGAGCTTGATCGGTGTCGTATCATCGAAAATGACCACGGCGTCCACACATCTGAGAGCCGCTAACACTTTAGCCCTCGCTTCCTGAGGGTTAATTGGCCGATCATCCCCTTTTCCCAAGGTGCGAACGGAAATATCTGAGTTAAGACCTACCACCAGTCTATCTCCTAAGGCGCGAGCTTTTCCCAGGTAGTCGACATGACCCACATGCAGGATGTCAAAGACTCCATTAGTGAAGACGACTTTGTGGCCTTCCTCTTTCCAGTGTTGTATTTGATCAAGCGTGCGCAACAGCTTTGTTCTTTCTGAATTTGACAAAGGAAATCCAACCAAGCCCGATAAGTCCGGTGGATATAATCATAGAGGCTTGAATAGCCCATACAGCGAAAGCATAACTATTTCCGAGCTCCTCGCTAAGACCTAAAAACCCAAATGCAAACACAGTTGCAAATTGATAGGATCCAGTTCCATTTGGCGCAGGAAAAATCATGCCCCACCCTCCAGCAATCATAATAACCAGTACAGTTAACATAGACGTGTGCCCCAACCCAGGAGAACCCAAGAATACCACATAAGCCATGAAATAATAGCATGCCCAGATAAACAAAGTATGAGCAATAAATCGTCCCTTCTGCTTCATGTCCAAAACTGACCTGAATCCATCTTTGAGCCCCAAAAGAAATGGGACCACTTTTGCTTTCACGAACTTGATTTTCACAATCCTCTTCCGTAAAATGATGACAGCGACAAACCCGGAAACACAAGCAAGGAGTCCTAAAACAACACACAACATTGCATTTTCAGGCAATTCCGTTCCATCAATTACTTGCATGAATTCTCCAGTATTTCCAGCAAGAGCAATCAACATAAACAGTATGAGCATAATGAAATCAACCACGCGTTCTGTGATGACGGTGCCCAATAGATGATCAACCGGGACGCCGTCTGTTTGATTCAAAGCCGCACATCGCGCCACTTCTCCGGAACGGGGAACCAAACTATTCGCCAAATACGAAAATGACACTGCGGCAATGCTGTTCAAATACTTGGGTTCATGATTCAAGGGACGCAATAAGGACTTCCATCTGATACCGCGGCTGACAATTGCCGCACACCCAAGCACCCACGAAATGACAGCCCAAAACAAGTCTACATTTTCGATGTAGCCCCAAAGTTCTCCTGAAGTTTTCTCTCCATACAGATCGTACATCAGATATCCTCCAATCCCAAAGAAAATTAAGTACACAACGATATTCCGTAGGCGTTTATTCAATCGAGTCAGAGTCTATTCGTAATTGTGTCTGGAAAAATAAGAGTTGGCCTGAAGGACTTAGCTGCATCCATTTCCATCTGGGCATACGAGATGATGATAACGACATCACCAACGGCAACTTTTCGCGCTGCGGGCCCGTTGAGACAAATCTCTCCGCTACCTCGCTTGCCCAATATGATATATGTTTCAAGTCTTTCGCCATTGTTGACATTAACGATCTGGACTTTCTCTCCCTCGATCATATTTGCCCCTTCCACCAAATCAGGATCAATCGTCACGCTACCGATGTAATTGAGGTCTGCCTCAGTCACGGTAACTCGGTGAATCTTGCTCTTCAGAACTTCCACTAACATGCTGCAAAAATACCCTTTTTCCGTCGATCGAGGTGCGATCAATAGCCTTCGTTAACTCTAATTTTTATCTCCGTCCTTCTGTTCAAAGCGTGTTCTTTTTCATCACAGTCTGCATCGTCTAAACAATGATTCAGGAGCTGCATCTCACCAAAGCCCTTTGCCTCAATTCTCTTGGGCTCGATTTGTGCCCCAGTCAAAAACTTAAATGCATTTTGTGCTCGCCTTTCACTCAGTTCATTGTTATAATCAACTGTCCCTCGGCTGTCAGTATGACTATAAAGAACGATAGAGACCTGAGTGTTGCACAACATGATTTTGGCCAATTGGCCTAATTGCTGCTCTGCCACAGTATTCAAATTGGCGCTATCCAATCGATAGTAAATGTTCTTAATAATGAATACCTCATCTTCTCTGATAAACAGCTCTTCGCTATTCTCATCCACCAGTCGCACAGCGTCTTGTATAGGAATGCGACTAAACTTGGCAAGGCCATCTTCTATAGGAATAACATGTTCTTGATCCCCTTCGAAAATCACAAGCTGCAATTCCCGATCACCTTCTTCGACACAGAACATGTAGTCAGACAAGGGTCGAATATCCGGCACAGAAAAATTTCCCTCGAGGCTGGTATAGGCCAAAGCCAAAAGATTCTCCTCATCATCCATTATGTAAACCGGCTGCACTTTGTTTAAATCCCCCGGCTGGTTCTCAAAGACTTGACCTTGGATGGGGATGGTGAGGACACTTTGATCCACATTCTCCAGATGGCTCAAACTGTTGTACTCATCCAAGGGCAGAAAGTCAAAAATGAAGAAGCCATCTTTACCTAGACGAAACATTCGTACTCGGCTTCCATCTTCATCAACGAAGAAAAAGACGCACTGTTCTAAGATAGATTTGGGCACGCCAGATACTTGAATCTTATATGAATGATTCAGCACTAAGCCAGGTAAATCGATCTCGCCCGTCGTCGAAGTGGAATCTGAAATGATCTCTTCTCCTAACGCATTGAACACTTTTAGGTCGGCATGGATAATGGGCTCTCCCATGCACTCTAACAATCCAGATAGCTTTGGCTGACCCGATGCATCATGCTGTTTTCTAAGGAGATAGATGTCATCACTTTCTCCTCCTCTATTACTCGTCAAAAAACCCAGCTCATCATCTATCCAAACGAGCATAAAATCATCTCCTTTAGAATTAAACGGCGCATCCAATTTCCTGAGTTGACCCTCTTGACTCTCTTTCCAAGCAGCATAAATCTCCATACCCTGCCCTTGGCCATTCTTACTAAAGAAAACCGTATCCGCGAAGGTTGTCGGAAAAACCTCATTTAAGTCACTGTTCAAATACGACTGATTAACCGGAATGGACCATTGATCGTCCAAAAAAACTGAGTACCAAATATCCATCCCGCCACGACTGCCTTTCATATTGGAAGAGAAATAAAGAAACCCCTTATCGGAAACCCAAGGATGCATGACATCGTGAGAATGAGAATTGTGTGTGAAGGGTTGAGCTTCCGTCCAGACGTCACCCTTCCATTTGCAGCTATACAAACCCACGTGCGATCGATGCGTTTCGCTAATTGCGTTAGCGGTAGAGAACCACAGAGTTGAATCTTTCTCAGAAAAATGGGCTGTTCCAACATCAAGTTCACCCAAATCATGGAACATCCTTCCGATGATCTCCATTTGATCAAAGGTCGCACCACGCTTTGCCTGATTTAGACTAAAACTCCTTTTGCCTAAAGCTCTATCTGAGTGTCTCTGTCTTTTGTCTGCGGAAGAATAGATAACCCCATCAAAAAAGGAGGTGCAAAGAATCTCACTCTGATCGGAATTTAGGCCTTGGGACTCGGTAATTGACCAATATTGCCCAAGAGCTAACCCGCTGAACAACAACAAGATATTTGTAACCAAAACTCTCACTTGAAATATCGAATGGATTGTGTGCTTGATTTGCTCAAGGCAAAATTAATAGCAAGGAAAATCTCATGTGACCCTCTGCTGCTAGGCAGCCTTTGATTTGAGAAAAAGTCAAAAGTATAACCCGCTCGAAGACCCTTCCCTAATTCGAACTCCATTAATCCAAAGATTGAGTTTCCACTTCGCCAACCAGCCCCTACCCAGATTTGTTCGCGCCAGAAAAACTGGGCGCTGGCATCAAACGAGAGTTTACCGCCAGGAATAAATCGTGTTGATAAAACAGGTTTGATCGCATGACGGTCGATAGGATACGTATATGCAACGAACGCATCAACATGACGATTCAGAACTCCGGCGACGGAGATATAACTCAAATCAGGAGTGCTCAGGTTTGAAACCTGAATCCCTGCTAAAATTCGTTCAGACCAATAAAGCACACTGAAATCTGCATTCAATGCCCACGACCCCTGCGGTACAAAATTCGTTTGTTCGGCGGTAACCGTATACGCCCCACCTGAGTCAAAATTGGCTCCCACAAAACCGGGTGCTAATGCGAAAGCTAGTCGCGACTGATTGATCTCAAAGTGGTATGCGATGACCAGTTTGATGAATGTCCAATCATGTAGGCCAATACTCTCTTGTCTAACCTGCATCCCCCCACCAATTGATTTTCCAAATGGAGCGTGCATAGACAACATCCCCGTCCGAGGTGCTCCTTTGATGTTCAACCATTGATTTCGATAACGAAGGGCGAAACTAGCATCATCATACTGACCTGCGAATGCATGATTAACGTCAAAGATGTTGAACTGATGTGCATTGTACATCCACATTTGTTGAGCTTGGATGCCTCCCGCGAGACTTAAAAGCAAAATGGACGATATGACTAACCTTCGTGTCATCTGAATAACTCAATAAAACCTTCAAATATGAGATCATCGGTGGCCCTAAACTCATAGAAATATGTGCCAACAGGCAGCTCTATTCCATCACTATCCTCCCCCTGCCAAAAGACAGATAAATTGTCGTAGTTGAGACCTTCCCAGACTTTCTGCCCCCATCGATTGTAAATGAATACTTGATTGGATGAGAATTGCGGCAATTCAACATTCAAGATTTCCCAAAAATCATTTGCAAAATCCCCATTGTTGGTCACTGTATTTGGGAAAAATATTTCACAGGCTACTAACTGACTTGGATCGATGGAAATTGTGACTGATGAGTTACAGCCAGCTCCAGCGACTATCTCCGCCACATAGTCTCCCGCCGGCAAGAAGACATTTCCGGTTTGATAAACGACATCGTTGATGATGATTTGATCAATCTCGTTTGCACAACCGAAGACCTCATCGACCTGTACTTCGGCCGTGGTTCCGCAGGCTGGATAATTAATCAAAAAATCGACGATCAAACTCGCTGATGGCGGTTGTTCAAATCCTTGTGTCAAGACTGTTCCATCTCCGGCTGTTGTGTATTCGACCTGACCTCCGGTACTTGAGATATAGTAACTCCCCGTTCCATTGACAGCAAAAGTGGAAATTACTTGACGCTCAAGGCTTACCTGTCCTAATCCAAATAGCGGGAGCACTAACAGTATGGCGGCAAATATTCTCAAGGTGTGATATCTCCATTAATGACCCACCAATTCACTCCATCGCTAATGATGGTGAAAGCCAAATTTTCGGCCCCAATTATGAGATCGTCTTGGCCATCGACGGTCTCGGCACCGTCAGTGAGGAGAATGAGGTTGTTAGGAAAACTTGACGAGAAGATTTTGAATACATATTCTCTTCCGTAGCACGAGCCTGCGGAAGGTAGATTGATCTCAACATTGGCGTTCGTAACGTCGGCGATAACCACGTGGTTGTTTTCATCTAAATTCACATTGATCGGCCCAGTGACTTGACTCACCCCAAAGGCGACTGATCCAGTTACCTCGAGATGGCTTGTTGGGCTTGCTGTACCTATTCCAATAAAATCATCTTCGTTAAACACCACTCCGGTATCGGTTTCCCAATCTCCATCGTCGAGGAGTGGTGTGAGGTCAACCACATGGGCCTCACCACATTCGACCAAGTTTAGATTGTTTCCAACCAGCTGAAAAAGCGTGATGCACTCATCTGTCCCATTTCCCGCTAGAAGATCACCGAGATCTACAAAGTGCTCTTGACCACCTTCGTTCACTAGGAGAGAATCGTTGACAATAGTCATTGAAGTAATCAATTCATTTCCTGGATCCGCATCATCATCTCCGCCTGACGTTCCCGCATATAGCGCATAAGGCACTGAGAGCAGCTGCGAACTTCCTATCAATTCCCAAATACCATCACCTGGGTCAATTTCAACTTGTAGCCAATATTCCGCATTCCCCCACTGGATGAGGTCAAACGAAGGTGAATTGCCAGAGACGAAATTACCCTGTCCAATTACTAAACTGAATAATCCGAATTGATCTGTGGTCACTACATGATCTTCTACCCACATAGAGACAGTCTCGTTAGCCAAGATTGACAAACGGATTGTCAGCGCCGAAGAAGCTAAAATGGAACCGTCGGAATCTCTAGCGACAGCTTGGTAGCTGATTCCTTGGGGGGGTATCTGGGCGGATGAAATTATTGCTAAGGCAAGAAGCGTGACAACCGCCGACAGACGTCGAAGAATTTTCATTGAAGATGATCTATTTGAAAACCATCAAATTAGGAAATGGGTGAGGGTCAGGTTTACTGGCAAAATGGAAATATGAACAGGAGAATAGGGATAGCCCAACTATGCTAAAGCTCTGTTGAACAAAGGAAGAAACAGGCCATGTCGAAATTAACTCAAGTTCGCCCGCATTGCATTAGGCGGTTTACTTAATCGTGTTTCATAAATGCATTCAGATCGTGAAATCCTTAATCTTGCACCATGACGCTGATCAAAACATTGAATGGAAAGACTCCACAAATTGGAGAGGGTGGATTTGTAGCGGAAAACGCTACGGTAATTGGGAATGTTGTTGTGGGAAAAGATTGCACCATCTGGTACAACACGGTCATCCGCGGTGATGTCAATCGCATTCAAATTGGAGATCGAGTCAATATCCAAGATCTTACGATGGTGCATTGCACATACAAAACCGCCCCGACGTGTATTGGAAATGACGTTTCAATCGGACATTCAGCGATTATTCACGGCTGTGAACTGCAGGACTTCACCCTAATTGGAATGGGATCAATTGTGATGGATGGAGTTGTCGTGGAAACTGGTGCTATAGTAGCCGCTGGTGCCGTAGTAACCCAAAACACACGAGTTAAGAGTCGAAAAATTTATGCCGGAACGCCAGCTAAGGAAATCGGCGAAGTTTCTGATGAGATGTTTGAAAAGGTTGTGAAAAGGACAGCCGAAGGCTATGTCAAATTTGCAGGTTGGTATCAAGGCTGATCCCAGATTCTGACTTCTTCCAATTCTACCCTTTCTCCGAAGAAAATCATTGAGCTACGTGCAAAACTGGGCGTATAGTCAGACACAAAAAACTGAAGTGTGGAAGCTGTGCTGGAAGTGGAGTTAAGTTTCGCGACCTTTAATTCTCGCGCAACAGTTCGAGCCACAACTTCAGCAGAGTCAATCACTTTCACTTTCCCTTTATAATACTTTTCGACTTCCGTCTTGATCAAAGGGTAATGGGTACAACCTAGGACGATCACATCAACGTCTTTCAACGAAGGTTTTGACAAATAGGAGTTGATGATGGTCTGGCTGATGTTATTGGCAAAATAACCCTCCTCTATCATCGGGGCTAAAAGTGGAGTTGCAGCCGATACAGCTTTGATCTCTGGCACCAATTTCTTCAGTCGACTTAGATAGACTCGGGACTTAATAGTCCCCTTGGTACCGATGACACCTATCGTCGAATTGGATAAGTATTCAGCTACATGTTCGACAACTGGATCGACAACATTGAAGCAAGGAATCCCTGCCTTATCACAAGCCGATTCCACAGCATCAAAGCCGTATGCTGAAGCTGTATTACAAGCTACGATCACAGCCTTACAGTCTTTGTCAATCAGAAATTGGGCGATACGTCCAGTGTACTGTTTAATGAGTTCTTTGGACTTGTCGCCATATGGCAGGTGAGCTGTATCGCCGAAATAGACAATTGACTCATTGGCCATGAGCTCGCGCACTGCGTGTGTGACGGTCATTCCTCCAATTCCGGAGTCGAAAATGCCTATGGGTTGGTGATTAGCGATAGGTGAACATAAAAAAACATCCCCACTATAGAGGATGTTTCTTTGATTCGAGTGAATATTTTTAGTTGGCGATGCCCAACTTCGTCTTTACGAGTGGCAGTAGGTCGTCTCCACCTTGGTAGAGCAGAACACCTATGCTTGAGTCAAATACGTATGTGTAGCCGTTCTCAGCACCTACATCTTCGATAGCTTTCTTTGCTTTGTCGATGAGAGGTTGTAGAAGCTCTGCTTCTTTCACCTGTAGCTCTTGAGCAGCAGTTTGCTGAAATTGACCAATCTGGCTCTCTTTATCCGTCAATTCTTTTTGCTTTGCTTGCAATACAGGCTCTGGCCATGTGGCTGCATTCTGCTGATAATCACCATACAAGGTCTGAAACTCCGTCTGTAAACTTGTTAGGTAAGTCTCCAAATCTTCAGCATGCTTCTGGTATTCAGCTTCCAAAGCAGCGCGTTCAGGCATTGCTTCGAGAAGAGCAGCCGAATCGACATGTCCTAGCTTCTGGCTAAACCCTGTTAGGGTTAGTGCCATAGCGCAAAATCCTATGAGTAGTTTTTTCATTTTCGTAGAGTATTTGTAATTATTTCTTGTTACGTCCTCCTTTAGGCGAGACCGTACTACCTGGCTTTCCACTACCCAATCCCTTGGATGTGCTTGACCCTTTATCAACATTGCCTTTCGGCTGATTACTATCTTTCTCAGGCTGCTCAATTGTTTCGCCTGGCTTAAATCCTAGCTTCTTTATCACTTGATCACTGACGTCATACTTTGGATTCGTGTAAAGCATGTTATTCTGCTTCGCTTTGTCAAACACCACCATGTATCCACGACTCGAAGCAACGTCCTTGATCGCTTCATAAATATCATCCTGGATCGGCTTGATAAGCTCTTCACGCTTATTGAACAATTCACCCTCAACACCAAACTTCTGCTTCTGCATTTGCATAGCCTGCTGCTTCATGTTGTCGATGTCGGTCTGACGCTTTTGCTTCATTTGTACTGTGAGAAGAATCTTCTCCGCTGCAAAAGCCTCTTCCAACCTCTGAATAGAATTGTATTTTTCCTCAATCTCTTCCTGCCAGTCCGAAGCGTAATCGTTGAGTTCACCTTGAGCGTCAGCATACTCAGGGACGTGCAACAAAATGTACTGCGTATCGATATAGGCAAATTTTTGCGCTACGCTAATTGACACTACTGAGAGAAGCAGAGTTGTTGTAATTATTAAGTTCTTCATTTGATTGAAATGATGTTGTTTCCGTAGCAAAAGCCAGCGAATTTAATGAAGTTTTCTAGAGCTCTCCAAGATTCATACCAATGCTGAAATGGAACTGCCCGCGCGCCATCCCTGGGAAGCTTGGAACGTCGTCAAAACGCCAGCCATAATCAAGTCCGAGCATACCAAACATCGGTAGAAATATTCTCAGGCCAACTCCACCAGCTCGCATTACGTTGAATGGATTCCAGTCTTGAGCTTGGCCCCAAGTTTTTCCAGCTTCTAAAAAGCCTAGCGTGTAGATATATGCATTCGGGTTAGTGGATAACGGATATCTGAGCTCCATCGTATACTTCGAAATGAGTGGCGCACCAACATTCTGACTTGGATTCGTCAATGTCAAATCATCGTATCCTCTCAAATTCACAATTTCACGACCATCGAGGACAAAACCACTTAGGAACACTCCGCCTAAATAAAACCGCTCAAACGGCGCCAAGCCAATCTGATCGTTGTAAGCACCCAAGAATCCGAATCCAGCTGCGGTGTGCAACACGAGATTGTGAGAATTGCCTTCCTCGCCTACTTTGTGTTTAAACAGGGTGGTGTACCACTTTGCTGTAAACTTTGCTTTGTAATACTCTACCCATCTAAACTTGTCTTGATCAGAAAGTGAAGCGTAGTCGCGCTCATGGCCCAGCATATCGTCGATCGCGGAGTACGGCGGTGTCATCTTTAGCGAAAGCTTGATATCCGATCCCCATGTTGGGTAAATCGGCTCCGATACCGAGTTTCTCTGCAAGCTAAAGTTCAGAGCAAAGTTATTAGCCTCTCCATCGTCGAAGGTGAAGAATGACCCAAACTCATTCAATTTGAAATGTTGGTAGCTGACGCCTGCTTGAAAGACAAACCAGTCATCGGGTCGTTGCCATCTCTGCCCGAAGTTCAAAGCCGCACCCGTAATTCTAAGATCACGTCTCAAGTCATTTACTTCGCTATCAATCTTCTTAGGCTGACCATTACTCTGTGTCGACTGCCAAGCCGAGAAACTCAATGAATTTGGCTTCTTTCCTCCTAACCAAGGCTCTACGAAAGAGAAGTTATATGATGTGAAGAACGTTCCGTTGGACTGTGCTCTTAGGCTCAATCGCTGTCCATCACCAGAGGGAAGAGGGCGCCAAGCCTCTTTATTAAATACGTTTCTAAGCGAGAAGTTGTTGAAGCTCAATCCAAGAGATCCAACGACTCGCCCGGCACCAAAACCTCCAGAAAGCTCTACTTGGTCGCTCGGCTTCTCTTCGACGACATACTCGATATCGACAGTTCCCTTTTCAGCATTCTGAATCGGGTTGATGCCGAATTTCTGTGGATCGAAATACCCCAACTGCGAGAGCTCTCGTTGCGTACGAATAATATCGTTTCTTGAGAAGAGATCCCCTGGCTGAGTACGAATCTCACGGTAGACTACTCGATCGTTTGTCTTCGTGTTTCCGATGACCGTTACCCGACCGATTCGGAATTTCTTGCCTTCGGTCATCCGTACTTGGATGTCGATTGAATCCCCTTCCACTAGAGTCTCAACAGGGAATGCATTAAAATTCAAGTAGCCATTGTCTTGATACAAAGCGGTGATATCCAAGCCGTTCTGGTTACCATACATTCTAGATTCAAGAAGGGATAAATCATAAACATCGCCCTTGCTAATATTGAGAACAGAATCAAGGCGTCCAGTGCGGTAAATCGTGTTGCCGACAAAGTCAATGTTTCTGAAATAGAACTTATTTCCTTCTTCTACAAAAATGTCCAGTTTGACCAACTGATCACTAACCTTTGTGAGGCTATCACCAACGATTCGAGCATTTCGGTAACCACTTTCGTTGTACTTGGCAATTGTGCGATTTAGATCCGCTCGAAATTCCTTTTCGAGGTATTTTGAAGGCTTGAGAAGACCCCACCAACGCTTTCTTTTAGTTTCCTTGAGAGAACGATTCAACTTGCCGAGTGGCAATTGACCCGCTCCGTTCCATGCGATAGTTTCGATTTTGACTTTCTCCCCACGATCAACTTTGATGATCATCTCTTCACTGTTTTCCATCATATCCGATGGTACAGTTGAGATGTTGCATTCTGCAAAGAGATAACCCTTTTCGATGTAGTAGTTCTCGACAATTTGAGTCGTACGATTGATCAGGTCTTCGGTGATAATTGTGCCTGACAGCAATTTGATATCATCATTGAGATTCTCAGCAGCTGTGCGTCTAACGCCCTCGTATTTGTGACGGAGAAGCCTTGGCATTTCCTGCAGATTTATATTCAGGAAAATCTCATTTCCACGAATCTCGGCAGCGTAAATCTCTACATCAGAAAAAAGTCGCTGCTTCCAAAGTGCGTTTATCGCTTTGGTTACATCCTCACCAGGGATGGTGATCTCCTCTCCTTCCTGAAATCCAGAAATAAGCTTAATTGCCTGAACATCAGCAAATTGAACACCGGTTACACTTACCCCTGCAATCGTATACGATCGCGGCACTTGGTAATCAATGGATCCACCAATTTTGGTAGGCTGAGCAAAGGATGAAAGACTGCTTAAGAAAAGGGCGATAAATAGGGCAAAGAGAGTTTTTTTCATCAGGCAATTATTTGTTCACTGGTTTTACCAAATCTGCGTTCCCTGCCCTGGTAGTCGCAGATGGCTTTGTAAAATTCTTCCTGATTAAAATCAGGCCAATATGTCTCGGTAAAATACAGTTCCGCATAAGCTAGTTGCCACAACAAAAAGTTGCTAATTCTATGTTCTCCGCTTGTTCTGATCATCAACTCTGGATCGGGAAAATTTGCCGTCACCAAATTTTGGCTGATCAAATCAGCGTCAATTTCATTCGAAGGGATGCCACTTTCAGCAATTTTCTTCACCGCATTGACAATTTCCCATTTAGCGCTGTAGGACAACGCAAGAATGAGGTTAACCTTGTCGTTAGAGGCAGTTTTTTTCATTCCAACTTCAAGTTCTTCCTTACACCGATTAGGAAGGTTATCGAGATCTCCGATGGCCCAAAGACGGACTCCGTTCTTATCTAGCTCCTCTATTTCATTCATTATAGTCTGAACGAGAAGGTCCATGAGCGCCTCAACTTCCTCAGGCGGACGGTTCCAGTTTTCGGTCGAGAACGCGTAAAGGGTCAAATATTTGACCCCCGAATTCATCGCTCCTTTTAGCGCAGCACGGACCGCTTCTACACCATTGAAATGGCCAAAGACTCGGTCCTGACCTTTGGATTGGGCCCAACGCCCATTTCCATCCATGATGATTGCTACATGCTTGGGGACAGTGTCGAGATCTATTTTATCGAGCCAGCTCATCCTGAGGCAAACGATTGGATACCTTGATAATTATGGAATTAAACTCCTTTAACAACCTCGCAAATATACAGTGTTGAGTAGAGCTGAGGATGTCAAATGTTGTCAGTTTTTAAATGCACAGAAGGGGTAGGGTCTCGGGCGGAAAATAGGGATAAAGAGGATAGGATTTTTTGTGCTTAAACGTGGTGCTTTTGGTGGTCGGTTTTAGGATAGCGATGATTTTAAGAAAGAGTTGAGAAGGGTGTATTGGGTAATTCAAAGATGTAAAAGTCCAAAGGGTTAAGCGTCGAAGGGTTCAAGACGCTATAGGGCCAAAGATTTAGGATAAGTATTCAAACGCGCTTCGGAGAGTTAATAATCGAAGGAGTTTCCTGGAGATATCTCAGAAATTAGGCGCAAAACACCTAGGTCGGAACGTACAAGAGAGAAGTCGGCATGAAGTGTGATGTGCATTGGATTAGCCTTAAGAGCCAGGGTGAGGGAGGAAATGTGCACACGATTCTATACCATTTATCGGTGTCAATCAATAAGTGATTCCTTAAGATCAATGGGTATTGTGGTAAGTAATTCCGAATGTGAGATGTTTGAATTCCAACGCAATCGGCATAACACGAAAGGTTATTTCCAGCAGCTCGTAGGCGATTTACCTAGGCGGATGCTGAGTGTGACGGTCGTGAAATTGTACCAGTCTTTTCGTCCGGAATCACCCCTTTGAAGGCCGGCATTTTGATCGTTAGTACCTTCTTGAAATACGCTACGATCAGCGAGGAGAGCAGAAAGCTGTCCGTTTTCTTCTTCGAGAACAGATGGACTAACGTACGCGCCACTAACATCATCGAAGTAATCGGTCCAAGTTTTACGCATTCCCCATTCTACATTAATGGCTAGAATACTGAAGAGATTGGCCTTTACTCCAGCTCCAAATGGCATTGAAATTCCGCTCGTTTTATACTTGAGAGCGCCTTCGGTAGTTCCTTGACCTTCGGTACCGAGCGGTTGAAGCTCATACCAGTTACCCATATATTCGGCCTGAGGACGCATGCTGTAGTATGCAAGGCCGATAAACAAGTAGGGAGAAATCGGATTCTGACGATCCCCAATTTGATAGTCGAAATAATTGATTTCACCTGTCACCGCCACTTCGAGCACGTCATTTCTAAACGAAAGATTTCGATTGACTTGCCAAGGATCAGTTGTGTCCAGATCGTATGCCTCAACTCTGCCATACATAAATGAACCCTTCATTGCGATCTTCTTGCTGATGTTGTTTCTGTACATCAACCCACTGGCCAGATTCATGCGGGTGCCGAAATGTTTTGTTGGATTGATATCGCCGATATAATAGGCTGTACCTGCAATGAGGCCCATTTCGCGGCTTCTATCCCATTTAGTCTGAGACAAGCCAAGAATGGCAATTGAGAGGAATGTTATGGTAAGTATGGCTTTCACCTGCGTTTCTAATGATAAAGAGCCCCGATTATTGTACAGGGCATGAGGTTATTCGTATTTGAAAGCAAAAGGTTCCCAAAAAGTGGGTAAAGATAGGGATAAGGGTTAGGCTGAAAGGCAAATAGAGGAAATGAGGAATACACAGTTGATTGTGGAAAGCGGCTAGTTCCTCCGGTCAATACCCCAATTCAACTTCTTTCGAATTGTGTGGAAGAAGTGCTGGCCAGGGAGGTTGACTAAAGAAATCTCGAAATCGGCACTTTTAATTTCTAAAACGGTATCAGCCGAGATTGTAAACGAGCGCGAATCCAGAGTTAACAAGTGATTAGGCTCTCTACCTTCGGCTTTCAATTTCACCACATTGTTATTACTCGGAATGACCATCGGCCGGACATTTAAATTGTGTGGAGCAATAGGTGTGAAAATGAAATTTCGAGAACCTGGCATGACGATAGGCCCACCACAACTGAGCGAATATGCCGTTGATCCTGTAGGAGTCGAGACTATCAAACCGTCTGCCCAATATGCGTTCATAAACGTGTCGTTCACCCAAGTCTTGACCGTGATCATCGACGACGAATCCTTTTTGTGCAACGTGGCTTCGTTGAGGGCGTATCCCCAACCGCGAAAATCTTCGTCTTGCGAGGAAACTTGGATCAACTCTCGATTGTCGATCGTATACTTCTTGTCCACCAGTGCAACTACCGATTCAGTAATGGTATCAATCGAAACGTTGGAGAGAAAACCAAGCCTACCGGTATTTACTCCGAGGATTGGGATGCCTGTTCCTCGAACCACACTTATCGTATCCAACAAACTGCCATCTCCACCGATACTAATAAGCAGGTCCAAGTCTGAAACCGATTCGGAAGCGAAAGTCTTCGTGTCGCCGTTTAGGTTTACCCGAGCTTTGAGAAAATTGGCAAATCGGTGATACACCAGTATGTCGACCCCATTGTTGGTCAACTCCTGAATCAGAAGTTTGATGGGTTCATCAAACTCTTCGCTGAATCTTGTACCGAAAATGCCTACACGCATGAGTACAAAGATAGACGGGAATCTAGATGTTCATGTACTTCATGAACTCATCATAACGATTTTGAAGATCATCGTTCGATTGCGCTTCTTGAAAAGAGGCTTTCACCTTATAGTCATAGCGCGAAAAAGTCTGAAGAATTCCGCCCAAATCTTCCTTGTTGATCTTGAGCGTCACCTCTACCCGATTCGAATTATCGATCGTAGTAAGCGTCGTGGAAAGAATCTTGGCGTCGTTTCCTTCTACAATTCCTGCAATTTCCTGAAGGGAATAATCGATCGCTTTCAACTCTAAAACGATAACTCCGCCCGGTTCTAACGCGGCCTGAGTGCGTGCAAAATGATCAATGAGATCAGTGAGCGTAATACAGCCTTCAAAATGATCGCCCACTGCAACGGGAATTACAGTCAAGTGATGTTCCGCGGTCAATTTTAGCACATCCAAAATGTGCTGATCCGGGTGTACACTAATGTCCATCAACTCATGCCCTGGATTAAGAAGGCCGTTTTGAGTAGCTCCTTGTACCTCAAGCTCGTCTTCCGAGACAAGGCCCAAGTATTTTTCACCTTCTATTACCGGTAAATGTGCAACCTTGAATTCCTCCATCAAGTTGATAGCATTTACTGGCTGATCTTTAAGAGTCAACTCCGGTACGTCGTGCGATATAATGTCTTTAACTAACAAGTGATCCTATGTGTAAGACGAAAGGTTTCTAAGTTTGTGGCCTGAAACGGAGCACAATTATCTTAAAAATTCCCTTTCTAGCTCAAAGTACTTGTACACTTTAATAATGCATCTGTTGAATACCTAGTAGTCCAATGACTCGATTAAGCGTTAATGTCAACAAAATTGCCACCCTGCGAAATGCACGCGGAGGCAACGTTCCCAATCTTGCGCAACTTTCGCAAGACATTGAGAGATTTGGTGCCGAAGGCATCACAGTGCACCCTCGCCCTGACGAGAGACATATCCGTTATGCGGATGTTCGTGAACTCAAACCCCTAGTCAAGACGGAATTTAATATTGAGGGCTATCCTAATGAAGAATTCATCAATCTGGTTTTAGAAGTAAGTCCTGATCAAGTAACCTTGGTGCCCGACCCGCCGGGAGTCCTGACATCAAACGCAGGTTGGGATACAGCACAAAACCAAGATTTTTTGACTGAGGTAATCGGTCGATTTAAAACTGCTGAAATCCGCACTTCGATCTTTATTGAAGCCAATGTCGATATGATCAAGGCGGCGCCTGAGACAGGGACGGACCGAATCGAGCTCTACACAGAGTCCTATGCCAGCGGATACGGCGACAATCGTGAAGCCGCAATCGCTCCTTTCATTCGTGCAGCGGAAGAGGCTAATAAAAATGGTCTCGGAATCAATGCAGGTCACGACTTGGATCTGGAGAATCTGCGGTATTTCCACCAAAACATCCCAGGGCTCATGGAAGTCTCTATCGGTCACGCTTTGATCAGTGATGCTTTGTATTTGGGCTTGGAGAATGTGGTGAATATGTACAAACGCGAGTTGCGATGAAGCTGCATTTCCGTTCACTAGGAGAAGGAGAACCCCTTTACATTCTTCATGGATTGTTCGGCTCATCCGACAATTGGCAAACGCTAGCCAAAGGCTACGCTGAGCACTTCGAGGTATTTCTAATTGATCAGCGAAACCACGGACATTCACCTCATAGCGATGAGTTTGACTACCCGGCTATGGCCGAAGATTTGTTAGAGTTCGTCTTTGATCAGCAGCACTTGGCCGTTAATATTCTAGGCCACAGCATGGGAGCCAAGGCGGCGATGTTTTTTGCAAAGCAACGGCCTGAATTGATCAATAAAATGATCGCGGCAGACATGGGCACTCATGCATATGATGTGCATCATCAGCAGATTATATCGGGTCTCCAAGCCGTTGATTTCAGCATTCACAATTCCCGAAAAGCGGTTGAACGTCAATTGCAAAACTTTATTCCCGAAGCTGGGATGAGGAGCTTTCTTATGAAAGGGCTTTATTGGCGAGAAAAGGGGGTTTTGGATTGGAGAATGAACGTGGCCGCTATTTCTCGCAACATCAAAAAAATAGTAGCTGGCGTGCCGGAAGGGGCTGTCGACGTAAATGCATTTTTTCTTAGTGGAGGCAAATCGAACTATTTGACATCAAATCAATATAACGATGTCCTAGAACATTTTGAGAATGCCACATTCGATTCGATCAAAGGAGCTGGCCATTGGTTACACGCC
>Ga0206679_10001127_pt1 | contig 22237 bp, 15 predicted proteins | sample M110012015metaG_FD_155464 | JGI IMG/M metagenome (GOLD analysis project Ga0206679, IMG submission 155464) | Ammonia-oxidizing marine archaeal communities from Monterey Bay, California, United States - M1 100m 12015 | ecosystem: Environmental > Aquatic > Marine > Intertidal zone | place: USA... | reverse complement strand
CAAGGCTCCTTCTTCATGAACTGCATCCGTGATTTTTCTAAAGTGAGGAATGACTTCATCAGTGCTGTTCCGAAAATTACCCCGTGTCAAAACTGCTGCAGGATGCACCGGTATCGGTTCGATGACCAGCATCGCTGCACCTCCCAGCGCACGTTCACGGTAATAGGCAAGATGCCTTTCTCCCGGAAGGCCCTGTTCAGACATATTGGCGGTGTGCGCACCAAAAACTATGCGGTTACGCAGGGAATGTCCGCGCAGATCAAGTGGAGAAAAAAGACGTGGAAAGTTTTCGTTGTTCAACTCAGGTTGATCGTTATTTAACTGCATTTTGGAACTGTCCGGAACAAATGCGCTGAAAAAGGTCCTGAAGTAGAAGAGGTGCAAGTGTATTTTTGAACTTTACCCGCAAGTCCAGTTTAGAAAGTTCTGTGTAGATATTTTGTACTTCTTCACTGGTAAAATTTCGAGCTTGTGCCAAAACTTGTTTGCTGAGAAATGGTGGAAGAGAAATTTTTCCAATAATTTCTGATTCCTTATAAAATTGTTCAAACATGCTGTGAATGATGAGAAGGCGGCGAAATTGCGTAATGATGAGTCCGAAAAGGCGGACGTGTTCACGGGGAGCCGATTGTAGCTGCTGATCAAGAATTTCCAGGGCAGGCAGTAATTCCTTCCGGGACAAGGCTTCAGTCATCCGGAAAACAGAAAAATGTTTGTGACCGCGAATGTGTTCTTTGATCATTTCTTCTGAGACGGTTTTACCAGATAAATAGAGGCTTAATTTTTCCAGTTCGTGGTCAAGATCAGTCAAATCGTTGCCCACAATGTTTATCAGTAAACGTGCAACATCCGCTGTAAGGGGCAATCCTTTTTGCTCTCCTCGCTGAATAACCCAGTTGTATGGAGTACTATTATCGTAGGCTACAAATTTTTGTATCCGACCACCGCCCTGTTTGATGCTGCGATAGAGTGGTTTACTGAAATCCTGTTCACGCATTGCCGGACTGGTAAAGACAAACCACAAGCTTTCCGGAGGATTTTTTATGATGTTTTCAAGTGCTTCAAAAAGCCTGGCCGCTTGAGAATTGTCACTTTTATTTGCTGCTTTCTTGATCAGTTCAAAATTATCGATCCGGATTACTTTGCGGTCAGTTAGCATCGGTAATGTTTCACAACTGATCAAAAGGTCATCAATATTGTTTTTTCCAGATTCTCCAATCGTTTTCAACATTTCCTGCGCATTGAAGCGCTCCAAACTCCACTCCTGTTCCCGGCCCTCAAGTCTCTGATCTATTAAAGTATTCGCTGTTTCCTCTACCAATAACAGTTGGTTTCCATGAATCAAACAGATTTTATGAGGATCGTTTTGAGTCATCATTTTTTATGTTTTTCTTTGGAATGTGTATCCGGAAAACATTCACGAATCAAGTTACGCACTTCCTCCGGAGAGGTTGCATTCAAGGCATTTTGAGCCAGAATTTTTGCATCAGGCAGTGATATTTCTGAGAGACGTTTTTTTACAACTGGAATTAAAGGCGCATTCATGCTGAGTGAATTGATTCCAAGACCGACTAGAATCACACATCCGTCAGGATCTGAAGCCATTTCACCACACAATTCAACAGATTTTTGATGTTCTTCTGCCGTTTGCACAAGCCGATGAATTAATTGCAGAACAGCAGGATGCAGAGGGTCGTAAAGGTCAGCAATTTGGGGATTATTACGATCAACAGCCAGTACGTATTGAGTGAGGTCGTTGCTGCCAATCGAACAAAAGTCAATTTCCGACATAAACTTATCACAAATCAAAAAGGCACTTGGAACCTCAAACATCATACCCACTTCTATTTTTGCTAAAGCTTCACCGGATGCTTCAACTTCAATACGGCACTCTTCGAATAATTCCTTTGCCTGCCTGATTTCTTTGACATTGGTAATCATTGGGAACAGTAAGCGAACGTTAGGACGAGTTCCTGTTGCCAAAAGTAAAGCCTTCAATTGATCCTTTAGTATAGATTTTTGTTTCAACTGACGGCGTACTGCTCGATAACCAAGAAAGGGATTATCCTCATCTTGAAAACCCATGTATGGTGCTGCTTTGTCTGCACCAACGTCCAAAGTCCGGAAAATCACTGGCTTATCTTCCGCAACATTATCAAGCAATTCACGATATACCTGCGTTTGCTCAGAAATGTCAGGGTAGCGATCAAGTGAAAGAAAATAAATTTCGGTTCTGAACAGCCCAACCCCTTCAGCACCATAGCGGGGTAATTGAATTTGATCACTTCCCAGGGCAATATTTGCCATTAATTTTATTCTTGTACCATCATTCGTTTTGCATAGGATATCCCTAAACTCTTCAAGGTGCTTAAAATAATGCTGTTGTTCAACCAGCAAATGTTTAAATTCAGCAAGAACTTCTTTTTCCGGATAAGCTACTGCTAACCCGGAATCTCCGTCAATAACCAGCGGGTCTCCATCTTTAATCAACTCCAGGTCATGGTCTTCAAGACAAACTGCAGGAATCCCCAAAGAACGAGCCAGAATGGCTGCGTGTGAAACTATACCTCCAGTTGACAAAATAATTCCTTTAATCCGTGTTGTGTCCATCCTGGCGATATCTCCCGGAAGGAGTTGGCGCATAATAAGAATCCCTGTCTTTTGGGTAACAGAAAGGACCTCATGCCCTAGATAGTGTAAGAGACGGTAGCCAACATCTTTTAAATCCGAGCCTTTTTCACTGAGGTAAGGATCTTTGATTTCTTCAAATGCACCCAGATATTCGTGAACTGTCTGGTAAATTGACCATGATACAGTATTTCCAGATTCTATTTTTGTTTTAATTTTGCTCTGAAAATGTTGATCCTCCAAAAACATCAGATGTGCGTGAAAAATAGAAGCTTCTTCAGTACCAACACGATCCGAGACTTTTTCAATCAAGTCCAAAGTATCAGAAATTGTGTGATCCATTGCAGATTGAAAGTCAGACATTTCAATTTCTGCAGATCTGGTACTGCTCTGCTGTGGTTCTTCAAGTTCAGATTGCTGCAGGCGTATTGCTTTTCCAACTGCAACACCATAAGCAACCGCTTGTCCAGACAGGCGAAGAGTAGTTCCTTTCCTTTTCTCAGCAACAGTTGGTTCCTGTGTTGCTGTATCAAGTTGCTTTAGAAGGAGGGCTTTAGAAACAAGGCTGGAGATTTGAGCTGCGATTGAACTCAGTATTAGCACTTCCTCGGGAGAAAATATGCGTGGTTCTGTAGTGTGAACTACAAGTACTCCAAAAGATTTTCGATGTTCTATCAGAGGAACTCCCAGAAAAGAAGAAAAAGAATCTTCTTTTGTTTGAGGGAATGCTTTAAATCTTGGATGTTCCTGCATTTGAGATTCCTGCACTGGAGCAGAGCGCTCCAGTACCAATCCAACCAGTCCCTCAGAAGGAGGCATGTGAACAGACTCAATGGTGGAAGGATCAAGACCGTGAGTTGCTTTCAGGATCAGTACTCCACGGTCTGTATCATAAATATAAATTGAACATGCATCGACTTGTATTCGCTTTGCTATCATGCTGACAGTCCTGGCCAGAGTCTCTTCAGAATTGTGTGAAGAGGCAATGATGTTGTTGACTTCAGTAAAAGTTTGAAGAGCAAAATACAGCTGTTCTTGTGTCTCAGATGCAGCCATTTACACCTTTCGGATCAAGCGAACTTTTGCTCGTCAGTTTTATCAAGCAGTTAATAAATGTGCTTCCCATTATCATTATTTGGAATGAATAGATGATTTTAGATTTTTAACTTTGAAGGATTATTTTAGATAATTAGGCAGTAACTTTAATCAGTTTGCCACTAAAAGATGTTTCACAGTTTCCAAGTTTTTAGTCTTAAACTCAAGATGTAATTTATGTTCTTTACATTGGGAGTTCAATTGTCCGGTTAAATTGATTCTGGAAAATTGGAAACTTGACAGGAGAGGAATTTATTGTAGAGAGAAAAGAAAAATCAGGATGTCAGATTTTAGAAATGCTTTACCCAAGCTATATTGAAGCCTTTTTTAACAGGAGTCCAATGCCAACCCGGTAAATCATTGGTGAGCGAACTGGTAAGGAAACCACGGGAACGTCCTTCTGTAGAAAGCTCATTAAGCATTTCACGATAATGGAAATATTTAATTCCGCTATAAACACTTCCGGCACCGGCAACCCAAGGTAAGATGTTAAGAAAACCGCTGATATTAAATGTGCCGCTGAGAAATAGTATTGTCGCAGCTCCAGCTCCTGCAGTGGTGTAGAGCCAGCGGTCGTGCTCCGATTTTGTCAGATTAAAGCGCTTAGACCAGTTTGAAAAATCAGTACTTCCCTTTGTAACAGTTGGCCCTAAGCGGATAACCCGGTTTTTGGGTTTAAGTTTTTTTTGAGTATCAAGTTCTTTACGAGTTTGTGTGATCAAGTGAATCAGTTTCTCGTTATTGACATAAGTCTGAATTTGGTCTCCCTGAGTCACAGATAAAATTTTTTGAACAATAACTGCGTCTGATGACAAATCGCTAATTTGAATTACCTCAGCTAAAGCAATTTTTTGAAAAGTTTTTACAGGGGTATTTTCTTCTGAATCTGACTTAAATGAATCCCATCGGGATATGACTAACCTGTGCCCGATTTTGATACCTTGTGCACGTCCTAAATTTGTGGTAATTCCGGAGTGTTTTATTGCCAGCACATTTCCAATTAACAACGTGTTTTCTGAAATCCTTTCTGCCATTCGAAACAACTCATCGTGCATTTGCAAATCGTTGAATTGTACCTCATCAGTAAAATCTGTGATGTTTGTTCGTGCATCTACAAGTCTTATTGACAGAATAAAACTAGGTTCTTCTTTGCCGTTTTCATTCAGCATAATTTCTGAATGAATGGTTCCTACCAGTACTTTGTCTGCATGAAACATTTTACCAATCATAACACCGCAAGCAATGTCATGACAGTCAGCCAGTGCAGGGTCCCGGTCTTTGATCTGTGCATTCCACTCTGAAGGTCCTACAACTGTAAAATGATTAGTGTTGTAAACATTCAGTTGAAGAGATTTTGCAATTTCTTCTGCTGCAGTCTCAGTCATTCCTGAGGGAAGGAGGTTCAATAATAATACTTTTACACGTTCATCATCACTGAAACCGCTTAGTTGAGTCTGTTGAATACCAAAGATGTTTCCACTTGAATTGTTAGACTGTCCCCAACCCGGAGTGGTAAAGAAAAGACAAGTGAGAAATATCAAAAGTGTTTTCACCAAAAATGTGGGGAAATTAATGTTTTGTATGATTGTTAATTGTCGGATTTTAAAAGACACTGCCGAAAACTCCTGATTCAACTTTAAATGAAGATTATGCTGCTCCGTTTACCAAGCAAGAAAAATACCTTTTAGATAATTGGGTAAAAGGAGAATGGATAGACCTGAATTTGGCAACAGAGATTTAGGTTATGCTTCTGATAAACCAGTTATGTCAGGTTTAAATAAGTCGAGTGATGACCGACATTAGCTCATCAGAGTCATGTGGAAGAATTGTTCGGAAATCCAACCAAATTTGCTCTTCATGCACTCGAACAATGATTGGTACAGGCTGTGATCTAAACCATTCCTGTAAATCATTTGCTGACCATTCCGGATGTGACAATACAAGTGCAGCTGATTCTATAGGAAGTTCAGGTAAAGCACCACCTCCAGTCCGAGATTCTGTCTTGCGGAGCTCACATTTCAACACAGATTTGTTTGGAAGTTTGAGTCTCTTCAAAAACAATTTTACTGTTTTTCGAATTTCTTCAACTGTTAATTCTAGCAGGCCAACTGTTGGGACCTGTTCCGGAAGTCTTTTTAAATCCAGGTATGCTTCAAGTGTTTCCTCCAACAAACCAAGTGTCACCTTGTCTAAACGTAATGCCCGGTAAAGAGCATGTTTCCTCAATTTCTGGATGTTTTCTGCTTTTCCTAGCAACAATCCAGCCTGGATTCCACCCAGAAGTTTGTCACCGCTAAAAGCCAGCAAATCTGGGCCTGCTGCAAGCTCCTGCTCTGCAGTTGTATATTCACTTAACCCAGGTTGCTTGAACCGATAAAAGCTTCCGCTACCCCAATCATGAAAACAGAAAAGACCCTTGGTATGGGCAAGTTCTGCCATTTTTCTAACTGAAACGGACTCTGTAAATCCTTGAATTTCGTAATTGGATGGATGTACTTTTAACAGAGCTGCTGTGTTTTCGGTCAGAGCTTGCTCATAATCTGAAATACGGCAGCGATTAGTGGTGCCAACTTCGACCAGTTTCACTCCTGCTTCCCGCATGATGTCAGGAATTCGGAAAGAACCTCCGATCTCCACCAACTCGCCTCGTGAGACAATCACCTCCGGTAATTTGTCTCCCTGTAGGCTTGTCGTCAAGGCCTTGAGCATTAAAAACACGGCAGCAGCATTGTTATTAACCACCATTGCATCTTCAGCACCGGAAAGTGAACGTAACAGCTTGCGGACTTTTGAGTCTCGTGTACCACGCTTTCCGGTGCTAAGTTCATATTCCAGTGTGGAATATGAACTCATTCTAGGTAAAACTTTTGCTAACAAATCGGCTGACAAAGGAGCTCGTCCCAAATTAGTATGAACAACAACTCCGGTTGCATTGATAACTCGTTGCACCCCTTTCGATTGTATCCGGACTTGCGCCGCAACACGTTCTAATATTTGGTTATTATTGTAAGAAACAGTTCCGGTCTTTTTTTTGGAGATTTCCTGTCGAACTTGATTCAGGACAATATTCACCTGTTCTCTGACCGCTTTACCGTAAGAGAGATTTTGTTGCCTGAGGAAAGCATCACACTCTGTTATAGAAGGCAGATTTTTAAAAGTTATTGAATTGCCCATTACTCGCATTTATAAAACTGTTTTACGAAGATGAATCTTTTTATTTTGGGCTTTTTTCAGAAGGTTTTGTTTCCTTCAGTTTTTTTGGAAGATTTTCAGTCTTTTGCTTAGTTTTTGATTCTTGTTTTGATTTTGCCGCAGGCAGGTTTTTTCTGTTATATGATCTGGATGATGTTGATTTATTAGTCTCTTTTTTTGTAGACGGCACTTTATTCCTTGCTGATTTTGGCTTAGTTCCGGACACTGCTTTAGATTCACCCTTAGTTTTATCAGTTTGGGCCCTGGTAACTTTTGTGTAATCCTGTTTCTTTGTAGCAGTTTTAATTGCCTTTGGTTTGCCTTGAGAAGTTTTACCAGACTTTGTTGCTGAATCGGATTTAGTTTTTCCAGATGTCTCTCTGGATTTACTGTCTTTCTTTATAGATACGATCTTCGGGGCAGATTGTACTGTATCAGTTATATGAACACTGCTGAACATTGGAGTTTCAACAACATCGTTTTTTGAGGTTTCATTAACTGTTCTTTGAGTTATTTTAGTTGAATTAGATTTATCTTCCAGATGAACACTTTTAAAAGTCGGCGTTTCCGGTTCCCTCTTTTTCTCAACAATCTGTTTCTGAGGGGATTTTTTATCAATAGGAAAAACTTTAACTTCCAAAGGTTCATGTACACTCGTAAAAAGTTCTACATCTGTTTTTTCTTTTGTCTCTTGTTTTTTGACAACTGCCTTTTGTTTTGTCTCAACTTCAGGAGTCCTCTGTTTCTCAGTTGCAGTTAACTTTTCATTATCCTTTTCAACTTCAGAACCGGAATCCGGATGCTCCTTTGTTAAACTGGTATCTGTTCCGAGACTTTTACCTTTAGATTTGGAGGATGGTTTTGAAGTGTTGTTGCTAATTTGCTTACTTTGTTTTTCTTTATCTTTCATTCCCAGACTACCCGTCGCAGCAGTCTCACTGTCTTTTTTAGCTACTTCCTTTTTTTGTCTTCCTTTTTTCCCACCAGGCTTCTCGTCACGCATATCTGAAGCAGAAATTGGTACTGAGGTTCGAGTTTCTCCACCGTCTTGTTCTCTCAAAGTAACTTCCATTTCTGGAATTTCTTCAGAACCAAGTGAAGTGTCAGGTGTTATGGAAATCCGTATTCCATAATCCATTTCCATTTGTGTTAAACGCTGACGCTTCACGTTGAGCAAATGTGAAGCTATTTCCAAAGGTAGGCGTATATGAATTTGCAGGACCTTCTGCTCAACTGCAGAGTCGTGAATCTTTCGCAATATTCTGTTTACCAAAGTTAAGACAACAGAGTTTCGCGACAAACTTCCGGAAATGCGCTGTCGACTCAATTCCAGTAAGCCGAATTTTGAGATTTCTCCAAATGAAGTCTTTGCTTTATCAGCAGACATTGCTTCTTCAATCTTTTTTTCTACAGAGAGGCGGTTTTTTGAATTATCCATGTCAATAAAATCCACGACAATCAACCCACCTAAGTTTCTTAAACGCAACTGCTTGGCAACTTCTTCAGCAGCCTCTAAATTAGTTCTTAATGCTGTAGCTTCAATGTTTCTCTCTTGTGTCGATCTGCCTGAATTAACGTCAATCGCAACTAGAGCTTCTGTAGGCATTATGACTAGTGATCCTCCGGAAGGCAACGGAACTTGCTCATGGTGTAAAACCTCAATATGACCTTCAATATCATATGAAGAAAAAAGAGACTTTTCACCCAGGTAAAGTTGAAGCTTCTTTTGATCTTTAGGCATATGTGCTTGAAAAAATTCTAAGGCACGCTGAAAAGCTACGGGTTCATCAATTACTACTTCTGAGATATTTTCATGGTAGTAATCTCTGATCATACGGACCATCGCAATTTCTTCCTGATAAAGTAGTCCGAGGGCAGACTGCTCTTCATACTCGTCTTTTATCTCATTCCAGGTCCGCCTCAAAATCATAAAGTCACGTTTTAATTCAGTAAGAGAACGGTCAACTCCTACCGTACGGATTATGGCTGATGAATCCTCTCCACCAAGTCCTTTCAGTAGATGTCGTAATCGGGAACGTTGTTCCTCATCTTCAATCTTTCGGGAGACTCCGCCGCGCTCACTATCAGGCATAAAAACAAGGAAGCGTCCGGCTAAAGATATATTTGTAGTAAGAGATGCCCCTTTATGGGCTATTTCGTCTTTGATGACTTGGACAAGAACTTTTTGTCCCGGCTTCAGGATTTGAGTAATGGAAGGTCGTCCACGACCTTTCTGATTTGGCTTATAGACTTGGAAATTAATATCAGATAAAGAAAGGAACCCATGGCGCTCCTCTCCGTAATCAATGAAGGCTGCTTGAAATGAGGGCTGTACTTTTACAACTTTTCCACAATAGATATTTCCGACTTTTTGGGTGTGGTGGGTCTGTTCAATGTAGAGATTATTGAGTGTTGAACCATGCACCAGTGCAATTCGTGTTTCATCATCCTCTACATTTATAAGAATCTTTTGATTTACTTCTGTCATTATTTACCTGATTTTATTAAGTTTAAAATCAGGATGTTCTGTAATTATATTTGATTTTCAGATTATAAATCGAATCTAGGAACTGCAGTGACGCAAACAAACTTTAAGATACAATTCAGCATTCGTTTTTACCGGCGTCGTTTTTCAGTTTTTCTAGAAATCATCAATCAGCAATCAGAAATCAGCACCACCCATTCATTCTTTCAATCAAGTGGAACAGAACATCTCTGAAATATTAGTTTTGACTTTCAAGCATTTGTTGAAAGCCGTGATCATTTATCGAGTACAAACTCCTTTTGTTCATACTCACCATTTTCATTCTTTAAAATTGTCTCAATTCGTTGCTCTGCGTTTTCGAGAAATTTTTTGCATTCTCGACTCCAGCGTACTCCTGATTCAAAAGTAGTCAAAGCTTCATCTAGAGGAATAGAACCCTCTTCCAGCTTATCTACAGTCTCTTCAAGTTTTTTCAAAGCAGATTCAAAAGTTGCGTTCGTGGTCTGCATTACAAAGTTTTTTAGCTATTTCTGTAGCAATCTGGTGTGGAGATCGTTGAGTTGTATCAATTATACACTCTGCTTGTTCATAGAGCAAGCCACGTTCTTTTAACATTCTCTGAACTACAATATCAGGATTATTATTCATCAAAAGCGGACGGTTCCGGTCATTTTTTAGACGCCGCGCCAGTTCTTCTTCAGGCACCCTCAAATAAACACGTTTACCAATTCCCTTTAGCATCTTTCGATTTTCTTCACGCAGTACTATCCCACCTCCAGTTGCTATTACGGAATTATCAATATTTTTCAACTTTTCCAAAAGTCGTGTTTCCATTTCACGAAAACACTCTTCACCTCCGTACTTAAAAATTTCACTAACACTGCAACCTTGATCATCTTCTATTTCAGAATCTGTATCTACAAATGAATATTCAATCAATTTGGCTAATTTTCGTCCAATTGTGGTTTTACCTGATCCCATAAAACCGATTATAATTATATTCATAATCCAATGTTTAATCTACAACCCTCAAGGTAAATCGTTAATCCAACCACCACCTAAGAGTATTTCATCTTGATAAAAAACCGCAGCCTGTCCGGGAGTAACAGCACGTTCCGGAACATCAAGTTCCAACCTGACTTTGTTATCTGACTCTGGAAAAACAGAAGCGGTTACTCCCTGATGGGAGTAACGCAACTTCGCAGTTACATGTAATTGCTCTTTTGGAGGTGATATAGACAACCAGTTCACTCCGGAAACAAATATAGTCTTAGAATATAAATCTTCTTCTTTTCCAAGAACTATCCTGTTTTTTACTTTATCAATTTTAACAACATAATACGGCGTAGAATCACTTAGACCAAGTCCACGGCGCTGTCCAATTGTATAGAATGGCAAGCCGAGGTGTTCTCCCAGAACTTCCCCTGATACACTAATGAACTCTCCATGTTCAGGTACCTCATTCAGTTCCTGCTTTAGGAAATTTCGATAATCCTTTGGAACAAAACATATCTCCTGACTATCCGGCTTATTTGCTGCAGATAAATTCAGTTTTCGTGCAATTTTACGTACTTCAGGTTTAATGATATCAGCCAGAGGGAACATCAGACGGTGAAGGTCATCTCCTGGAATGCTATGTAGAAAATATGTTTGATCTTTACGCAAATCCTGAGGACGCATTAATTGCTGTCGCCGAATGAGAGGATTGAAGCGAATTTTGGCATAATGGCCGGTGGCCAAATAGTCGCAATCAAGTTCATCTACTTTTTTTAGTAATAAATTACTTTTTATTTCTTTATTGCACATTACGCACGGATTTGGTGTGTTACCGCGAGAATATTCTTCAACAAAATAATTTATTACAGAATCTCGAAATTCCTTTTGACAATCAAGAACATAAAATGGGATATTCAGACGATGGCAGGCTGCACGTGCATCTATTGCTTCATCGAGCGAACAGCAACTTTTAGGACGAGTTTCATTCTCCGGTCCATGATAAAGTTTCATGTGCAGGCCGATAACTTCATGTCCCTGCTCCTTCAGCAGAACTGCTGCAACAGACGAGTCAACGCCGCCACTCATTGCCATTGCCACACGTGCCATAATTATTGTATTGAATTTATTGATGATTTGGAAGGAAAAAAGATGGCTTTCTCAAATGAGATTAACGACTGGCGGCAACTTGAATATTTTGGTTGTAACTTGTGTAATCGAAATGCCTACCGCTGTAGTTTGCAGAGTGAGATCGTTTTTGTTGTAGGCGTTTATAATATTCATTGAATTTCTTATTATTCCTTTCATTATAGACTTGTATCTCTCTTTTGTGCTTTTTTCGATCTTTCTGTTTTTGTTCCTTCAAATAAAATTTTGAAGAAGACAACATTTTTGTCAGCGGATTGCTGGATATAGATTTTTCCAGCATCATTGTCATTGCTTTTCTTGTTTTTTCCGAATCTTCGGGGCTTATTGTGCCAGTATAAACTGGTTTATATCGGGTATTGTTAAAGGGCAATGGCGCCAAGTTTTTTGTATAATATACTATATTATGTTTCGCTTCAGTATTCTGTCTTTTTTCCTTCAAATAAAATTTTGAAGTAGGCATGTTTTTTGTCAGTGGATTGCTGGATATAGATTTTTCCAGCATCATTGTCATTGCTTTTCTTGATTTTTTCGAATTTTCCGGGCTTATTGTGCCAGTATAAACTGGTTTAAATCGGGGATTGTTAAAGGGCAATGGTATCAAGTTTTTTGTATGATATACTATATGATATTTGGCTTCTGGTTGAGGTTTTTGTACATTTATTTTACGAACATTATTATTTTTGCTAATTCCCTCAACAGTTGTATCTTCAGTTTGAGCGAACCCAAGATTTATGCAATTTACGAAGACCCAGCCAAAAATAACGACTGCAAAACTACATCGGGCTATATATCTTAGTCTAAGGTAGTTTTTAGCAGCAATGATTTTCTTTTGGTATGCTGTTTCAGGATACATTTCTGTCTCTGCTCAAAATTTAACTCCCGAAATATTTCTCAAAAATGAGAAAAATACTCCATTACTTACGGTTATATGGTTGAACTGAAACCATAAAGATCTTAGATTATGAGCGGTTTAATAAAGAAGCTCTATTAATACTTCTTAAAAATTTGTGCCAATTATAACCTGATAGTTAAATATTTTCAATGAATATTGCTGAATGGCAACAATATGAAGTAGATGTCTCAGGTAGGTAAGGATCTTAAATATGGAGGAAATGCCTATTATTATTTCAATTCATGATGAAATATTCAAAGGGAAAAGTTGCTTGTTCAGAATGAGTTGAGTACCTGTTTCATCCAATTGATTTAGCAACCAGAATCTGGGAGTGTCTGCAAGCTGTACTTCGCCATGGTTTAGTGAGAAGGCAAAGCATCTCTCTTTTGTATCAATACGGAAACTATGTAGATCAATTAAATCTGTTTTATGATTATTGAGTTCCAACTTTAATCCATCTGGAATATTCTCTACTGATAATCCCAACATTGGAGTTATTGCACATTCAAGGTAGCATTTATCCCATCGACTATCACTCCAGTATTCAACATAATAGCGGCTGGTTTCCTTTTCATAAAACAGGTTTGACTCAAAAAGCGATAAAACCTTTCCAGTGATATATTTATCTCGCAAACTCCATTTTTGAGAGTCATCAACTCGAATGAAATCATAAAAGAATTGCCCCGCAAGTATGGTTGAAAATTCCCCACCCTCCGAAAGTGAACGTGAAATTGGAACTGGAAAATACATTCCTCTTGGCAACTCGGCATCCAATTCAGGAAGATATTCTTCCAGAACTTTCAATAAATACTTGTTGTCAAGCAGTCCGGAAGATTTGAGCTTTTGTAGTTGTTCAGGAACAAGCGGATTCAAAAAATGATCTTTCCAGAGAAACAGCATGATCAGGTTTCGCTCAGAAAACCAGTCTATACGTTGCTCGAAAGTCATGAATATTTTGTTAATAATAATGTTATTGCTCCCCTGTTTCAGCAATCAATATGCTTTTGAGAAAATTTAGAGAGAGGCATGAAGAAGATGTGACGTAAGGGCAAGTTTGGTAAAACGATTTAATAATGAACGACCACATTTATTGTAGCTTTCATAACGGTTGGAAAAAAATGCATAAGTCATTTCAGAGATCCGACGCATATGCATGGCCATACGTTCTGACCACTTAGTGGAATCTCCTATGATAGTGTGATATTTGTCGCGCTCCATGAACATTACAATTGAATATGCTTTTCTGCCATGAGGCGTATCTATTTCAACAATTCCTCCATTTCCGTTTACACCCTTTACAAATCCTGTCTTGTCCCAAATTTTTACAGATTTATTTGACGAAAAACAGGTTCCAGCTTTAATTCTGTCTATTAACCATGAGTGTCCGGGCAATTTAAGTAAATGCAGCATTTTTTTTGATGCAGTCATGTTATTTTTCAGATTGAATTCAGAACCAATTACACGATTGGACCAAATATTAACAAAAATTTGATTTAAATCTGCTGCAGATATTTTATTTTGATAGGTCCGACCATCATCAGGAATAGCTTCCGCCAACTTCAGTTCTTTGTATATTTTTGTTTCATCCAGTAAATCCTGGATTTTTTTGGGGCCTCCTAACAATTTGATAATGGTATTTGTACTTGGGTTGCTGCTGAATCGAATCATTTCCTCAATTTGTCGTTCATACTTCGAAGGTTCTTTTATGTTCCCGCGAAAGCGCTGAATCATAAAAGCATGAAGTATTGGGACCTTAATCGTACTTGCTGATTTTACACTTTGTCTTGGACGAATAGATACCACATAAGATTCGGTTGTCAGGTCTTCAACAACGATAAATAATTTGTCTACTGGTTTCAATCTATTTTGTATATACATTTCTTCCATGTACCGGCTAATACTTGCTTCCAGCAGAGATGTGAAGGGCATAGAGGCTGGTTTGACTTTGAAAACAGACAAAGGTTTTGGCATATAAATCTTTACATGCTTTTTGGCTACCCATCCTTTTATGCCTTTTGGGATACGGATTTTGAGCCATTCATGTTTTTGTGAAGACAGGGGCAAAATATGTGTGTCCTTAAGGATCACCTTTAGCACAGGATTCTTAGTACTTGGGCCGGAACGAACATTTAATGCTGTAGCAGAAACTACTGCATATCTGCTTTTAATGACAGAAAATTCCGGTTTATCTTTCGATTGTTTTGCTGAGTAAAAACCCTGCAATGAGTGAGGTGGGAATTGGTTGGAAAATGTAGGTCTCCCTTTTGCGCAAAGCGGGCTTAGAGAAAACAATAATAAAAAAAACGGGAGGCAGACTTCAGGCAGCAAACAAAACAACATAGTGCTGCCATTTGCTCTGATTAAACTGAGTCTATTTTTCAAAGTAAAACTCAAAGAAAATTAGCTGCTAGAAATGCGGCAGCTCCTGCAGTGTGATTTTACGATGAGATTCGAAAGGGTGGAGTGCCTTCAAATCATTCAATGGGAAGGCTGAAAGAAAAGAGTTCCCTAGCCCTGGAAAAGGCGAATTAGGTATTCCCGCTTTTAAAATGACTGAAATTAACCGTACTTACTCTTTGCGAATTCGACTGATGTTAGTCAAAAAAACAATTCCTGGAATAATTATGAAACCAATTACCAAAACACTGAATACAATCGTCCAACTCAGTCCCATTTATGCTCCTTTAAATTAAAGTATTTGAAAAATTCTGATAATCAACTCTATTCTAATAAAATTAAAATGCAAACTAAAATCTACAGTCCATTGAATAGACTTAGTGCCAAACTGTACCTAAATGTCAGGAAAGTTTTACTTAGTCAAAATCTAAATATCAGTCATTATTTTTTATTTTTTACTAAAAACACAAAAGCTCCTCTAAAATCGGGGTTGTTTTGTTTCAGTCTGTTTCGCAACTTCTCAGCTTCTTTTTTTGATTTTAACCCGCCTATTTGAACTTTTTGAAAAAGGATTTTTTGTGTAGTACGTTGTATTTTAAAAAAGATCTGATTCTTAAAAGCTTGATTTAAGTATGTTCTCACTCTGTTAGCCGCTTCCAGTTCTGGAAATAAACCCAGGGAAACCCGGAATCCATTTTTTGCTAATTTACGATAAGCATGTCCTGCCAGAGGATTGTTGGAATTAATTTCCTTTACCATTATTGCAGATTCTTCTTTTCCTAAAACATTTGTTGATAGTACTTCGGCTATACCAGAACTTTCACTGGAAGTCCTGACACGTGTTTTATAACCCAGACTTTTTAATTGAAGGCGACTTTCATTTACACATTCATGGGAGATACAGGAAATAACCTGTATGTAATAACTGTATTTATTTGTTTTGGTCCTAATTTTTGACTTTTTAGGTTTAGGTTTGCTGAGTTTTGCAACAGGAGCAGGTTTTGGAGGAGGTTCTAACACTGTTTCTGGCGATTGAGTTTCAGAAGGAGTGGCCAAGTAATATAGAACTGCAATCGTTATGGATCCCAAAATCAAACCGAATACGCAGGATAAAATTACCGCTTTTAGCGGAAAACCTTTGGAGGCTGCTTTCCTTTTTGATTTTTGCTCCTGCTTTTCTTCGTCGTCATCTATTTCCTCATCTCCCAGAACACCGTCAGCATCATCTTCGTCCAGATCATCATCACCAAGGTTATGATCTTCTTCCTGAACATCGTCATCATCATGGTTATGGTCATCTTCCTGAACATCGTCATCATCATTGTTTTGCTCATCTTTGCTTTTATCTTTTTTGGTTTCTTCACTTTCACTATTATCATCACTTTCCAGGTCATCGATTGTAGAAAGATCTTCGAAAAATGAATCCAATTCACTATCACCCTCATCTTCTCCATCATTTTCCATGAAAGAGTCGAGTTGTTCACCAAAATCGTCACCAAAATCATCCAGTCCTTCAAGTCCGTCATTTTTTTCTTCAGACATATCTCATTTTCTGTTGGAATGTTGTTTGGTGAATTGATAAAGTTATGTAGTCGTAAAAATTAGATTTTGTCACATAATCATCATAGATCTACTAAAGATACAGAAATTTTTTCTAAAAAGCATTCATCTGTGATCTCTTTATATCAGTGGTTGATCGTATATCTGGTTGGTTTGTTAGTTTCAGAGAAGCTATCAAAAATAATTTTGCATTATTGCTCTTTTCCATTTTCTACGGGTTTATTCATCAAATGAAAAAGGTACAAACCACGTAAAGTCAAATGATCATGAAAAATAACTTCAGGCAGAATCGGTAATAATTTATTCGCTAAACCACCTGTAATAACAACAGTAGGGTAAGGCTGGTCCATTTTTACAATTTCTTTCGCTAATTTGTTAATCAGCGAATCTATCATACCACCATAACCATAAATGAGACCGGATTTAACGCTATCTGTCGTGTTTTTTCCAATCAAATTTTCTGGAATCTCAAGATTTACCTGAAAAAGTTGAGCAGCCTTGGAAAAAAGGACTTCAGCTGATATTAACAATCCCGGGCAAATCACTCCTCCTTCAAAAACACCTTCAGCTGTAACCACATCCAAAGTTGTGGCTGTTCCGCAATCAATAACTATCAGCGAAGTTTTATATTCCTGGTAAGCAGCAAGGGCATTAATAAGTCTGTCTTGACCAACTTTTGAAGGTATTTCAGTGTTGATTTCAATGCCAAAATTCAGATCGCTGTTTACTATTATAGGTGGTTGACCAACCAAATTTTCGATTAGATTAAGAAAAACATTTGTCAGTTCAGGAACAACTGAACTAAGTACTGCTCCTTGTACATCTTCCAAGCTGAAATCGCATGCGAAAAGCATACCCCGAACCAGCATTTCATATTCATCTACACTCTGATGATGGACAGTATGCAAGCGCCAATTCTGCAGTAATTCAGAATCTTTGAAAATACCAAGAACTACGTCACTGTTACCTATGTCAAAAGCTATAATCATTATTTTACTCATTCATATCAATAATATCACCGGAAACATGTGTTAAGATTTGACCAGATTCTGTCCGTATTTGCAAATATCCTTCCCTTGTCAATCCTTCTATTATGCCAACTGTTCCGGAGTCTCTGGTTCGTTCTTCTACGTTTTTCAAGCTACAGACCTTGCTGCCTAATGCTTTAGACCGCTGCAACCATTCCTGTAGTAATGACGAACGTCCTGATGTAGAATTATCAGGTTTTTGTGTATTGGAAGAGACCTGACTGAATTCTTCCAGACAGCCATTTAATTCTAGCAGAATTTGCTGAAAAATTATTTCATTATCAAGAACAGAAGCTGTTTCAGTTTTAGCCGTTTTGTCTGAATATGGTGACATTTCAGACTCTATTGTTGTCACAATATTCTGTAATTCTTCAGGATAATCATGGGGACAGCCTTTTGTGTTTAATCCTATTCCCATTATTAAGACAGGAAAAAAATGATCGGGAATAGTAATTGTTTCGAGTAAAATTCCACAGATTTTCTTTTCGTTAACCAGCACATCATTAGGCCATTTAAGTCGTATTTGTTTAACATAGTTTTCAAGTACTCGTGCAACTGTCACTCCGGCTAATAAAGCAAATATTTGAATCTCTTCAAGGGGCAAATATGGGTGTAAAACTACAGAAAAAGTCAGGTTATTTCCACGAACAGAAGTAAACTTTCTGCCGGCTCTTCCACGTCCGGAAATCTGCATTTCTGCAATCACAACCAATCCGTGTCGTTGGAGCAATTCATTTCTATCTTTCAAGTATGTATTTGTTGAATCGATTTCCTTCAGACGTATAATGTGATTGCCAATTTTTTCAGACATTATTATTTAGCGCAACAAAAATTCGCGGATTATGAGTTTTTCAACAGTGTGGTCTGGGTTTCTGACCACAGATACAAATGCATTCACTTCTGCTTGTACATTGTCGATTTCGGTTTTCAGGTTGATTTCATACCAATTACTGTAAGGAATGAAGAATTGCTTGGCGACAACCGGCAAATCAGAAGTTGCAGGACTTGAATCTAATGATTTTTGTATTTCAGAACTTGAATGGTATGTTTTACCTTTTTCTCCACTGGTTATTAATTTTAGTGTAGACCCTATTTCTATAGCTTTTGCTATAAATGTTTGGGAGGTACTGCTATCAGCTTGATTTTCAAACTGCATCAAAAACTCAACAATCTCATTTTCTGTTGCAAGGTTGACATTTATACGTGGTTGTTCAAAACCATCTGCCCTATTTTCGACTGGAAAAACCGTAAAATAATTTTTCCAGCTTCCTAGTCCCGATTGAGAATTTTCTAAAGGAATTCCGCTTTCAGCAATACCGTCAATCAGCAGAATTTCGCTAAGTTTATCCAACTTTTGATTCTTGATTTCATATTCAGTTTGCAAATCCTGGTAGTGTTCTATTCCTATCATTTCATATGGTTCCTGGTCCCCATCAGTCCAATCGAACAAGGCCGCATAAATTCTGTCGATGGAAGAAATTCCCAAAGAGACTTGACCGGACAAAGATTTCATATTTTTTAGTATATTCACAAACTGGTTATGCAAATCTAAATCTTCCGGTGTCCCAGGATTGTTCTTCCGGATTCGATTTAAATTGTACAAATGATCAATCGGACGAATATATGGTGTATAAAAAATTACATCAGGAAAATCAGCAATTACTCCTGCAATTAATTTTACAGGTTTGCAGGGATTTAAAAGAGTGCAGTCATTTCCAGAAAATTCACTAAAATTATGCTGTAATCCCTGTAAGTAGATTCGAAAAAATTTAACCTCGTTTTGACCTTTCAACCCTTCCAGTACAGCCTTAAACATAGATTTGACAGCATTCCTGGCTTTGAATGAAGCTTGGTAATTTTGGATACCCCTTGTTTCGAGTTTTGTTTCAAAAGAAAACTCTGTCATGAAAACGGCAAGCAGGGCCAAAATAACCAACGTTACCAACAAAGCAATTCCACGATGCGGGCTTTTATATAAGTGTGAAGGTTGGGACACTAAAAGGTGAGACATGAATTTTTAGATTTGCAGGCTGAGATTAACACCTCAACCTGCAGTCCAAAGTTTTCATTAGCGTGAAATATAAGGGCCGTTGTTTGACAGGAAATAGAAGAGCTGTTTTTGCTCACGGCTACAATACTGCTGAAATTTTATGAACAACCACTTGTTACTCCACAGGAAGCACATTTGAGACATGAACCGTTACGTACCATAGTGAACTGCTGACAGGTGTGACAGGCTTCACCCTCATAACCCTTCATTCGTGCTTCTTGAACAAGGGTTGTTGTGGAACGTTCTTGTGTCTCCCAACTTTCTGTCAATGTATCAGTAGCAAAATCTGAATTGCCAGTAAATTCAGCATGTACCTGTTCCGGTTTTGGATCAGAATTTTTTAACAGAGCAAAATCTACTCCTTCAAAATCGCTTTCCTCCTGTTCCAGAAAGGCCAGACTTTCTTCAGTGCTGAGAGTCCTCTCCGAAACTACTTGTTCATTGTCAAACTCGGGTTGATCCTCATTTTGTGTATGTACTGCACTAGCTTGTAACTCGTCAGCATTGACCTGAGCCAGATCGTTGCGACCAAGGTAAGAAATTGCAAGTTCACGGAAAATGTAATCAATAATGGATGTACTCATTTTGATTGAGTCATTTCCAGAAACCATACCGTTTGGTTCAAAACGTGTAAAAATAAAGGCTTCCACAAATTCTTCCAGTGGAACACCATGCTGCAAGCCCAGTGAAATTGCAATTGCAAAGCTGTTCATCAAGCTTCTGAAAGCGGCTCCCTCTTTGTGCATATCAAGAAAAATTTCGCCTATTGTACCATCTTCATATTCACCGGTACGCAGATAGAGTTTGTGCCCTCCGATGACCGCTTTTTGAGTGTAGCCGCTGCGACGGTGTGGTAATTTTCTGCGTTTGGCTATGTAGCGGTGAATTATTTTTTCCGCAATCCGGACTTGTTCCGGTTTTTCAGCAGCAATATCTCCTTCAACCTCATCTTCGTCCCACAAGTACTCCTCCACACTCACATTAAGTGGCTGACTAAGTTTTGACCCGTCGCGATATAGCGCGTTGCACTTCAATCCGTAATGCCAGGAAGAGGATAAAACCTCTTTAATATCAGTGATATTAACTTCATTTGGCATATTGATAGTTTTTGAGATGGATCCGGAAATAAAAGGCTGGGCCACTGCCATCATGCGGATGTGCGCTTCTGGAGCAATAAAACGTTTACCTTTTCGACCGCATTTGTTTGCGCAGTCAAAAATGCTGTAATGTTCCGGTTTGATGTGCGGAGCATCCTCAATTGTCATTGTTCCGCAAATATAATCGTTTGCAGCCTCAATTTCTTTACTGCTGAACCCGAGATGCTTGAGAATACTGAAGTCAAAATCTCCCAGTTGCTCGTCACTCAATCCCAGCGTTTCCTTACAAAATGACTCACCAAGAGTATACATGTTAAAAACAAAGCTGATATCAAATGCAGTAGGCAATTGCTCTTCAATGCGTTTTAGGACCTCGCTCGTAAATCCTTTGGTACGCAAAATGTTCGCATTGATGCAGGGGCTTCCGTCCAGTCGTGCGTGCCCTTTGATATAGTGTACAATGTCAGAAACTTCCGAGTCATTATATCCAAGTTTATATAAAGCCGGTGGAATCGAATTGTTAATGATTTTGAAATAACCGCCTCCTGCAAGTTTCTTGAACTTAACCAAAGCAAAGTCCGGCTCGATTCCGGTAGTATCACAATCCATAAGTAAACCGATAGTTCCAGTTGGTGCAATTACAGTGACCTGTGCGTTACGGAAACCGTGTTTTTCTCCAAGTTTTAGGGCCGTATTGGCATCTTGTTGAGCTGCCTTCAGCAGTTCTGGAGGACAGTGCTGACTGTCTATTCCAACCGGTTTGATAGTCAATCCTTCATATTCACTATCCGGTGCACGAAATGCAGCCCGCCGATGATTCCTGATCACCCGCAGCATATTATCCTTGTTCTTTTCGTAGCCGGAAAATGTACCAAGCTCTTTCGCCATTTCAGCAGAAGTTGCGTAAGAAGTCATGTGCATAATGGAAGTCACGGCACCACAAACAGCAAGGGCTTTTGCAGAATCATAAGGAATACCGTTAACCATTAAATATGTCCCCATATTGGCGTAACCCAAGCCAAGAGTGCGGAACTCGTAAGAGAGATCTGCAATGTTTCTGCTTGGAAATTGTGCCATCAAAACACTAATTTCCAGAACTATTGTCCAAATTCTTGAACCATGTCGCAATTTTACAATATCAAGTTCTCCCGTTTTAGGATCTCGAAACTGAAGCAAGTTCAACGAAGCTAAATTGCAGGCTGTATCATCCAAAAACATGTACTCACTGCAGGGGTTAGATGCCCGAATTGGACCATCAGCCGGACATGTGTGCCACTCGTTGATTGTTGAGTCAAACTGAATTCCAGGATCCGCAGAAGCCCAGGCTGCGTATGCAATTTCTTCCCAGAGTTCGGTAGCCTTTAGTTTTTTGCAAGGAACCGGCTCTCTGCCTTCTTTTTCTGCTTTGACCTTTTCAACTCGCCAGTAGAGATTCCAGTCTTTGTCCTGTTCAACTGCTTGCATGAAAGCATTATTCAAGCGAACAGAATTATTAGAGTTTTGCCCGCCAACTGTTTGGTATGCTTCAGAATTCCAATCAGTATCGTACTCATCAAACAATACTCCAGTATATCCCTGTTTGGATAAATGGATTATGCGGTACACGTAGCTGAAAGGCATAGATGCCAAACGGGAAGCTTTGACAACAGAACGCAGATCTTTGTTAAGTTC
>Ga0206679_10001125_pt1 | contig 22244 bp, 15 predicted proteins | sample M110012015metaG_FD_155464 | JGI IMG/M metagenome (GOLD analysis project Ga0206679, IMG submission 155464) | Ammonia-oxidizing marine archaeal communities from Monterey Bay, California, United States - M1 100m 12015 | ecosystem: Environmental > Aquatic > Marine > Intertidal zone | place: USA... | reverse complement strand
TGATGGCTCTGCAATTGTTCATGTTCAAGCTTATCAAGGGGCATTCAATACTCAAAATTGTTTAATCTTTGATCAAGATGCAGATATATTCAGTATTGAAATTGAAGAGAATGCAAATCTTTCTCCAGGAAGTGGTTCGGGGCAAACCTTAACAATTCAAGGTGACTTGATAATTGAATCGAACGCTAGTCTTAGAAATATTGACTGGCCATTTAATGGGACAAATACTCTTCAAATTGGAGGTAGTTTTACCAATAATGGCTTCATGTCTACGGATGGAGGTAGTAATGCTTATAATTTGATTATTGAAATGAATGGGTCCAGCCCTCAGCTTATTTCAGGATCAGGATCATTCAGAATGATAGGTAGTGGTACTGAAACAAGTAGTCTTAAAATAAACGCTGGTGCTGATGTTACAATGGATGCTACCTTCAGAACTAATGATGACACTGGAACCCCTGGCATGGTTGTGATTGATGGAACACTCAGGTTTTTTGATGAATCGGATGTCTTTAATGGACTTGGTGATTTAACACTGAATGGATACACCGAATTAAAAGCCAGCTCGTTTAACGATCATTACGAACTTACCGGTGCAAAAATCATCAATGCCTCTTCAAGCACAATTGAATTTACAAATAATAATTCATCCATTTCTGTCACAAATATACCTTCTACAACCATCGGTAGCCTTACAAACAATGTGTCTGCGAGCGGATCGTTAAATATCTTGGATAATATTGTCATATCAGAGACATTGACTATGCAAAGTGGAAACATTAATACATACAGTAATACTATTTCTATCGGAGCATCCACATCTAATATTGGTACTTTAGATTACCAAAATGGGTATATTGATGGGATACTTAAAAGATGGTTTACGGGCACCAATTCGGGCAGCTCGTCTGGCTTGTATCCTTTGTCCAATAATGGAACCCAAAAAAGATTTGTTACAGTTGAATACACTGAAGCTACTGATGGCGGTTCGATAAAAGCAGAATGGGTAAATTCATCTATGGGCTACAACCTAGGTAATGATACGATAAGTACAAATTGTAATGGTTCTTTTCTTATCGCTGATACAGATAACGGTTATTGGGAAATGACTCCAAATGATGGTATTACTACAAGTGAAAATAAATTATATAATATCACCCTAGATGCTGAATCTGTTTTAAGTGTCACCGATGATTGTCATGTAACTGCTTTAAAACGTGTAGGAACAAATCCTTGGGGTGTTTCAGGAACTCATGTGGACAATACAGGAAATGTTTCTGACCCAATCGTGAAAAGAATTGGAGCATCGGGTTGGAGCAATTGGGGATTTGGAAGCGGGTCAGGAACCCCACTACCCGTGGAATTAAGCACCTTTACAACTCTATGTGATAATGGGGTCATTCAAGTTTCCTGGATTACGCAATCTGAATATAATTCTAGTCACTTTGAGCTATTAAAATCTAGAGATGGTTTTACTTGGGAAACGATACAGACTACAGATGCCGCTGGCTTCAGTAATTCTGAAATATTGTATTCATATGTAGATACAGATGTACATGACTGTTATTACAAACTTATTCAATATGACATAGACGGGAAAACCGATTTTTTTGGTCCTATTCACTCAGGCTGCTCTAGTCAAAACTCCTACATTACGACTCATCCCAATCCTAGTACGAATAGCTTTAACTTAATCATTAATGACAGTAAGTTCTTTGGTGAAACACAAGTTGAATATTACGATACACAAGGAAAAATAACGGCTAGGGATCTTATTAATCTGAAAGATGGGATTAATCTATTTGTCATTGACGCCTCAGAATATAAAAAAGGAATTTACATGATTAGGATTACAAATAATAACAATCAGAAGGTCCTTAAACATATCATTAAATAATGTGTTTTTATTAGTATACAGAAACCAATAAATCGCATTGCCCTTTGATTCACTTCCCATTCATAAATCTTTAACTATTTTTGCAGTCTATTATGACAGGAATATTCATAGATAAGTTAATAGCTAAAGTCTTTTCAATGAAAACCATGACCATGGGGTTGGTTCTTTTTCTCTTGGGTATTGGCGCAGCTACTTTTATAGAATCAAAATTCGGAATTCAGGCTGCAAAAATATTAGTTTATAATGCCACTTGGTTCACTATTCTTCTTGTTTTCCTAAGTCTTAATTTAATCTCAAATATTTTCGTATACAGAATGTTTAGAATGGAAAAAATCGCCATACTATCTTTCCACATTGCATTCTTGTTTATATTGATAGGTGCTGGAGTAACACGCCAATTTAGTTTTGAAGGAGTTATGGTCATAAGGGAGGGTGAAACGAGTGATTTTATTTATACAGCGGACCCTCATTTACTTGTTCAGGTAAAAAACAAGAAATCGGGGAAAAAGAAAGTAATAGGAACTCAGCATTATCTGTCAGAGGTAACTCATGGATTTGGAAATGATTTCTCTGATGAAATAGATTTTGATAAAAAGGAGATTTCCATTGAATACGAAAATTTTCAGAGTAAGAGAGTAGATTCATTTCAAATCAACAAAAAGTTTAAAAACTCTATTGTACTTGATATTGTGACTGAAGGAATGAAATCCCATTATTTAGATGAAAAAAACACAATATTAATTGGAAATGTTCCTCTCGGATTTGAAAAACAAATTCGAGCTGATGGCATAAAAATGCGAAAGCAAAATGAGACAATTGAATGGAATGCAAATTTCCCCATTAGGTCTCTTGAAATGTCAAAAATGAGAGAGGCTCGAAAAACAGGAATCGAACCCGCTGATTCCTTATTTAATACTTATGAAGTAAATAAGTGGTATGAACTAAAAACAACAACCTTATACCAAGTAGGAAACAGTCAGTTCGTCGTTAAGAATATTCTATACAACGCTAAAAAGGCCTTATTACCTTCAGGAAATAAAAATAGAGGAGCAGATTATTTAACGGTAAAAGTGAGCGATGGTAAAACTTCAAAAATCGTAACATTAGAAGGAGGTATGGGAAAGATTTCTTCGCCTAAAACGATATCCATGAATGGACTCGAATACCAACTTGAATATGGCTCAATTCGAAAACCTATTCCTTTCAAGGTCACTTGTCGTGACTTTCAGCTTGAAAATTATCCTGGAACAGAATCTCCTTCATCCTTTGCAAGTGAAGTCACACTCCTTGATTCTGCTGACAAGAAAAAAATAAATAAGCGCATATTCATGAACCACGTATTGGACTATAAAGGATATAGATTCTTTCAATCCAGTTACACCTTAGATGACCCAAAAACTCCAATTAATGAGGAGGGGACAGTCTTGAGCGTAAATCATGATTATTGGGGAACAAATATCACTTATTTAGGTTACTTGTTGATGGCTATAGGAATGATTTTATCGATTATAGTTCCGGCAGGAAGGTTTCGTGATCTAAATAACAAACTCAAAAAATTAAAACAAAAGAATAAGCATATAAAGAGTATGCTTCTCTTTGTTATGCTATCTTCAATAAGTGGTGGTATTCAGGCGCAAGAACATCATAAAAATGATGGACACAACCATCAAAATGAAAACCAAATTATCAGAGGAAAAACCTTCCATGTTATTTCCGAAGAGCACTCCGATGAATTGGCTACCCTGCCGGTTCAAAGCTTCGAAGGCAGGATTGTACCTATTCATACCATGTGCGACCAGCTTTTGAGAAAAACCTATAGGAAAAACATTCTCGAACACAAGTCAAATAACTATAATGCCGTTCAGTCAATTGTCAGTATGCTGCTTTATGCTGAATACTGGAAAAAACAAAATACTATTTATATTCCTTCAGTTTTACAAAAAAGACTTAAGCTAAATAAGCATCAAAGTTATCATTCTCTTTCCCATATAGATCAGTTGGGGAATCCAGTTTTTAATTGGGAAGATAAATACCGAAAGGCTTTCCAAAGACCAGAATCAGATAGAGATGAATTTGACAAGAAAATCATTAAGCTTCATGAAAAGTTCCAAATTGCACAAAACATTTATTTAGGCGTTTATTTAAAGGTTATCCCTCTAAAAAATGACCCAAACAATAGCTGGTCGAATCCTATGGATATTAATCTGGTTAATGGAAAAGATTCAACAATTTCAAGACTAACATTAGAATATTTAGGAAGTCTATACAATGTCTCCACAAATAAAAACTATAAAGACTGCAACAAGCTCCTCGCTCAACTAAAGTCAGAACAACGTAAAGTTGCTGGAAAGATCATTCCAAGTGAAAATCTGCTAAACATAGAAGTTCAATACAACAAGTGGGAGGTTTTTAAAAAAACATACCAAGCATATGGATGGATAGGACTTTTAATGCTGATCCTGTTTTTTGTACAAATTTTTGTTTCAAACAATCAAAACTTAATCAAAAGCTTCGATTACATAAGAAAAGGACTGTTTGTGCTTTTAATTTTTGTGTTTGTATTTCATGCTGGAGGCCTTATCGTAAGGTGGCTCGTTTCTGGACATGTCCCGTGGAGCAACGGATATGAAGCCGTAGTATTCATCGCTTGGGTAACCATGCTGGCAGGATTTATTTTTTCGACAAAAAATGCCGTTGTAATTGCTGGCACAGCTGTTTTGGCTTCATTAATGATTTTTGTTACCGAGCTCAATCTTTTAGACCCTGAAATTACACCATTACAACCGGTATTAAAATCCTACTGGCTGATGATACATGTTGCGGTTATTACAGGAAGCTACGGATTTTTAGGTCTGGCATGTATTCTTGGATTTTTAAACCTAACACTTTATATATTCAGAACACCCAAAACGGCTAAAACTATATCTACGAATATTACAGAGCTCACCTACATATCTGAGATGACCATGACCATTGGTGTCTTCATGCTCACCATTGGTACTTTTTTGGGAGGAATATGGGCCAATGAATCATGGGGAAGATATTGGGGCTGGGACCCTAAAGAAACCTGGGCATTAGTTTCTGTTTTAGTTTATGCAACAATCCTCCATCTTAGATTTATCCCGGGACTCAAAAGTAAATTTATTTTTAACCTGGTATCTTTCTGGGGGTATTCGGCCATTCTATTTACTTTCTTCGGTGTAAACTTCGTGTTGGTGGGGCTACATTCATATGCACAAGGAGATGGCTTAGGAGACATTCCAAATTGGATCTGGATGACGGCCCTAACTTTTGTTGGTTATAGCCTATTGGCATACTTACGAAATAAATCTTTTTTAAAAACTAAATCACATTAGTATGATTTCTTCTCGAATTTTATACGAGGACAATCATCTCATTGCTGTCAATAAAAATTCTTCTGAAATTGTTCAAGGCGACCGAACAGGAGATGCCTCAATGCCAGATGAAATAAAAACTTATCTAAAAGACAAATACAACAAGCCTGGAAATGTCTTTTGTGGAGTAATTCACCGATTGGACCGACCCACAAGTGGTGTCATTTTATTTGCTAGAACAAGTAAAGGCCTCGAACGAATGAACAAGCAGTTTAGAGACAAAATGACGTCAAAAACGTATTGGGCTATTCTTGAAAAGAAACCTCCTCAAAATAAAGGTGAGCTTGTGCATTTTTTGAAAAAAAATGAAAAACAAAATAAAAGCTATGTTTCAAATAAGGATGTCAAGGGTGCAAAAGAAGCCATCTTGAGCTACACCTTGATCAGCTCTTCAGATCGATATCATTTGGTTCGGGTTGAATTAGAAACAGGGCGGCACCATCAAATTAGGGCTCAATTCTCGAGCATTGGGTGCTGCGTTAAGGGAGATTTAAAGTATGGAGGGAAAAGGTCAAATCAAGATGGTTCTATCTGCTTGCACTCTAGGGAGCTCAAGTTTAATCACCCTACAACTCAAGAAGAAATCTGTATTACAGCTCCTATTCCTGACAATAAGTTTTGGAACATCTTCAAAGATGTAAAATGATATTACAGCTGTTGAAAAGTATATAAGATTTCCGAGGCAATTTGAAGACTCCTTTCAACATAATGTGGAACAGGATTTTCTGATTCATCAAATTCTTTAGGGTCGTCGTAAGTCGTAGAAAACCTTTTTTTCGCTCCTGGAACCAATGGACAATTGTCGTCCGAATCAGAACAGGTCATCACAGCGATAAAATCAGTCTGAGGTACAGTATCATCCGTGTTTGCCTTAGAATAACACTCTATAAATTCTCGCTCGTTATAATATACATGATATAGAGGATTCTCAACAGATAAATCATCACATTTTATATCAAATCCAATCTGTTTTAGGGCCGCTATCGTATTCGGATGGCATTCCGTAGCAACGGTTCCTCCTGAGTATGTTTTCAGGTTATTCACCTGGAAAAATATCGACGCAATATGTCCCCAAACCTGTGCAAAATGACTTCTTCTAGAATTATGGGTACATAGGTAGACAACCGACACCAAATCACCATTTGATTCCACAAGAGATATTTCATCCTTCAAACATGCAGCCAACTCGTTTAAGATGACCTTACGTTCTGCAGAAATAGTCCATTCAGAATCATTAATGAGCCTTTCACATTTTTCTTTAAGATTATCATTCAGCATTCCTATTATTTTTGTATCACGTTTAAAAGATGAAGATACATTGAATAATCAAAAACCGAGTATAGAAAATGAACAATTCAGGCATCTTATGTACAATTTTTGGAATGAGGATAATTTCCGAAAGAAAACCTTAGATCAAGTTTGTAAAGATTTTGGATTGAGTGGGATTATACTCAAAATCGATTCATTAGAGGAGTGTAAGACAACTATTCAACTAGAAGAGCTTCTCAATCGCTCTATAAATCCTAAAAACATAGACCGTCTTTTATACATCGCTGATCTCGATATTAAGGTCAAATCAAATAGTAAAAGCCTGGCTTTAACAATTATTACAAGGGTTGCTTTTAAGGTATTCCTAAGAACTTACTTTGATTCTGAATACCGTTCTTGAAATCTAGATATTTGACAGTCCAATTATCTCATCTGAATTGTTATTTTTGTATAAAATGATCTGTCAATGAATTTTATTGTTTCGAGCGCAACACTTTTACGTCACTTGCAAAATATTTCAGGAGTACTAAATACAAGTAATACTCTTCCTATTTTAGATAATTTTTTATTTTCTATTAAGGGAAATAAGCTCACTATTTCTGCAACTGATTTGGAAACCACTATGATCACTTCACTCGAAGTACAATCAGAGGAGGATAGTTCGATAGCTGTTCCTGCCAAATTTGTATTGGAAATTCTAAAAAGTCTTCCAGATCAGCCATGTACTTTTAAGGTCATTGGCGACAAACACCAAATTGTGATTGCATATGACAACGGAAGATCTGAAATGTCTGGTTTTAATGGTGAGGAATTTCCAAAGCTTCCAAAAATTGAAAACCAAAGTACGATTAAGATTTCTGGAGAAATCGTTTCAAATGCAATCAACAGAACATTATTTGCGGCAGGAAATGATGACCTCCGCCCAGCAATGTCAGGTGTATACTGTCAATTTTCTGAAAACGAAATTATATTTGTTGCTACTGATGCACACAAGTTGGTTAGATACAAACGTAATGATGCCACATCTACAGATAGCTCAGACTTTATACTTCCGAAAAAACCTCTAAATATGCTCAAGGCAAATTTGGCTGGGAATGAAGAAATTACCCTGGAATACAATCAATCAAATGCCGTTTTTAAATTCAATGAAATGGTACTTGTATGTAGACTGATTGATGGCAAATATCCAAATTATGAAGCCGTTATACCAAAGGAGAATCCAAATGTGTTGACTATTGATCGTTTGCAGCTTCTAAATTCTATTAAAAGGGTGTCTATTTCTGCGAATAAAACTACACACCAAATCAAGTTAAAGCTTGCTGGGGCTGAGCTGAATTTATCAGCAGAAGATACAGATTTTGCCAATGCTTCAAACGAAAGGCTTACTTGTAATTATGATGGTGACGATTTAGAAATCGGATTTAATTCACGTTTTATTATAGAAATGTTGAACAACTTAGATTCTGATGAGGTTCAGCTTGCCATGAGTGAGCCTAGTCGAGCGGGTATTTTAACACCGATAACCAAAACATCTGAAAATGAAGATGTGCTTATGCTGGTCATGCCAGTGATGCTGAATCGTTAAATTATGAATTCAAAAGCCAAGCTAATTAGAGAACTCTCAATTGAAGAATTAGCTGAACATTTAAAATCAAATGATTTTCCTTCATTTCGTGCCAAACAAATTATGGATTGGCTATGGAAAAAGAATGTAGGTTCCTTTCAGGAAATGAAAAATATCGGTAAAAATCTGCAGGAGTTTTTAGACGAACAATTCATCATAAATAAGGTCTCTTTAAAGGATCAGCAAATCAGCAAAGACAAAACCATAAAGTGTGCTTTTGAGGTTGATGAAAAAAGTATCGTTGAAGGAGTCCTCATCCCGACAAAAAAAAGAATGACAGCATGTATTTCGTCACAAGTAGGCTGCAGCCTAGCATGTACTTTTTGTGCTACGGGTCGCCTTAAATTACTGCGAAACCTCACAGCAGGAGAAATATATGATCAGGTCTTTCATTTAAGAAGCGAGGCCAATAATCAGTATCAAAAATCTCTTTCAAATATTGTTTATATGGGTATGGGAGAACCCTTGTTGAATTATAAAAATGTATTAAGCTCCATAGATTGGATTTGTTCAGATGAGGGCCTGGGAATGTCCCCTAAAAGAATTACTGTGTCCACTGCAGGCATTTCAAAAATGATTAAAAAGCTTGGTGATGATGAAGTTCGATTCAATCTGGCTTTATCTCTTCACGCCGCCAATGACGAAAAGCGAAATAAGATTATGGATATTAATGAATCCAATAATCTAGACTCTTTGCGTGAAGCCCTTGAATATTTCTATGAAAAAACGAATTCGAGAGTTACATTCGAGTATATCATTTTTGATGGATTTAATGATGAGCTTTCTGATGCTCGCGAATTGGCAGAATTTGCGAAATGTGTTCCCTGCAAGATTAATATTATTGAATACAATCCAATTGATGGCGAACCTTTCAAGCAAGCTCAAGAGGATAAAGTGGACCAATTTGCTTCATTTCTTGAATCATTAAATATTATTGTAAATGTTCGAAGAAGCAGAGGGAAAGACATTGATGCCGCATGTGGTCAGTTGGCCAACAAAAACAAAGCGATTTCTATGGAAGATCGAAGACTAAAGCAATGATAAAAGTTGAACATATTTCAAAGCAATTTGCTTTAAACAAAGAGCAAAAAAAAGAACGCAATACAAATGACAAATTTGCCTTTGCAGTAAAAGACATCAGTTTTGAGTGCAAACCAGGAGAGATTTTTTCATTACTAGGACCCAATGGAGCTGGCAAAACAACCACTCTCCGCATGCTTTCTACGGTAATAAGCCCCACCTCAGGATCAATCGAAATAGGTGGAGTAAATGCTGTTACTGACCCTAGTGAAGCTAGAAGGAAAATCGGATTCTTAACAGGCTCAACAGGTTTATATGCAAGATTGAACGCACATGAATTGATTGATTATTTCGCCTCTCTTTATGGCGTTCCAAGTCAGCTGCGGGATGAAAGGAAAAGATATTTGTTTGACTTATTAGATATGAATGAATTTGCCTTCAAAAAGATTGGTAAACTCAGCACAGGAATGAAGCAAAAGGTGTCCATTTGTAGAACAATGATCCACGATCCTGAAATAGTCATTTTTGACGAACCCACCAATGGTTTAGACGTGATCACTGCTGAAAGTATTATCCAGCTCATTAGAGATTGTAAAGATCAAAACAAAACAGTGATATTTTCAAGTCATATTATGGGTGAAGTTGATCTTTTGTGTGACAAAATGGCGATTATTCATAAAGGAGAAATGAAATATCAAGGAAGTATGAAAGACTTTAGAAATAACATGACCGAAAAAAGCCTTACAGGAGAATTTATCAAAACCGTCCAATCTTAAAAAATGATATTTAACATTTTTAAAAAAGAGCTAAAAGAAACTTTGCGCGACAAGCGAACTTTAATCATGATGCTTGTTATTCCCATCCTCATTTTCCCGCTTATCTTGAATGTTGTGGTAGGCGTCTCTTCTTCGTTTGAAGATTCCGTTGAAAATAAAACTTTCAAAATTGGAATCCTTGGGGAACAAAATGACTACTTAGCCAATAAGCTAAATGACATTCCAAATTCATTTGGTCCAAAAACGCTTATCCCCTATCACGGAGATTCTTTAAAAATGAGAAAGGATCTTAACGAAGAAAAGCTAGACCTGATTTTTATCTATGACGAAAAATTTTCGGAAAAAATCAATAGTATGGAATCCACTAAACTCATTTGCTCATTTGACAAAACGAATATAGGCTATGAACAACGCGCTCAAAAATACGTACAAATTATTGAAGAAGATGAGCGTCTAAAACGATATGAAACACTAAATATTGATGAACAAAAAATAACCCCTTTTGAAGTTATTTATGAAAACAGTGCAAGTAATCAAAAAATGATAGGTGAACTTATTGGTGGGTTTTTACCCTATATTTTTATCGCATTTGGATTCATGGGCTGCATGTATCCGGCTATTGATTTGTTCACTGGAGAAAAAGAGAGAGGGACCATTGAAACTTTGCTGACAACGCCAGTTAGCAGGTGGAAATTCCTAGTGGGCAAAATGCTTGTTATTATTTTATCCGGACTTATGGCTTCATTCTTTGCATTACTTGGATTATTTCTATCAATCAATTTTCTGGACATCATCCCCGACCCCGAAATAATGGAAGTAATTAATCAAATTTTAAGCCTGGGTTTTGTGTTAAAGCTATTTCTACTCTTGCTCCCTCTAACTGTGTTTTTTGCTGGTATTATGATTCCCATCGCGGTTTATACCAAAACATTTAAGGAAGCTCAAAGTATTATAGCCCCGTTGAATATCGTTGTATTGTTACCTGCTATGGCTGGTCTATTTCCTGGAATTGAACTAAATGTACAAACGGCCTTGATTCCAATATTAAATATTGTCCTTACCACAAAAGGACTCATTGGCGGAACGATTGATTACTCCCTACTTACCTTAAGCTTTTCAGTTATGGTTGTTCTTGCAGCAATTGCCGTGGCAGTATCTTTCAAGCAATTCGGAAAAGAAACGAATATACTATCCTAGTAATGATATTGAAGATTAAATTTAGAGCTCTCCTTTCTTAGATTTGCCCGATAAAACGGCATTCAGATTCAATTGATAATTAAATCCTAAAATAAATTTTGCAGAATTATTGTCGTAGATTTTATGATCTATTCTGGCAAATATACTGATGGCATGGGGACCATCTAATTCAAGATCCGTACCTATCGTATACCTCATCTTATCAATTCGATTACCAAAGATTCCTGAACCTGGATTATAAAAGCATTCTATACTAGCAGTTGGAGAGAAAATTGAATTTTTTAAATCATAAGAAACTTCTGGTTTAAAACGAAGAGCCCTGTCAAAATCAGAATTATACGTTGCTGTTGAACCTGCCTGAGAGCTCATTTGATAACGCATTCTAAAACCGTAACCCAAACGATCCCAGTTGTTTTTTAATTTGGCATTGAAATTAATTCTATTCGCTCCGTTGTAATTCCCATTATTTTCCCTTTTTGCCACATATCGGTAATCCATTGAAAGATGAATCCATTTTAAAACTTTATACTTTACAGTGAGCTCTGGAAAAACGGTTCTCGCTTTAAATTCTCTAAACCTACTTGAAAAGCTTCCTGAAAAATGAATCTTTTTGTTGAGTTTATACTTCGCACCAGCACTAGTCCAAGTTTCAAAAGATTGAGCTTTTCCATTAAAGGAAAAAGCGATTAGAAAGAAAACAACAGCTAGTATTCTCATTAATATTTATCAATATATATCGTATCCAAAGTAATGACTTGATTGTTTTCACTTGCATTAACAGGTATCAAAACTTCATCCGTTCCACTAGCTACAGATGGGTTATCCTGGTATGCAAAGACTTGATAGTTTCCTTTTTGGAGATATCTAAATTCAAAGCTTCCATCAAAACTCGTCTTTACATCATCATCATAAAACGTATTTTCATTTCCGTAAATTAAATATACATCTTGGTCAGCCGCAGGGTATTCAAAAATACTTGTTCCTACATGGTTTCTCTCTACAACAACCCCTTTAATAGTTACACTTCCTCCTGGCCCTTCTACTTTTCTACACGAAGAAAACACCATTAATAAAATGAAAATTGGCAGAATTAGATTAATTTTATTTGTCATGTTTAAATTTTATCTCGTAAAGATACAACTTCGTTGATAATTTGTCGTCTAAGGGGTAACACACAGGTTAAATTTATTTTATATTGAGCCAATATTACTTAAACTAGCTATGAAATTTATTATTCTAATCTCCTCATTCTTGATTTCCCTGAGCGTTACAAGTCAGGTATTAATTAACGAATACTCTGCGTCAAATATGACTGGAGTTACCGATGCTTTTAATGACAATGAAGATTGGGTTGAACTATACAATCCTTCAGGCGCAACAGTAGACCTTACCGATTGGTATCTTTCTGATAGGTCAGGAAACCTTTTAAAATGGCAATTCCCTGCGGCATCACTAAATGCAAATGATCATCTTTTGCTTTTTTGTAGTTCACGAGATGTTGTCCAAGGAGGAGAAATACATACGAGCTTCAAGCTGTCTCAAACAGAAGGAGATTGGGTCATTTTATCCAATAATTTTGGAAATGTAGTTGATTCATTTAAAATTGTTCATTACACAAAGCAAGATCATTCGGTTGGTCGCTCTACAGACGGAGCTGCAGATTTTAAATTGTTCACCAATCCAACCCCTAACTCAGCAAATGTTGGTGCACAAGATTTTTATACGCCTACTCCAGTTTTTGATCAAGAAGCAGGGTATTATGCCTCGGGAATAAACTTAAGTATAAGCTGTGCGGATGCCTCAGCACAAATTAGGTATACAACAGATGGTTCTGAACCCACTGCTGGATCAACACTATATTCTGGCCCCATTAATGTAGCGAACACTCAGGTTGTTCGTGCCGTTGCTTTTGGAACGAACCTCCCGTCTTTTACTGAAACCAATTCCTATTTCATTAATGTCACACATGGCTTACCCATTGTATCTGTATGTAGCGATGAGGTGTATGACCTTGTTGCTAATGGAAACCAAGGTGGTGGATGGGGAGGAAGCCCAAATAAAATTGGTGCATTTGAGCTGTTCGAGCTAGGTGGAGTATTCATTGATGAGGGAGAGGGCGATTTCAATAAGCACGGAAATGACTCATGGAGCTATCCTCAGCGCGGATTTGATTTTATCATGAGAGATCAATTCGGTTATAATGGTGATATTGATCATCAAATATTCCCCGAAAAAACTCGTAACGATTTTCAAAGACTAATTCTTAAGCCTGCGGCAAGTGACAATTATCCTTTTGAAGATGGCGCACACATCAGAGACGCATTTATTCATATGCTGTCTATAAAAGCCAAGATGAGATTAGATGAAAGAACCTCTAGGTCCTGCATCCTATATCTGAATGGAGAATATTGGGGTGTATATGAGATAAGGGAAAAAGCAGATGATCACGATTACACAAATTACTATTATGATCAGGATAAATTTCATTTAGAGTATTTAAAAACATGGGGCGGTACATGGCAAGATTATGGAGCTCCGAATGCACAGCCAAATTGGGATAACCTAACAAATTACATTTTAAATAATAACATGTCTGCAGGCCCAGATTTTGATTATGTAGATGACAAACTCAATTGGAAATCATTATGTGATTATTTCATGTTCAATTCATATGTAGTGAATATGGACTGGTTGAATTGGAACACCGCGTGGTGGCATGGAACAGATCCATTGGGAGACAAAAAGAAATGGAGATATGTACTGTGGGATATGGATGCTACGTTCGGGCATTACATCAATTACACAGGAATTCCTGATGTTTCAGCAAATGCTGACCCCTGTAACGCTGAAAACCTACCTGACCCAGGAGGACAAGGACACACAGATATTTTGGAGAAATTAATTTCAGAAAATCCTGTTGTAGAGCAATATTATGTGACAAGATATATCGACCTAGTAAATACCTATTTTTCTTGTGACTCTATGTTGTTTCTTTTGGATAGTATGGTAAATGAAATCACACCTGAAATGTCAGGTCAATGTGCTAAATGGGGTGGTTCTGTCCCTGATTGGGAAAATCAAGTTCAAACCCTTAGAGATTTTATTAATGCTAGATGCTTAGCTCTAGAGCAGGGTTTAATCGACTGTTATGATTTAAATGGGCCACATGCAACCACATTTGATGTAAGTCCTGCAAATTCAGGAGAAATTAAAGTGAACTCTGTTTGGGCACCAGTATATCCATGGACAACGGAATATTTTGGAGGAATTGAAACCTATCTTAAAGCCAAAGCCGCCCCTGGTTTTGTTTTTGATCATTGGGAATACACAACAGGGCCATTGGGATCTGCTATTACAGAAGACACCAATTCTATTGTAATAAATGCTCCTGAAGACATTGTTGCCTTTTTTATTATAGACGATCCGAATTTAGATACCGACGGTGATGGTATTACAGATCAAATTGAGGGAACTGTGGGAACCGACCCCACCAATCCAGATACTGATGGTGATGGTGAAAATGATTCTGTCGAGGTAGGTGATCCCAATAATCCAACGGATACGGATGGTGACGGCATTATTGACGCACTCGAATCAAGTAATAATGATCAAGATGGCGATGGTGTGAATGATGAAGAGGATCCTGCAAATACAGACCCATGTGTTCCAAATCCAAATGCAGGCAATTGTGATCAAGACAATGATGGCTTAACAAATGATGAAGAAATTGCAGCAGGCACAGATCCCACAAATCCAGATACCGATGGAGATGGATATAACGATGGAGATGAATTAACCTCAGGAACTGATCCTCTTGACCCTTGTGATCCTGACGATATTCTTCCAGAATGTAATATTGATTCTGACGGCGATGGCATCACTGATGCACAGGAAGAAGTTATTGGTACTGATCCTAATGATCCTGACACAGATGGTGATGGGCTTACAGATGGAGCTGAATTCAATAATGGAAGTGATCCTCTAGATCCGTGTGATCCTGATGACAGTAGCCCAGATTGCGCTGAAGGTGTCCACATTCCAACTGGCTTCTCGCCCAACAATATAGGACCTGAAGAAAATAATGCTTATAGCATAATTATTGGACAAGACGTGGCTAGTTTTCAGTTTAAAATATTTGACAGATGGGGCAAAATCATGTTTGAATCAAACGTGAGAGGATTTAAATGGGATGGCACCAAAAAGGGACTGGATTGTAATGCTGGAGTGTATCCATATATCATGACAGTTACCTATGTAGATGGTTTGTCAGAAACATTATCTGGTAACATTACTCTAATTAGATAGTATGAAAAGGCTTTTATTTTTGTTCTTAACGATTGGTTTTGTGGGCTCGGCTCAGGATTTTCATTATTCACAACTGGACCAATCCTTGACACTCATAAACCCAGCAACCACATCAACTTTTTCAGGATTTGAACGCATCACTCTTCAGCATAGAAATCAATGGCTTGGAGCAGGCACGCAATTCATGACAAGTATGGGAATGGCGGAGTTTTCAATTGGAAAAGTTGCCCGTAAAAAAAGTGCTTATTCTGGAATTGGAGTTTACTTTATGAATGATGTTGGTGGAGATTCAAAATTCAGTATTAAAACGGGGGGTATTACTGCGAGTGGTGTTTTGCCAATAGCAAGAAGCCATACCATTTCTGCCGGAATTCATGCCGCATTTAGCAATAGATCTGCAGATTTTTCTAGAATTTCATTCATGAATCAATGGAATGGGACAGAATTTGATCCTACAGTCAATTCTGGAGAGAACAATGGCATCTCATCCTTTTCACACCTTGATGCTGGAGTAGGAATGGCCTATGGCTTTAATAAAGAAAATGAAAATACTTTATCAAGTAATGAAATGAGCTTTCAGGGAGGTGTTTCGATTCAGCACTTGAACAAACCCAAGCTGAGGTACAATTCCTTGGTAGATGACAGGCTTTATATGAAGTTTTGCTTCCATGCTAATGCTCGATATGGTTTATCTCCCGAGTCTAACCTTGAGGTTAGTGCTGCGCAATTTATACAAGGAAAGCACTTTGAAACGATCGTAGGTTTGTTTTATCGCCTTAAAACTAAAAATGCATCAAGAATTACTTCACTTATGAGTAACCAGTATTTTGTTTTTGGTACTTACTTCAGAAGTGTCGGAACTGTAATACCCACAATATACTTTGACCTAGGATCTTTTAGCCTTGGTTTGTCCTATGATTATGAATTCGGACAGCTCTCAAGTATGTATAAACAATCTGTGGAAGTTAGCCTTAAATTCAATTCAGGGAAAAAATCAATCTTCACCAGCTCTAAGCTTCATTAATAAAGCGCAACCACATTTCCGATTGTTCTGTATTTAATACGCGAGGCATTTTATTTTGAGATCCTATCTTTCCTATACTTTCCATATAGCTGTAGAATAGCTCTGGTTTGACAATTTTTATATTAGGCATCGCAAGGCTATACTTTCTTGCTGATTTATAATCATCATTTAATCGACAAAGAACTCCATCCAAGTAATTCATGATTTCATCTGGATTAACCTGTAGATCTGACGCTCCTAAAAACCAGCTATGGCATTGCCTTTCAGCATCTGCATAAATGGTAAATTCTGAGAATTGAATGTTAAACTTCTTCCCTGTTTCTAATAAGCCTTGATTGATATTCCCCAATGACAAATGTTCTCCGCAAAGACTTAGGAACTGTCTAATTCTTCCCGTAATTATTATTTCATATTCTTCGGTATCCACAAAGCGCACCAAATCACCTATGAGGTATCGCCACAGACCCGCATTAGTCGAAATGACAAGTGCATAATCTACTCCTTCCTTTACCTGACTTACAGTATACGCTTGAGCTTTTGGTTTTATTTTTCCAGACTCATCAAAATATTCAGAGTTAAAAGGTATAAATTCAAAAAAGATTCCATTATTCATTAATAATTTCATCCCTTTTCGAGAACCTTCATTTTGGTATCCAAAGTATCCTTCACTTGCCAAATATGTATCCAAAAGATTAATCTTGTGCCTAGAAATTTTACTCAACCTTTCAAGGTAAGGTTCCATAAAAACACCACCATGTACATAAACATGCAGATTGGGCCATATATCATGAATCGTGTCAAGCTTATAATATTCTACAATTCTTTCCATAAGCATCAAACACCAACTTGGAATTCCAGCAATAATCCCAATATCCCATTTGGGTGCTTTCTGAACCATAATGTCAAGCTTCTTATTCCAGTCGGTCATTCCACTAATTCGATTACCTGGCTTGGCAAACGGTGAAACGATAAATGAAGTGTGTTTCTTTAATATCCCACTTAAATCACCTTCCACGTGCGTTTCTTTATAATTGAGCTTTGTTGAACCTCCAACAGCCAAAAGGCTCGTATTAAAAAAAGACTGAGGGAGATCTAAGCCATGTAGCAACGATAATTGGCGTATACTCGTTTTTTGAAAAGAACGTATCATCTCAACGGTAATTGGTATCCTCTTACTTGGTGAACCAGTAGTTCCTGAGGATAAAGCATAATATTTTATACGCCCCCTCCATGTATTGTCTTTTTCTCCTAACAATGAATATTTCAACCATTTCTCATAAAATTCATCATAGCTAGTTACGGGTACATTTTTTTGAAATTTCTTGAGCTGATTAGAAGTATTTAACACCTCCTGGAAACGATGATAAATACCGAATTTAGTAGATTTAGATTTTAACAGTAAATAGCTCAAAACATCTAATTGGTGTTTGTAACCCAATGTTTTTCTTGCGTTTTTCCTGTAGCTTAAAGCCGTAGTAGTCTTTAATAACCTTCCTATTAATGGCATTTATTCGTTTACCTATTGGTTTTTAAGGCAAAAATAAAGATAAATATTCATCTTATTTTTCGATAGTTTGTCTTAACTTTGTAAAAATTTAAAACTCATGAGTGAAAAATCATTTATCGTCCCACATGACTTTACTCCTGTCGCTGATATTGCATTGGAGCATGCCATAGCAACTGCTAAACCCCTAAAGGCTGAAGTTCAATTAGTGCATGTGGTCTCTAAAGAAAATCAAATTCACGAAGCCAATCAAAAGCTTGATTCGATTGTTGAAAAATACGCATCAAGTGGAGTTAAAATTGTGGCCAATGTAAGAATTGGAAATATTTTCGAAGATATTGGTGATTTTGCTTCAGAACACGAAGCTGAGCTTATTTTTATGGGAACACATGGTGCTCACGGCTGGCAGCACGTAACGGGTAGTCACGCTTTAAAGGTGGTTACCAATTCTTCTGTTCCTTTTATTATCGTACAAGAAAAACTAGTTAAGCCAACAGGATACGATTCAATCGTTGTCCCAATGGACTTAAATAAAGAAACGAAACAAAAATTAACAATCGTTTCACGATTGGCTAAATATTTTGGTTCAAAGGTTCATGTTGTTATTCCAGATGAATCCGATGACTTCTTAAAGCATCAGGTAAAATCAAATATCGTTTTTGCAAAAAGATTCTTTAAAGATCGTGGTGTGGATATGCAGCATTCTATAATTTCTAGATCAGGTTTTGATAAAGAGGTGGTAAAATATGCCGTATCTGTTGATGCAGACTTGATTGCCATTATGAATCTAAATAGAAACAGTTTCTTAAACGCCCTTTCATCAAATTACGAACAATATATCATTACAAATGATGCTTTGATTCCAGCTTTAATTGTAAATCCAGTTTACAAAGAAGGATATGGTCAAAGTATTCTATTCAGCTAGTATTCTGAATTTCATTTGAAGTGTTGTTCCAATCATCTATAAATGGCCCAATACACAACGCTTAAAGACTTTTTGGCAGCTCACCAAGAAACGCTGCCCCAAAATAATGTGGACCTTTCAAGCGTGTTGCTAGACTTAGCCGAAGCAAGCAAAATTGTCAGCAAAGACGTATGTCGCGCTGGACTGGTTGATGGTTTTTTAGGTGCACAGGGAGGTCAAAACGTTCAAGGGGAAGAGCAACAAAAGCTTGATGTTATTGCCGATAATGCATTTATTGATGTCTTAGAAAAAGGTGGTGCCGTTTGCGGAATTGCATCAGAAGAAAATGAAGATTTTGTGTCGTTTGATAATCCCAAATCTCAAGCTGGTACATATGTGGTCCTGTTTGATCCTCTTGATGGCTCGAGCAATATTGACGTCAATGTATCAATTGGGACAATCTTTTCCATTTACAAAAGGATTTCTGCTACGAACGAAGCGGCTACTATTGATGACATGCTTCAAAAAGGTACTGAACAGGTGGCTGCGGGTTATGTCCTTTATGGTTCTTCAACCATGCTAGTATATACCTCAGGTCAAGGAGTAAATGGATTTACGCTTGACCCTGCCACAAATGAATTTTGCCTTTCTCATGCAGATATGAAGATGCCAATTAAAGGCAGATATTATGCCATGAATGAAGGAAATATTAATGAGTGTAATCCAAAAATCATTGATTACATCAAATATTGTCAAAGCAGAAATAATGATTACGGTAGCCCTTATTCTGGAAGATACATAGGGTCACTAGTTGCAGACTTTCATAGAAACCTGATAAAAGGTGGTATCTATATTTATCCTTGTACTAAAAATGCACCTGAGGGGAGGCTTAGGCTTCTGTATGAATGTAATCCACTTGCCTTTATCTCCGAACAAGCGGGCGGAATGTCAACGACTGGAACTGAGAGAATCATGGACATTAAACCTGAGAAATTACATGAAAGAGTCGCCTTTTTCACTGGATCAAAAAACATGATTGAAAAAGCGATGGGTTTTTTGAAATGATATGAGCTTAACTTCATTTTTAGAGCATCTACAGAATCATCCAGAAATAAATCTTTCTGCCCAAAAACTATCTCAGCATCAATCCAAAATTCATTGGACAGGTATTCTAGGCTCTGCTAAGGGGATTTTTGCGTCAGCGGTTGCACAGCAATGTCCAGGACATCATGTATTTGTTCTAAACGATAAAGAAGAGGCCGCTTATTTCTTGAATGATTTGCAGGGTATCTATCCTGAGGATCAGAGACTTGTTTTTTACCCTGCATCATATAAAGTACCCTATCAATTAGAGGAGGTAGACAACGCAAATGTAGTGGCCAGAACAGAAGCCCTTAAAAAGCTAAGCTCTCAAGACAACTGCTGGATCATCACTTATCCCGAGGCCTTATTTGAAAAGGTTTTGACCAAAAAGAAGCTTGTTTCCAATACCATGAAAATTGAAGTTGGAAAGACCTATTCTTTAGATTTTATTAACGAATTACTACTGGACTATCATTTTGACCGTGTAAACTATGTATACGAGCCAGGGCAATTTTCAATTCGAGGGGGTATTGTAGATGTCTTCTCCTATGGAAATGACACCCCATTTAGAATTGAATTTTTTGGAAATGAGGTAGAGTCCATTCGAACTTTTGATGCGGCAGACCAGCTATCCATAAGTACACATAACTTTTTTAGTATTGTTCCGAATATTCAGGGGAAAATGATTCTTGATGGAATGGATTCCTTTTTCCAATACCTAAATGGAGACATTACAATTTGGATTGATTCTGTAGAAAGGGCCAAGCAAACGCTCAAAAACGAATTCGATAAAGCGAATAAAATTTATGAGTCTTTGGACCAAGAAATCAAAAAAACAGTACCCTCTGATTTATTCATCAACGATAATGACTTGGTACTAAATCTTCAAAATCTCAAACTCGTTGAGATCGGTACTCATTCTTATTTTGAAGATGCCTTTGCCATCAACTTTGAGCTCCTGCCGCAGCCTAGCTTCAACAAAAACTTTAATTTACTTATAGATGATTTAGGTAAAAATCAAAAAAACCACTTCAAAAACTATATTTTTTCAAATCAACCCAAACAGATTGAGAGGTTGTATCAGATCTTTGAGGATATTGGAGGTGATGTTGCCTTCACTCCTATAAATTCTGCCTTACATGAAGGTTTTATTTGTAAAACACTAAAAATTGTATGCTACACAGATCATCAGCTTTTTGAACGGTATCATAGATTTAGACTTAAAGAAGGGTTTAGAAGGGCCAAACAAGCCCTTACACTAAAAGAAATTTACAACCTACAAAAGGGCGATTATGTAACCCATATCGATCATGGTGTAGGACAATTCTCTGGTCTTGAAACTATAGATGTCAATAACAAAAAACAAGAAGCGATTCGATTGATATACAAAGATGGTGATGTGCTATATGTAGGCATTCATTCTCTGCATAGAATATCAAAATTTACCGGAAAAGAAGGCTCTGTTCCTAAAATGAACAAGCTGGGCACACAATCTTGGAATACGCTAAAATCAAAAACCAAGAAGAAAATAAAAGAGCTCGCTTTTGATTTGATAAAGCTATATGCAAAGCGAAAAAATCAACCTGGCTATACCTTTGCTGAAGACACATACCTTCAAAATGAACTAGAAGCCTCGTTTATTTTTGAAGACACGCCCGATCAGTTTAAGGCAACCCAAGATGTAAAAAAAGATATGGAATCCAAAACACCTATGGACCGCCTAATCTGTGGAGATGTTGGTTTTGGAAAAACAGAAGTGGCCATACGAGCTGCATTTAAAGCTGTGGCCGACAGTAAACAGGTGGCTATTCTCGTACCTACTACTATTCTCTCTTTGCAGCATTATAGGAGCTTCAAGGAGCGACTTGGTGAATTTCCATGTAACATCGATTATATCAATCGGTTTAAAAGTGCAAAAGAAACTACAAAAACGATTCAAAAGCTAAAGTCTGGTGAAATAGATATCCTCATTGGTACACATGCCATTGTATCGGACCGGGTTAAATTCAAAGATTTGGGCCTAATGATTATTGACGAAGAGCAAAAATTTGGAGTTGCCGTTAAAGACAAGCTTAAAACAATGAGAACAAGTGTGGACACCCTTACCCTAACGGCTACACCAATACCTAGAACACTTCAATTCTCCTTGATGGGAGCTCGTGACTTAAGTATTATCAATACACCACCACCCAATAGACAACCTGTATTGACAGAAATCATATCATTGAATGAAGAAACCATTAGGG
>Ga0206679_10001123_pt1 | contig 22266 bp, 21 predicted proteins | sample M110012015metaG_FD_155464 | JGI IMG/M metagenome (GOLD analysis project Ga0206679, IMG submission 155464) | Ammonia-oxidizing marine archaeal communities from Monterey Bay, California, United States - M1 100m 12015 | ecosystem: Environmental > Aquatic > Marine > Intertidal zone | place: USA... | reverse complement strand
TACACTAGACATTGGGACTCTAGATCCATTTTTGAAAGCTGCCACAAAAGCTCCGTTAAAACCTTGCTCTCGCAGTTCTCGTTTTCTATTGTGAGCTTCTTCAGTTTGTCTAAACTTTCCTACTGTGTATTTATATAAATCTCCACTAAGATACATGTCCACGTCGTGAAGACCCCTAAAAACTGAAGAGGATTTATCAAGTTGAGTGTTGGAAGATGCTATCTGCACTTTAAACCACACTCCGTCAGTCACTTCGTCTTCATTATTTGGTTTAATACTACCCTCAACTAGCCCTGTTCCTAAGCCTTGAGCTACTCGGTAATCTCTGAAGGCTCGAAATAGAGCGGAGGCCATATATTCTTGTCCGTCATTGCTTATTAAGAAATCCTCCTCATCGGGGTTAGTTAAAAATCCGAGTTCAACAAGAACGCTTGGCATAGAGGTAAATGAAATCACGTAGTATCCAGCTTGTCTCACCCCCCTGTCTTTCCTTCCGGCTCTTTCACGAAATTGATTTTGAATGAGTGTCCCGAGTTGTAGGGAGTTGTCTAAAAAAATGTTTTGGCGTAAAGAAAGAGCAATGTATGTATCCGGATCATTCGGGTCAAAACCAGCGTAATCTTCCTCATAGTTATCCTCTTTGTAAATACTAGCATTTTCTCGCATAGCACTTTTAAGACTTGCTTCAGTTTTATGCATGCCCATTACGTAAGTGCCGCTTCCAAAGGCATTAGCGGATGAAAATGCGTCGCAATGAATGGAGATAAAAACATTAGCTTCCGAGTTGTTCGCAATTTTTACTCGAGTAGCGAGTTTAGGGAATGAATCATCTTTTCTTGTTAGGATTACTTTTACATCGGGCATCTTTTCACCGATATAATCCGCAAGTTTATTTGATACAGCTAACGTAATGTCTTTTTCAGTTGAAGAATATCTGCCAGTGCCTAAATTACCAGGATCTTTTCCTCCATGGCCCGCATCAATAACCACTACGATAGTTGGTTTAAGGGGGGTGAAAGCTGCTATTGCAAAAACTGCGATAATTGCTAACGCTAGAGCCGCGGGTTTAAGTAGCTTTGAGTGTTGTTTTAGATGCTTCATGGCTTACCCCGAAATTAAAGGAAATACACATGGATTTAGGTTAGGAATATTCTTCCTTTTCCTGATTCTTGTGTTGAAAAACGAGACCTTGTTGGGACAGGATGAATCCATGTCATATTCTGCATCAGATAGCATAGTTATGATTGTTGATAGCAATCTGGTATTATTGTTTGGGGAGGTAATTATCAAGAGTGGAGATATTGAGTTGACGGCGGATAGAGTGGTTTACAAGACTGATAAAAGAGAAGCTTGTGCATTTGGAACGAAAGATTCATTAGGAAATTGGACAGGTCGTCCAGTTTTTAAACAAGGATCATCAATTTTCACCCAAGATCAGTTGTGCTACAATTTTAATACAGAAAAGGGATTTAGTCATCACGCAGTAACAACTGAAGGGGAACTTGTTTTTCATGCAGATAATTCTAAACGCTTGCCTGGAGATGCTATCCATGTACAAGATGGGAAATTCACAACATGTAACGCAGATAACCCACATTTCCATTTCCATTTATCTCGTGCGATTCTATACCCAGACGAAAAAGTGATCTCCGGCCCACTATATATGAAATTTAGGAAAATCCCCACACCACTTGCTCTACCCTTCGCGTGGTTTCCTTTAAATCAAGAAAAGAGATCTCATGGAATCCTTCTCCCCAGTTACGGAGATGGTGGGACGTTAGGTTTTTTCCTCAAGGATTTAGGATACTATTTACCCTTAGGAGAGCATTGGGATACAAGACTTCTTTTCGACATATACTCTGGTGGTACATGGGCTTTGAAGAATGTATCACAATACAATTACAGGTATAAATCTAACGGAAATTTCACTCTTAGCTATAACAGAAGGATGTCTGGGTTTGAAGGTTTGCCTGGATTTGCAAAAGAAAATAACTTCTTCGTGAGGTGGACTCATACACAAGACACAAGGTCAAAACCCAACCAAAGATTTTCCGCATCTCTGAATTTCGGTTCTTCAGACATTTTCCAAGAAAACCTTAACTCCAGTATGGAAGATTTCCTTTCTAACACCTTCCAGTCCAGTTTGCAATGGAGTTACACCTCTCCTAGATCTCCATTCTCACTTACAACAAGCGCTAGACATTCACAAAACTCTCTTACAGGAAATGTGTCCATGACTTTACCTTCTGCAACTCTTACCATGAGTCGTAGGTCTATAAGTGATTTATTGAATTTAGATAAAGGCAGGAGTAAAGTGTTAGACGGAGTTTCCATGAGCTATAGCTCGCGTTTTGAAAATGTAGCCCAAATCCCTGACTCCTCTCTAGCATCTTTAGATTTTTCGTCTTTGGAAATTAAGAGCGGCCTTAAGCACAGTATTTCTGCTTCGTCTAGTGGTTCACTTGGTTTTATCACCTTTGCTCCATCATTTCAGTATGATGAATTTATGGGGTTTTCGGAGCTTTCTAAATCTCTATTATATGATATCGAAGGTAATTTAATTGAGCAGACAGATACGATTCCCGGAATAATGACTGACAGGAATTGGAGCGCTTCGATAAGTGCAAATACAAGATTTTATGGAATGTTTACTTTTGCGGAAAAGCGTCGTTTAAAAGCCCTGAGACACGTATTGTCTCCAAGCGTTTCTATGAGCTACACCCCTGAGCGTACTCGTTCTCAAATCGCTGTGTTAAGTGATGAGTCGCTTTCGTGGAATCCTTGGGAGCTCAATCGGTTTACCCCTACAGACATTCGTGAATCGGGTGCTATTAACTTTTCTTTAGGCCAAAACTTAGAGGCTAAAATCTGGGATCCATCATTAGAAAAAGTAAAGAAGGTGAAAATAATTGACAGCTTCTCTTCTTCTATGAGCTATAATTTCTTAGCTGATTCGCTCCAACTTTCAGACATCACTTCAAGAGGTTTTACAAGCCTGTTTAATAAGGTGAATTTAAACTTTACCTCGACACACTCGGCTTATGCTCAAGACACTACTGGAGCTACAGTTTCAACATTCTTAGCGTCAAGTGGTTCAGGTGCAGATTTGCTTAGACTCAAAAGAGCAACTGCGGCAGTGGGGACTTCCTTCAATGGTGGAACCGAAGGTGGTTACCCCTGGAACACCCGATTTGATTACACCATGAATCTCTCAAAACATTTTGATACGGAACAGCAATCTGATACATCTGCTATAACTCATGGGATAGCTATGAGAGGAGGTGTAAAATTGTTTTCAAAGTGGACGTTTGATGTCATTACAGGTTACGATTTGAAATACAAAGAATTCACTCCAACTGCTATAAATGTCCATTGGGATTTACATTGTTGGGAGCTCACATTTAATTGGATTCCTATAGGAGTAAGGAAAAGTTTTGCGATTAAGCTTAATATAAAATCTCCTCTTTTAAAAGATATTAAATTCGAAGCTAGAGGAGGTAATGGTGAGTTTTTATTCTAATTTTTAGAATAAGTTTCACGATCGAGTTTTTGCAATCACTGAAATTTCTACTCGAGCATTTTTAGGAAGAGCAGTAACAAATACAGCTTCTCTCGCGGGATATGGTTGAGGTACAATTTGTGAGTAGGTTAAGTCCATTCCAGAATAATCCTCGGTATTTATCATAAAGATTGACGCCTTTACGATATCTCCCAAATGGAGTCCTACTCCTTTTAGAATTTGCTTTACATTTTCAAGACATTGTTCAGTGGCTTCTTCAATATTAGATTCAACTAAGTTCCCCGTTGCTGGATTTATAGGTATGCACCCACTGACAAAGATGAGTTCTCCAGCTTTTACCGCTTGAGAATAAGATGCTACAGGCTTTGCTGCGTCGTCTGTGTGAAGATGTTGGGACATTGAAATGAATTTAAAGATATCTTTACCGCTAATTTGCAGCAATTTTTACAAAATGAACGTTTTACTCTTCGATAATCACGATTCTTTCTCATGGAATCTTTCTCATGACCTAGAGAGAGCAGGGGCTAGAGTTGTTGTTGTAAGGCCTGAAGCGCTTGAGATTGATGTTGAAAAGCAGCTTATCCCTTTCGATGCGATATTGTTATCTCCTGGTCCAGGTATGCCTTCTGATGCACCGGGTTTAATGGATGTGTTAGCAACTGCAGTTAAATTACGAAAACCAATCTTAGGTGTGTGTCTAGGGCTTCAGGCAATTGTAGAATTTTTTGGAGGAGAGTTAGAGAATATGAACGAAGTCCTTCATGGTCGAGTAGGAATGCTGGAAATAGTGGAAAACTGTGATATTTTCGAAAATATTAATTCTGGTTGTGAAGTAGGGCATTACCACAGTTGGTGTGCCGTAGAAGCTAGTCTTCCATCTGATTTGTCTGTGCTTGCGAGGAGTGACTCAAAAATCATCCTCGCTATTTCACACAAAACTAGGCCAATTGTAGGTTTACAATTTCATCCCGAATCTATACTCACCACTGACGGTAGATTAATGCTGAAGAATTGGGTGAATAGTATTTAATCAGTTTATGTCATAAAAAAAGCCCCAAAGAATTCAATGGGGCTTTTCGTTTTAAAACTTAATTAGTGTTTTATCGACATCATTAGGTTATTGACGCTTATTCATCTCCGCTTCGAAAGTTTCCTTGAAGTTTTCGTAGTTGTATTCTGCCATGATGCGCTCGTCCTGAGAAAGACGTTCGTTATATGCTTGTGCGATCCCTTCTCCACTTAACTCTATAGCGATGTAACTAACGAAAGCACCGTCAGCTTTTTGAGTTAGTTTTTCGCAGATGATAATAGCTCCTCTTAGTTCCTGCTCTACAACTGTTCGGGCCATGTCATTGAAAGTCTCTGTCACCTCTTCTTTGTTGTTAAAATTTGTAGAGTTAACATAGTTGTCAGTAACGATAGAAAGTGTTGCAGAGATAGACCTTGCTAAACGATTTTCTACATTTGACCTAGACATTTTCTTTGCCGTTTCACGGCTTATGCTTTCTCCTGTTGCTGTCGCTCTAAAATGCTTGCTGTCAGAATTGAAATCTGACCCTGTGCAATACTCTATAATTTCAACCTCACCATTTTGACTAGGTGTAATAGCTTGGTTGCCTTTGCAACCTGCAAGGCTAAAGATGATCACAGAAGCTGCGACACATAAGGTTTTGATAGTATTCATAATTTTTCTATTTATTTTTATTTTGCATAGACTGTGCCAAACTACAATCTATTCATATAGCGCACCAACAAATTTACTTGTAAATCTACCTTTTATTTCAATACCAGCCTTTCTGTAAGCTTCTTGCCCTGCTTTTAAACGATCTAATTGAACGCCTTTAATTCGTTCAAGATTTTTTTGCATGATTAGCTTTCCATTTTCGTCGGTAAGCTCTATTGTAGCATTAAGATATGCTATAAAAAAGCCAGAACCACCTCCACCAGCTTGTGTGTCGGCATTTACAGTTAGAGTTAGCGCTTTTGAAGTAGCGTGGTCAATAACCTCTACTCCCTCTTCTATTAATGCAGCTCTTAGAGCTGGAATTAACGCTCCCTGAGAAATCGTTCGTTGGTACATCTTTTCAGTACCCACAACATAAATTTTAGGCCGCTCAAGGAGAATTGGAATCCTTAAAGGTGTAGATGTTATACCATCTAATAGTGGGCTGAGCGGACTAAGCAAGTTAAGGACTTTTGAAAATGATGAAATGTCCACCTCAACGATAAGTTCGCTTTGCGATATCCCTGGAATGAACCCGTTAAGGGGGATTTCTACAATTCCATTTCCAGAAGTTTTTGTGGTACCTCTAACTGGTATTGCTCCTCTGTTGTATGAATATTTTAAAGGAATTCCAAAAACGCTATTGTTGTTAAAAAATGATGAGATAGATACTTTGTCAGTATACCTGTTATTAAGTAAAAGCTCAATTTCTTCTTTGTCGTGTGACAATACAAGTCCGCTTATGGCATCTGACATTCCATTTAGTAATGCCCTATCTAAATCGAAAAGGGTTCCGTCATCACCCGTATAAGGATTTAATTCTCTAAGGTATTTACTCATGACATCAAGCCCCATTAAATACCTCTCGATTGCTCCAGAAATTGCTCCTTCAGAGATTTTCCTTTCAGCATCTAAGTAATGTCCGTATGCTGATCCCAGAGCAACTTGTTTACGTTCAGCTAAAATCCTTGCGTAATCAGTTTTAGAGAGTCTATAGTAGACAAAGACTTCCGTAGTGCTCTCATACGAGTCGATTAAATTATATCCCTCTAAATCTTCGACAACTGTGGATTCTATGTTTGAAACGAAACTCTCCTCGACCCAACTGTTTACTTGCAGGGTTGATAATAATGATGAGGATGAGACCTTAACTCTAATTTCTCTTGCAAGCGAGTTTAAAGCATTTTCTCGTGCAATTTCTGCTGCGTTATATGGAAATTCTTCTTTAGAAACACCTGCAATTCCAATATAGTAACTGGAGTTTATAGGTCTTTCTGTAACCCAAATGGGTTTTTCCATTTCCACACTACTCAAGCTAGCACAACCTTCTAACCCCAAGATAATAAAAGAGGCAAAGATTAGAATACTTTGATAGTGCAGTCGTTGTCCCAAATTATTTTACTTGTTCTTTTAGGATGCTTTCAATTTCGCGCTGGATTTTCGTGGCAATGCTCTTAGAAATTTCATCCACCATTATATTATCATTTTTTAAACTAGATCTGCTGCCCCAAAGTTGCATAAGTGAACTATGAGCGTGACTAGAAGAGTTTACTGAACCATTAAGATGTGCTGGGTAAAGTTTCCCAATGTTGCCAGCATATTTAAGGTAGCGGATATTGTCCGAAGAATTTGTATTAATGGTTTCACTCGATAAAACCGCTCCTGTTTCCATCGAAACGAGCTTGAGGTTGAAGGACATTGATGCTTCCGTTGATTGGTAGTATTCAGTGTAGCCAACGGAGCGATATTTCGTCTCGTAGTATTTTTTTCCCTCTGAATTGACTTTTTCTTCACGATATTGTTCATAGCCACGTTTGTTGTCATGCCTGTGAGGAGTTGTTGAGACAGAACATGTTGTTACAGTTCCTTTTAAGATTGCTTTTGCTCCAAGTAGTGATCCGATTTCTAATTCAGCGCCAGATGTTAGTCCGCTGAGATCTAGTTGTTGCTCTTGAAGTATCATTTCAAGTGACTCTCTGTCAACGATAACAAGGAAAGGATCTGTTGAAGCCATAAGGTTTTGTTCTACATATGAACTTAGTTTTGTATTTACATTAGATCTGTTAGAACCGTTTTTGAATGTCATAAGTGCTACTGTGTAGCGTCCAGCAGCGAGGGCTTCTTCCTTTCTTTCAGCGGCATCAGAAAATAAAGGGTCACGATTTACTACATCAGAGAACCCTTCATATGCAGAGCGAAATAGTTTGTTGTCCAGAGCAGTGATGGCGTTGTCGTAAGCGGGTTTACAAAAAGAGTAATCGGCGAGGGAGGCTGCGTCGCGAAAGCCAGGAACGAGAGATGTAATTTCTTCGAACAAATCGAGGGCCTGACTGTAATCAAGTTTTTCGAGATGTGAAGTCGCTATTATATATATTTCTTCTACGTGGGCATTTTTCACAGCTTCGTATTGAGTTCGCTTTGAGTCAGGAAAATTTAGCGTGATGCTGAATGCTAGGACTCGGTTGTAGAAATAGTCAGCTTTTTTAAAGTGTGAAATTGCTGACTCTTTATCGTCCAGAAAAAGGGCTTCTTCGAAAGAGGCGAGGTGGCGAGCAAGTATGATTGAACCTGTTCGATTTAAGCCGGCCATAGCATCTGTGTGTCCAGGTTTTTTACTGAGTGCTGTGAAGTAAAAATCGGCAGCGGAGTCAATCATTCCGGCGGCTTCCATCTTAGCACCACGTTTGACGTATGACTTAGCTCCTTTACAGCTGTTTAGTGAAGCGCAAAGGGTAATAGCAGTAAGTACTATTACGAAAGGAGAAATAAAATTTTTCATATGGGAGTAATATTACTTGCAAGATATGCTTTTGTAGGTTTTGTATTGATTTTGGGTGAAAACAATTTGCGTGCCATATCTTGCTGAGTTAAATATTGATAATTAAAGTTTAGATGAAGTCTATTTTAGTTTTAGGAGCAGGAAGGTCTTGTAGTACTTTAATCAAGAGGCTTTTAGATAGGTCTGAGGAGTGTGGCTGGAAAGTAATTGTTGGAGATATTGATCTTTCTGTAGCTCAACAAAAAGTGAGCGGTCATGATAGGGGGGAAGCTTTTCAATTATCTGCTATCGATAATATTGAAAGAGATAAGAGGATTTGTGAGGCGGATCTTGTAATGAGTATGGTGCCAGCATTTTTACATGCCAGTGTTGCAAAGGTTGCTATTGCTGCTGGAGTGCCTGTGATTACCCCTAGTTATTTGAGCGATGAGATGAAGTCCCTAGATGAAGCTGCTAAGGAGGCTGGTGTTCTAGTTCTTAATGAGATAGGTCTTGACCCCGGGATTGATCACATGAGTGCCATGAAGGTAATAAATGAGATTAAGTCTGATGGGGGAGTGATGAAGGGGTTTGAATCGTATTGTGGTGGCCTTGTCGCTGAGGAGTCAGACAACAATCCTTGGCATTACAAGATTTCGTGGAATCCGAGGAACATCGTGCTTGCTGGTCAGGGTGGTTCAGCAACCTTTAAGGATGCGGGGAGAGTAAAGCTAGAACCTCCGCATAGAGTGTTTCGCAGACTTAGGGCGATTGAGGTTGAGGGTCAACTCTATAAAGGATATCCCAATCGTGACTCCCTTGCATATGAAGAGATTTACAATCTGCCTGATATGGAGACCTTGATAAGAGGGACTCTGAGAGTGGATGGGTTTTGTAGGTCTTGGGATATTTTAGTTCAGCTAGGAATGGTTAGGGATGACGCGAAGTTGGTTTGGGCTAAAGGTATATCATGGAGCGAATGGACGAGGTCATTTTTACCTTCTAAAACTGCAGGAATGACAGTCTCAGATGCTATTAATGCAACTGTGATAAGCGACCACGAAACGAACGAAAGATTAGAGTGGTTGGGGCTTTTCGACACGGAAGTGGGTCCGGAAATTACAGAAGGAACCCCAGCAGAAATAATCGAGGCACTCCTTGTTAAAAAGTGGGCCCTAGAGGATGGTGATAGGGATATGATTGTGATGTGGCATCGATTTGAGTTCGAGAAAGACGGCAAACGATACGCTAAAACTTCTGAGTTTTTCTTAGAAGGTCGAGGCTCTATGTATACTGCGATGTCTGACACCGTAGGTTTACCTATGGCAATAGCAGCTGAACATATGATGGTTGGTGGAGGATTCGGGAGTGTGGGAGTAGAAATTCCTGTAACTTCTAACTATTATGATGTTGTACTCCCTAAATTAGAGGAGTTCGGTGTTGTTTTTAAAGAGTCTCAAATAGAACTATAATGGTGATTTTTTCTGCTATATCTGTAACGCCTTGGTGGTGTTTTGCGTGCCTCGTTTGCGGGGGCGCACCGGATTGGCCAGAAAACGGATTGGCGACACGAGAATGGGTGGAAGATGCTTTAGAGTGGAGACTAGACAGAGGAGCTGGGTCATGTGAGGAGTATATGCCTGCAATAGATGCTTGGACTTTAGAATGGATTGCAGATAGTGATGAGATTAGGGTAGAGATAGACACGGAGGATTGGCCAGTTTTTACATCTGAGCCAAAGTTACAAGGCACGCTTATTCAAATTATGGCACTTGAACAATTAAAGGGCTTAGATTTCAATGATGAACGTATTTTGAGAAAGTTGAAAAGGTATGCTCGCAGAAGTGAAGGTGGTATTTCGGAAGAGTTGAAGTTAGTGTTCAAGGAGAATAAGAATTTGCAAGGCGATTAAATCAGTCTTGATGAATTAATTTCGCGGTATGCGCAGTTTTGATATACCAGATCATTTTAGAAGTCCCATCATTAGTAAGGTGAAGGCGAGGAGGAAAGAATTGGATGCTAGAAAGGTTGATTTTACGCCAACATTACTGGATTTCGGGAATGTGAAAATTCAACTCGCAAGACATTTCGGATTTTGTTTCGGAGTAGAAAACGCAATTGAAATTGCCTACAAAGCGATCGTAGAAAATCCAAACAAACAGATTTTCATTTTAAGTCAAATGATTCACAATCCAGAAGTGAATGAAGATCTGGAGAGTCGAGGAGTGAGGTTTCTGATGGACACAAATGGCCGCGAAATGACTCCTATAAGCCAAGTTACAGCTGAGGATGTTGTAATCATACCAGCTTTCGGAACGACATTGGAAATACAAGATAAGCTTAGTGAAATTGGTGTAGATATTAGTAAATATGACACAACATGCCCTTTTGTTGAGAGGGTTTGGAAGAGATCTGAGCAATTAGGGGGTGATAGTTTTACAGTAATAATTCATGGGAAACCCGATCACGAAGAAACTAGGGCTACATTCTCTCATGCTTCGAAAAATGGTGCGGCTTTAGTGGTGGAAGATTTAAATGAGGCGCAAGCTTTAGCAAAGATGATGGTGGAAGGATCAGAGGGATTCGATCAAATGTTTAAGGGACGCACGAGTGAGGGATTTGATTTTAATAGAGACTTGCAAAATATCGGTGTAGTAAACCAAACAACAATGATAGCTTCCGAGACCCAGACGATTTCGGACATTTTAAAACATGCCTCAAAAGAATTTGCAAATACGCGAGACACACTTTGCTACGCTACGAACGATAATCAAAGGTCGACGATTGGAGCTTTGGATGAAGGAGGAGCGGATTTAGTGGTGGTAGTTGGAGGGTTTAATAGTTCTAACACATCACATATTGTGGAAATTTGTGAAAAAGTAAAGCCCACATATTTTGTGCGAAACGAACTAGATTGGGGAGACAACGGTGAACTAAATCATTTCGATATTCACAAAAAGAAGATTGTAGTTACTGAGGGGTTTCTATCAGAAATGACTGGTTTTAAGGATGTTCCTACTATTTTGCTCACAAGTGGAGCATCTTGTCCGGATGCTTCTATGGAGCGAGTTTTACATAAGATATTAAATAGTTTCCCCGGTGGAAAGGATGTGGATTCAGTGTTGAATATTTGGGCAAATAAGAGTAGTTAAGACTTCTGCTTACTCGTAAATTAGCCACTATGGAAGCACCTAAGCTTCGAGGGATGTTCCGCAATGTGAGAACCAAGCCTCGATCATTCGTTTTTAAGTCTCGACATCTTTCCGATGATCCTCCTCAATGGGGTGAGCGCAAGCGTAGGATAGAGTCTGAGGTAGCGAAGGAGCGTGGAGAGAAAGTCCCAGATCAAAAGATGGCTTCTAATATAAGATTTAGAAAAGGAGTGTCGGTGAGAAAATCCGCTAGAAAAGCAAATATTAGGGTGATTTTTATAGGAGTAGTTTTGTTATGGATAACGTGGAAAATGATTGTTTGGGCTGAAACAACGGAATTCGGAAAAATGTTAGAATTTATTAGAGATAATGGATGATTTAATTGTTCAGTTATCCGACCATGTAGCAAACCAAATCGCAGCTGGTGAGGTTGTGAATAGACCTGCTTCTGTAGTAAAGGAATTGGTGGAGAATGCTGTGGATGCTGAAGCTACTGAGATCGTGGTGGTGGTAAAAGATGCAGGACGAACTCTAATTCAAGTGATTGATAATGGACTAGGTATGGGGGAGAAGGATGCAAAGAGGTGTTTTACACGGCACGCCACTTCAAAGATTACTTCTGCAGACGATTTATTGTCACTTGTTACTAAGGGTTTTCGAGGGGAAGCTCTAGCTTCGATAGCAGCGATATCACATGTAGAACTTAAAACTAGAGAAACAGGTGTTGATTTAGGAGTTAAGATTTCTGTCAGCGGTGATGAGATTAGCGATATTGAATCGGTAGCATGTTCTGAAGGGTCTTCATTTTCAGTAAAAAATCTTTTCTTTAACGTTCCAGCTAGGCGTAATTTTCTTAAGTCGGATCAAGTAGAGCTGAGACATATAGTAGATGAATTCCAAAGAGTAGCGATGGCGCACCCTGATTTGAGTTTCAGGCTTCAAAGCAATGGCGGCGATCTTTTCAACCTTAGGCCTGGAGCTTTAAGGAAGAGAGTGGTATCTATTTTCGGTGTTAAGCACGACGAAAGGCTAGTCCCGGTCGAGGAAGAAACAGATGTAGTAAAAATTCATGGATTCGTAGGAAAGCCCGCTTTTGCGAGACGTACTAGAGGTGAACAATTTTTATTCGTAAACGGAAGGTTCATCAAGCACCCGCTTATGCATCGTGCGATTATGAATGCGTATGAGGGCGTTCTTAGTCCTGGTAGCTTCCCGTTGTACACGATTTTTCTCGTTGTGGACCCTTCTAAAATTGATGTGAATATTCATCCCACTAAGGTGGAAGCGAAGTTCGAAGAAGACCAAATCATTTTTGCCATGCTTCGCTCCGCCATAAAACGCGCACTTGGAAAACACAATGTAGCTCCCTCTTTAGATTTCGAATCGGAACTCAGCATTTCCTTTGATCCTCCACCTAAAGGAGTATTTGTAGATGAGCCTAAAGTTAATATTAACCCTAACTATAACCCGTTTATTTCGGGGGGCTCTACACCTAAAAAGAGAAACCCTGAAGCCTCGTTCGGGGGATTTGAGAAAAGCTCAGAAAAGGAACTTGACAGCTTGTATCAGATGTTTGGTAACGTGGGGGAAATTGGCTTTGCTAAAGACTGCTTGGTAGAAGAAAAATCTCCGAATATGTTTTTGTTAAGCTCACGTTTTATAGTAACAGAAAGTAATCAAGGTGTAATTGTTATCGACGCTAGGCGAGCCCATGAAAGAGTCTTGTTCGAGCAATATCTTCGAGCAGGGCATGGAAAGGGATCAAGTCTGGGCCAAAAACTACTCTTTCCAGAACCTATTTCTCTCTCAAAAGCTGATACGGATTTGCTTTTAGGCGCATCAGAAATTCTTATGATGTTTGGTCTTGAGTTAGAAAAGTCAAATACGGGGGCAGTGGAAGTTGTGACTGTTCCTTCCGGGCTAGCGGGGAGATTGCAGGATTGGATTGATTCCGTTTTAGGGGCGCTAAAGGACGGGACTTGGAGTGATGAGGAGGGGAGAAGGGAGAAGCTTGCTCAGGCGGCGGCTCAGGCGGGAGCTTTGAAACTTTCAGAAAAAAATAATATCAGCCTTACACATGAGGAGATGGTAGATCTTGTCTCTAAATTGTTCGACTGCGATTCCCCTGCTATAGATTCAAGAGGGAGAGCTGTATACACATTATTCTCTCTTGAGAATATCGAAAAAATATTAAAATAAAGCAGACTATGTTAGACAGAATGACCCCGGTAGTTAAGAATTTAGTGATAATTAACGTCTTGGTTTTCCTTGCCCAACAAGCATTGCCTCAAATGCAGTTCTGGTTTATGGGGCACTACCCACTTTCTCCAGACTTCTACCCATGGCAAATGGTGACTTACATGTTTATGCATGGCGGTTTCATGCATATATTTTTTAATATGTTTGCCCTTGTGGTTTTCGGTAGTGCGCTTGAAAGGGTTTGGGGTGAGAAGAGATTTTTAATCTATTATATGGTCTGTGGTATAGGCTCTTTTTTCCTTTATGAATTCACAGTAGGTTTAAACATATATAGCCAAATTGATTCTTTCGACCCAGGTGTAGATATGGGCTGGGTTTTAGGTGCCAGTGGTAGTGTTTTTGGCTTGTTACTTGGGTTTGGGATGCTATTCCCAAATACACAGCTTATGCTTCTTTTCCCTCCTGTTCCTATAAAAGCAAAGTACTTTGTTATGGGATATGGTGCGATAGAACTGATGACTGCTTTCCAAAACAATCCTGGGGACAACGTCGCTCATTTCGCCCATCTTGGTGGGATGTTGATTGGATACTTTATGATTAAAAAGTGGCAGCGTGATAGAACTAATTTTTATTAATTTATCGTATGTGGGAAGATATTAAGAAAAGCTGGAATACTGGTGGGATGCTATACAAGTTGATTTGGGTAAACGTTGTTGTTTTTGTTGTAATAAATTCGGCGATTGTTTTTACTCAACTAACTGACATTCAGCTTCCAGCCAGCACATTGGGTGGGTTCAGCTTATTTACTACAGCCCACCTCCCAACGTTACTTTATAGACCGTGGTCGATTCTGACTCATATGTTTGCACATAAGGAAATATTCCATCTCTTATTCAATATGATGCTTCTATGGTGGATGGGGCGAATGTATGCTTCTGAAGTGGGTTCAAGAAGATTACTTAGCACATACATAATGGGTGGCCTCGCGGGCTTCATTGTTTATGCTGTTTCTATGAATATCTTACCTGGACTAAGGATGGAGGAGATCTCTTTTGCTTATGGAGCTTCAGCTGCTATTATGGCAATATTTACTGCCACTGCTACCTTAAATCCGACTAAAAAAATCCCATTTTTTCTTTTCGGCTCAGTCCAACTTAAGTATATCGTATTGCTGTATGTACTTTTTGATTATTTCGGAATACTTGGCGATTCGGGTTTAGAGACAGGAGGGAGAATAGCTCATTTAGGTGGTGCCGCTTTTGGGTATTTCTTAATAGTTTACTCTCGCAAAGGGATTAATATTGTTAGATGGTTAGAGGTGATTATTGATATGATAATGTCTTCTATCCCGACTTCTTCGAGCACCTCATTCAGCAAAAAATTTAACTTTACAAAATCTAAGAGAAAGAAACCTAAAGCAACTCGTCCTCCTAAAAGTGACGATGACTTTAATTCTGAAAGAAAGGAGAGGGAGGATAGGTTAGACTTAATACTTGAGAAGATTTCACGTCACGGATACGATCATCTTAGCAAAGAGGAAAAAAAGTTCTTGTTTAATCAATCTAAAAAATAGGAGAATGCCTGGGATTAGATTAGATCATTTTATCTTAGAACCAGCCATGATAATTCTTGTTGGTGCGAAGATTAGTGAATTAATCTCACCAGAGATATTTCCGTTATTTGCTATTTTCGGATTATCATTCCCGTATGCCCTTTTGGTGTTTTTTATAGGTGTGGTTTTGAGGTTAATTCGAGGTGGGTGGAAAGGACTAGTTGTACCTTTTATAATGCTTCTTTTCCTTCAATCGAGTATTGCTTTAACTATAGGTGGAATAGGAACCGTGCCTGAGTTGACTGATGATTCTTCCAATATTTCTGTAGGTACTTTTAATGTCAGAAGAATGGATGAATACCAGTGGTTAGAGGGAGATAAAACAAGGAATGATATTTTCACTTGGCTTTCTTCTACATCCCTTGATATCATGTGTTTTCAGGAGATGCCTGTAGAGATGAAGGAAGAAGTTTCTAGATCTTTAGGAGGAGCTACCGTCAAACATGTAGGTAATGGGGCGGGTACTGCTATAGCCACAAAATTAAAAATTGTTGATTTCGAGCCATGGACTTTTGAGGATGAGAATTTCGCTAGAGGTATTATTCTAGATGTAATTTCACCTAAAAGTAATGATACTATTAGAGTCTATAACGTTCACTTACAGTCTGTGGGCTTCGTGGGAGGCGATTACGATGCGGTTCGTTCAGGCCCTGATACCGAGCAGAGCAAGAAGTTGTGGTCTAGACTTTCCTCAGCATTCTCTCGTCGTTCAGCCCAAACCACTGTTCTCCGCGCCTCCATCGATTCTAGTCCCTACCCGGTTATACTTTGCGGGGATTTTAATGACACCCCCGTTTCTTTTGCGTTATCCACTTTAAGGTCTGGTTCTCCGAAATTATTTGACGCCTTTGCTTTAGCTGGTTCAGGTTTAGGCTCTACTTACGTAGGTGATATCCCAGGATTGAGAATAGATTATATTATGAGTTCTTCGTCTTTAGAGGTCGTCTCATTCGAAACACACGAAATAGAACTCAGCGATCACAGACCTATATCTGCAGTTTTTATTTCTAATAGGTAGTATAATATTACCTTCGCTTTATGGAAACCATGAATTTTGACGTTCTCGCTTTCGGAGCGCACCCAGACGATGTAGAACTCTCAGCTGGAGGAACGATCTCTAAATTAGTCGTAGAAGGTAAATCGGTTGCAATTGTAGATCTCACTCGAGGAGAGCTAGGGTCACGAGGCTCATCTCAAATCCGAAGTCAGGAATCTGCAGCAGCCGCAGAAATTTTAGGAGTTAAAACCAGAATTAACCTCAATCTACCAGACGGGTTCTTCCAATGTGATGAGAAATCTTTACTCGAAGTTGTCAAGGTTATCAGAAAATATCGTCCCCGAATTATTCTAGCTAACGCTCTCGACGATAGGCACCCTGACCATGGAAAAGGTGCTGAACTCGTTTACCAAGCTTCCTTCTTAGCCGGACTTGCAAAATGTGAAACTGGCGATTTAGACAATTCAGGAATTCCTTTATTGCCTCATCGACCTGATGCGGTATATCATTATATCCAGGACTATGATAGGATGGCAGATGTTGTAGTCGATATCAGCGGCTACGAGGACGTTAAAATGAAAGCCATCCTCGCTTACGGATCTCAATTTTATTCCGAAAACCACGATGACACGAATGTCGCCCCCGAGACACCGATTTCTTCGCCTGAGTTTATCGAGCACGTTAAGGGACGCGATTTAGCTATGGGAAGGCCGTGCGGGTTTACGGCAGGCGAGGGGTTCGAGATAAGAAGGCCGGTGGGCGTTAATTCTATTTTGGATCTTCTTTAAGAAGAGCGAAAATGAGGCCTGCAGCCTGAGATAAATAAGCTGCTGAAGCGGCCATAGCAGCTCCAGCTACGCCATAAGTAGGGATGGCGAACCATCCTATGCTAATTAGCACTGTGAGTCCTATTGCCGAAGTACGAGCATTCCATATGTGAAGTCCTATCGCACTAAGGTGGTGAGCTATTATGCTCGATATTGCTCCTGCAATCATTCCGGGTGCTAAAATCCTTAGTGGGACAGCTATTCCATTGATGCCGAAAACCCAAGCGTAAATTGACTCTGGGACTGCTGAGGCTAAGATTGTGAGGGGGACGGTAAGCATCAGGGTCCGCTTTAGGTATCCTGCTGTGATGGTGCGACGTTCAACGGACGAAGATGCTGCAGCGACTTCTGTATTGACCATTGGGGCTAATGCTCTAGCTATAGTCCAAACAGCTTCGACTCCATAATACACCACCGAGTAAACTCCTGCCCCGGCAGTCCCTATAAAATGGTTTAATAGTGAGAGGTTTGCTCTATTTGTAAGGAGTTGTAGTATGGATCCTGTAGATCCCTGGCTGCCGTAACGAAATAGTAGTGGAGTAGCTGAACTTGTGTTATGCGATCCAGATGTTGGAGCGCTTTCCCAAGTTCCTTTCATGGCTATTATAGAAAATACTAAGGCTACTGCTAATGCTGCTGTGAGAGCCCACATAAATCCAATGGGAGTGGTTATTCCAAAGTAGAGGTAGGTTAGTAGGGTAGAGGCGAGAAGGGAGAAGGTTTGGACTATCTGAAGCTGATTGTTAGTACGAATACGGCCCCCAGCTATGAGCAGCTGACTGTGAAATACGATTATACTCTGCATTAGGCCCAGTGCCGAGGAAGCTATAAGCCACTCACTCGGGATTATTCCTAATGCAGACCCCAACACAGATGCAACTATGGCTGAGAGCAGGCACCACAGGTACGCCACCTTTCTCAATTGTGAAGGCTTATGCGATCTTCTTACGAATACTACTGCTCCCGCCGCCACAAACCCAGCCATCCCTGTTACGAGCAATAGCCCAAACTGTAGTAGCGCCACACTCCCCAGCCCACTTTCCCCAAGAAAATGACTATTGAGAAGAACTGTTCCTAATGTCGCAACTAGAAGTACTAGGCGCGACCCTATCGAGTGAGATATGTCTGACAAAAACTTCACTCGCCCCCGCTCTTTAAAGCCGCTCTGTACACTTGGTCGAATGCCTCCGAGATCGCTTCCACACTGAAATGCTCTATTGCGTATTTCCTTATCTCGTCAGAATTAAACTTCGATCCGTCTCCGATACTTAAAATCGCCTCTTTCAATCCTGATTCGTCTTCCGACTCAATTAGAATTCCCCGTCCCGACCCTTCGACTAAGTGCTCAGAAATCCCACCCACATCTGTCGATATCACAGGAACTCCTGAAGCCCAAGCCTCAGCAATTACACATGGAAAATTTTCGTTGCGACTGAACAGCACGAGTGCGTCCGAAGACTGCATACACTTGGCCACTTCTTCGCTAGATAAGGGTCCGGAAAATGTCACGCATGTTTCTGTAAGGCCTAATGATGCGGCGTACGTACGGAGTTTCTCTAGTTTTTCAGTGTCATTTCCACCAACGAACTTTGCACAGAAATGAAACTCTGGTTTTGAATTTATAAGAGTTGCGAGTGTGTGAAGAATGCCTGTAATGTTTTTTTGGGATTCATCTAAAGAACTCACGTGAAGGAGGCGCACCACATCACCCTTGTCTTCATTATCAGAAGTTATTGTAAACATCTCTGTATCCACTACGTTAGGCACGGTTGTGTAAACACTGCTACCTTTGAGGTTGAGCATCTTAAATTCCCTCATCTTCTCTCCAAGTTGGTCTGTTACGGGACAAAAAGTAGCTGCGTAAGCTGCCGTTCTCCTCATAGAAATCCTACGCCAAAGCGGAATGTGCTGAGAATCGTGGTAAGCTGTCCAGTGCTCCGTTATCACAAGGGGCACATCCCAACTTTCAGACAACATCCTCGCCGCTCTACCAGCTGGAAAAGCCACATGGAGATGCACAAGATCTGGCATAGCTATCTTTTCCCCTGGCACCATCTTTAATAGCGTTCTTGTCACTGCTCTTGCCCCTGGCTTAGTTGCCTTTGGGTACGCTATTCTTTCTAAAAATCCATCTCTCTCGATCACCTCACTAGTCCCTAAAAGTGGATTTTCATTAGAAACCGGAGCTACGTACCAAACCTCACTCTCATGCTTTTTTGCCACTGCTCCCACATGTCGCTGAATGAAATTGCCTAACGATCCGTGCTCCTTGCTCGGATACCAACTTGCAATATGTAAAACTCTTAAGTTGACTGTATCCTCACTCTTTTTCATAGTCACAAATTTGGTGCATTATCCTTGCACTAACAAAACTTAAGAGTATCTTTGCACTCCCTTCGGGGATATGGTGGGTATAGCTCAGTTGGTTAGAGCACTGGTTTGTGGTACCAGGGGTCGTGGGTTCAAATCCCATTATCCACCCAAAGAAAACAAAAAGGTCTTGCGCAAGCAAGGCCTTTTTTTATGAGCTAAGCGAAACAAGCGAAGCTTGATTACGCGAATGCGCAATAAAACAAAGTGTCGTAGGCCGAAGGCCTCCGCCCTTTTTGTTTTCTTTGAAGGCTCGACAGATAATACCGGTATCACGAGCGAAGCGAGTACTCCCATTATCCACCCAAAGAAAACAAAAAGGTCTTGCGCAAGCAAGGCCTTTTATTGTGCCATGTTTACTGGGGATTCAGTTGAGCTTTCTTGGAATGACTGTTAACTGATTAATATTTAAAAAACAAAGCCAACATGCAATAATTCTGGTAACCCAATCCCATATTTTATAATGTTGTTATTCTTCGTGATTTTACGGGTTCCTAATGAAAATATTGGAATGGGATAAAATTCTGTGCCTGAACTATATGAATCAATAATTGCACCTAAACCAATTGAGTAATCAAAAAATTTATTAGCTGACTTCTGTCTAAGACCTCCTATGCCTATACCTATAATATTAAAGCCTTCTCCTGAAAAATCAATCCAAACTCCTCCTGGCGAATTATGAATGTATGTATAATTTAATTTTACAAAAAAATATCGATCAATATTGACATTGCGTCTGTTTTTATAAGATCTATAAAATTTCTCAAAGTCTATACTTATGCCTATAATATTATTACTTCCAGCAACCTTTATTGATAATGATTGTTGATTTATAGAATCGGTTATTAGTGTTGTTTTATCGGACTCTCCATCATGATTTATATCCGCTCGAATAACTTCTCCAAACACACTCACAGAAATCATACAAACTATAACAGCAACTACATATCTCATAGTCTTCATTTAGACTTACAAGATACAGCTATTCAGATTTATAGCCTCGGCATATCCGAGAGTTTAAGACTCGCTAGTGCTAGGCACTAAGTAACAGCTAGACTAGAAAGGCTTAGACGAGTATATTGAGATGAGACTTACAGAGATTATTTATTGGTAGCCGTTTAGACCACTTTTACCATCCTTTGATCCCGCTAAAAAAATCAACCTCTCATCTTTATTATTAGTATTAAATAAAGTCATATTGATGGAACTATCCGACGTCCAATAATAGCTTGCTTTATTAAAATTTAATTCTTCTGAAAAGCCACCAAAGAAACTAATTAAAGAATCATTTCCATTGTAACAAATTTGAACCCAGTAGGAATTTTTATCCTCTTCAAATAACCCAAACATATTACTAACTCGAACTTTTTTATCGAAAATAGAGTCTTTATGCACACTTTGAAAAACAGAATCTGGTATAACATCAACAATTATTTCGTTGATAGATTCTTTTGTTAAATCTTGATTATTACAAGAAATAAAAACACCTACACTAATCAAACAAGCTAAAGCAGTAAATAGAAGTCTCATGGTTGGTGATTTTAGACTCACAATGTACATCAAAGCCTCGGCATATCTCCGATTTTCAAAGACGGTATCTCTAAACCACGCAGATAACCTAACGTAAAAGTAAGAGAAGGATAGGGGTGGTGTATTCCTAATTACAATTGTTTAGTTGGACCTTACCTCCATTTTGTTTGATAACATTAGATAACAACCGATTAATGGTATCACTGCGAAAACTCCATGAATAATCAAGGCAATGTTTAGTGTCTGTCCATTATTTTGAACATCCTCTACTAATGACTCTGGATGAAGATTGATTAATAATACAGCTATAGTATTGATTAGAAACAGAGATAACATTGTCTTTATTCCGAAAGACTTAAAAACTTTTGTACCATCATAATTTAGTTTATTTGGAAAAGTTAAAATAGCTTGAAGTCCAAAAACTGTTGCAAATAAAAAATGAGAAATGTCTGGGCTATCAATGTATCTGGAAATCTCATCAGGAATAACAAGAAAAGAAAATAAAAAGTATCCAAGCAAAAAGAAGAATCTTTGCTTCTTTATTACACCGTATAAGGATATAAAAACAGGTATTGTAGCAATTAGTACTAGTGCGTCCATGTTGTTTAAGTTATAGAAAATAAATTTGATGCAAGTTACTATAGCCTCGGCATATCTGAAAGTTTAAGACTAAGTAGTGCTAAGCACTAAGTAACAGCTAGACTAGAAAGGCTTCTTTAAGTTATGTTCACAGGTTTAACACCATAACTGTTCTCACTATCTTGGCTAGGTGTGAAGAGTAAAATAAGTAACCAGATCCATCCCACAACTGGCACAAGCCATAATAGAGTCATCCAACCACTTTTCCCAATATCATGCAACCTTCTCCAAGAAACAGCTAAGCTGGGGACAATACATGCTAAATAATAAAAAGAGGACATCAATCCTATTAAATATTCCTCACTCCATATAGTACTTTGAATATCACCTTGAACAAGCACTATACCAATAATCGTACTTATTAAAGAAAATGACCAGTATTCACTTCTTGAAGACCTACCATCAAACACAGCATAATCCCTAAAACATTTAATAAAGTAATTCATTGTCTTGTAATTTAAGACTTCTAATATACTTCAAAGCCTCGGCATATCTTCTATTTTAAGACTAGGTCTATCTATTTAATATCAATACTACACCTTAACCCTGAATCTAGAATATCGATTTGTTTAAATATTTGACTTACAGTCTTTGTCTCACCTTCATTTAGGAATATTGCTTTTGTCTGAGAATATTCTTCATCCCATGATGGTTGATAGCCACGATTTGTTTTTCGATTATAATAACCAACATACATTTTAAAAGTAATATTATGAGTTCCTGCAGCCCCATAATTGTGAACCTTACCTTTAACTTTTAAACCTAAATCTAATAAGCCCTCATACTCGCAATGAACTGCTTCTACAATCTCAAACTTTGGTTTTGGTCTAAAGTTAGGTGAGTCACATGATAATAATGAAAACGAAAAACAAGTAAGTAATGATATTATAATTCGCATAATATTTGATTTAAGACTTCTAATGTACATTAAAGTCTCGG
>Ga0206679_10001120_pt1 | contig 22294 bp, 16 predicted proteins | sample M110012015metaG_FD_155464 | JGI IMG/M metagenome (GOLD analysis project Ga0206679, IMG submission 155464) | Ammonia-oxidizing marine archaeal communities from Monterey Bay, California, United States - M1 100m 12015 | ecosystem: Environmental > Aquatic > Marine > Intertidal zone | place: USA... | reverse complement strand
TTTATTAGTTTGTAATGCTGGGGTGTTTCTCGATAAAAATGAGAATTTGGAATCTGGATTTGATGCAGATCTTTGGAGTAAAACTTTTTTTATAAATGTGACTAGTGTTTTTTTGTTAGTTCAAAACTTGCTTCCAAATCTCGTTACTGCAAGAGGAAAAATAGCAATTATATCCAGCCAGATGGGTAGCCAAAATCAGGCGACTGGTGGGAGTTACATATATCGAGCATCAAAAGCCGCAGTCTTAAATCTAGGTCGAAATTTGGCTTCAGATTTAAAGTCAGAGGGTGTTCCCGTTGGTATATACCATCCAGGTTGGGTAAAAACTGATATGGGAGGAAGTAATGCAGATATTTCTGTTACAGAATCTGCAAGAGGTTTGATACATCGATTTAACGACTTGTCTCTAGAAAATACTGGTTGTTTTGAAACCTGGGATGGTAGAAGTCATCCGTTTTAGAAATACTTGCTCTTCCTTGCTACTATCTTTAGTAACTTGATCGATCTTTATTGTTGGAATTGGTTATTATGCCTAAACTAGTTATGAAATTTGGTGGTACTTCTGTTGCAGATTTAGATTGCATTAAAAATGCTGCATCAAAAGTATGCAACGAAGTTAATAATGGATTTGATGTTATCGTAATTGTTTCAGCCATGTCTGGTGAAACTAACAGATTGGTGTCTCTGGTAAACGGAGTTTCCAAAATGCATGATGCGAGAGAGTATGATGCGATTATATCCAGTGGAGAAAATGTGACAGCAGGATTGATGGCAATAACGCTTCAAGAAATGGGTGTTTCAGCGCGCAGTTGGCAGGGCTGGCAGGTGCCTTTAATAACAAACTCAAGCCATAGTTCTGCTAGAATATTAGAGATTCCAACTGATAATCTCGAGGACAGGTTTTCTAATGGTACGAGTGTCGCCGTTATAGCTGGTTTTCAAGGAATTAGTGAAGAAGGGCGAGTTTCTACTTTAGGACGTGGCGGTTCTGATACCACGGCAGTAGCATTCGCATCTGCGTTTGAGGCGGAACGATGCGATATTTATACTGATGTCGACGGGATTTATACGACTGATCCAAAAATAATTAGTAAAGCTAGAAAACTAAGTAAAATCAGTTATGAGGAAATGTTAGAGCTTGCATCTTTAGGTGCCAAAATTCTGCAAACTCGATCAGTAGAGTTGGCGATGAGGTATAAAGTTCGTTTGCAAGTACTTAGTAGTTTTTTAGATAATTCAGGAACGTTGGTTTGTGACGAGGAGGAAATCATGGAAAGTAAGATTGTATCGGGTGTGGCCTATTCTAGGGATGAAGCGAAAATGACACTTGTTTCTGTAGCTGATAGGCCAGGGATAGCTGCCTCCATTTTTGGTATTCTTGCTGATAAAGGCGTTAATGTTGATATGATTGTTCAGAATATCTCTGAGGATGATAGAACAGATATGACTTTTTCGTGTCCTGTCGATCAAGTGGAATTGGCTGAGCTTTCATTAAATAAAGCAAAGCACAATAAGATGATAAACTATCATGATTTGATCGCAGACACAGATGTCTGTAAGATATCTGTTGTTGGTATCGGAATGCGTAGCCATGCAGGTGTAGCGGCTAAGATGTTTGAAGCTTTATCATCTGAAAACATAAATATTAAAGTTATTACTACTTCAGAAATTAAAATATCGGTTCTTATTGATAGAAAATATATGGAACTAGCAATACAATCCTTGCATGATGTTTTTGAATTAGAGGCCAAAACCTGAAGAGTGTGATGAATGGCATTAGAAACTGGGATACAGTCTAGGATACTTCTTAAACGCTTGAAAGAAGTGTTGGCAGACGAAGGTGAGGGTCAAAAGAGACTTGACCGATTAACTCACTTAATTGCTGATAGCATGGGAACGGAAGTTTGTTCTGTGTATTTATTAGTTGATGAGCAAACTCTCGAGTTATGTGCAACCGAAGGACTTGATTTGGCTTCTGTACACAAAACTCGTTTGCGGATTGGTGAAGGTTTGGTTGGGTTAGTTGCAAAAGATGCGAAGCCCATAAATACAGATGACGCGCCATCACAGGCTGGCTTTAGATTTATGCCTGAAACACGTGAAGAAAGATATTCAAGTTTTTTGGGTGTTCCTATCCAAAGACTTGGTGAAACACTTGGTGTTTTGGTGGTGCAGTCCAGAGTGCCACGACTTTTTTCAGATGATGAAATTTATGCACTTGAAGTGGTGGCTATGGTATTAGCCGAAATGACTGAACTTGGCGCATTTGTTGGTGGTGATGAAAATCTAATAGCTCCCCATCAATATTCTGTCTTAATAAGAGGTGGTATTGCTCACGAAGGTGCAGCTTCGGGAAATGTACTTTTACACGAACCTCGAGTGGTTGTTACTAATCCTTTTGCTGATGACACAGTTGCAGAGCAGGGCAGACTGCAAGAAGCAATTCAACGTCTCAAAGGTGATGTTGATGGTATGCTAGATACAGCGTTGAGAGGGGCAACTGAAGAGCACAAAAAAATATTAGAAGCTTATAGAATGTTTGCTAATTCTAAAAGTTGGCTAAAGAGAATGGAAGAAGACATTGAAAGTGGTTTATCTGCAGAGGCAGCTGTTGAAAAAGAGCAGTCGACTGTAAGGGTCAGAATGAGCAGAGTAGGTGACGCTTATTTACGAGATCGGCTTCATGATCTTGATGATTTATCAAATCGTCTATTACGTGTTTTAACTGGACAGGGTAATTCAAATCATACTGATTTTCCAAAAAACCCTATTTTAATTGCGAGAAATATTGGTCCTGGTGAATTGCTCGAATATGGCAGAAAATTAAAAGGAATTATTTTAGAAGAGGGCTCAGTTGGTAGCCACGCGACTGTAATAGCAAGAGCAATGGCGATTCCACTAATTATCAATGTCCCTGGTATAACTACTGAAGCACTTAATGGTGATCATGTTTTGGTGGACGGTGATCAGGGAATAGTTCACTTGCGTCCGGAAGATAATGTTAAAAAAGCATTTAGTGAAAAAATAGCAATGCAGTCTAAAAAATTAGAGCGTTATGCTAAATTGAAAGATTCACCGGCAGTTTCTAAAGACGGCATCAAAATTAGTCTTATGATGAACGCTGGATTGATGGCTGATCTACCGAGTTTAAAGAGTTCGGGAGCTGAGGGTGTTGGTCTGTTTAGAACTGAATTACAATTTTTGGCGCGAAATTCTATACCAAAGAGGGGTGAACTTGCGGCTCTTTATGGTCGTGTTATGGATGCTGCCGATGACAAGAGAGTAGTTTTTAGAACTTTGGATATTGGTTCAGATAAGGTATTACCGTATATGAGACCTACCGACGAACCTAATCCAGCAATGGGTTGGCGAGCAATAAGACTCGGATTGGATAAACCAGGTGTAATGAGAATGCAATTACAGGCTTTTTTTAGAGCAGCAAGCAATAAAAATGTATCAGTAATGTTTCCAATGATTGCACAATTTGATGAATTTAAACAAGCACGGGATATTTTACAGAGTGTCTTGTTTAATGAAAAAAAAATGGGGCATAACCTCCCAAATAACGTAGAAATAGGTGCTATGCTTGAAACGCCATCCTTAGCATTTGCCCCAAGGCAATTTTTTGAATTAACTGATTTTGTTTCTATCGGTGGAAATGATTTGAAACAATTTTTCTATGCTGCCGATCGAGAAAATGAAAGAGTGCGAAAGAGGTATGATTCATTAAATGTTAGTTTTTTAAACTTGATTAAACAAATTGTTGAGAGATGTGCGGAAACCCAAACACCGCTAAGTTTTTGTGGTGAAGATGCTGGTCGGCCTTTAGAGGCAGTATGTTTATTGGCAATGGGTATAAGGACATTATCAATGAGGCCTGCTTCCATCGGAGCTGTTAAATCCCTAATATTAGAAGTGAACTTAAAAGATTTACGTGATATCATAGATAAGGCGCTCGTCTCTGGCGAGCAATCTATTCGGCCTGCTGTAGAAGAGTGGGTAAAAAAGTATATTTAATATCGTAATAATGATTTGAGTTTTTACTGTTAACTCATACCCCATTTTCTGGCTTTACCCCTTATGTTGTCTGTTCTGAAATTATTTAGAGATCTTATTAAAATTCTATTTGGATTAGTAGGTTGAGGAAATTCTATAAAATTAGATATATTAAAGTTAAATTGACCGTAATATGAAAGATCACCAATTAATATTACCGCTTTCCAACCTAATTCTTCTGCTTTTTGAAGGGTCTCACCCATCAAGTATTTACCATGCCCCTCACCTTGTCTGACCGGATGTACTGCCAATGGCCCTAACAATAAACATTCAAAGTTTTCTATTTTGATTGGCCAATATCTAATTGCAGAAAAGATAGCTCCAGTTTTATCTCGCGTTAAATAACATAGTTCCATAATGGGCTTAACATTTTCACGCAATCTGTAAGAACCTAATGCTTCTCTACTTGGGGAAAGGCAAACATCGTAGAAATTTTCGACATCCCAGAAATCATTTTGCTTTTCTAATTGTAAGTTGATCAAGTTCTGCTCCATATGTTATGATTAGCGCTAGAAATTTGATTATCATAAGGTTACGATTAGAGCCAACATTATTAAAGAGGTTTTTTATGTTTTATGAGCCAAATTTTCGACCCAATTCACTTCCTCATGACCCATTTAAGGCTATTGTTTCCCCCCGACCAATTGGATGGATTTCCACAATTAATAAAGACGGCTCCGCAAATTTAGCTCCGTATTCTTTTTTCAACGCAATTGGTGACAAGCCACCAATGGTAATTTTTAGTAAAACGGGCCCAAAATTAGGCGTAGCTGAAGAAAAAGATTCGATTGTAAATATAAGAGAAACTGGTGAGTTTGTTGTGAATTTTGTGAGCTTTGAATTAACTGAACAAATGAATATTTCTTCACAACATTTTAAACATGGTGAAGATGAATTTATTGCGGCAGGGTTGGAAAAAGGAACATCAAAAATCATTTCTGTTCCATTCGTAAAAGCTGCACCTGCAGCGTTTGAATGCGTTCTGCATCAAGAAATTAAGCTTCCAGGTGAGGATCAAATCGCCATTATAGGGGAGGTTAAAGGTATTCATATTGGTGAACAATATATTAAAGATGGGATGTTTGATGTTACGTTATATAAGCCTTTATCTCGACTTGGATATCGAGACTATGCGGTCATCGAAAAGGTAATTTCTTTGAAACGGCCAGATGATTGAAAAATTAATTAAATTTAAATAATCTTTAGTTTAAATTTTCTTACGCTTACGTTTAGAAAATAGCGGTATTGAATATTCCAGGTAAAGACACTTCTAACAACTCAAGATCTTTAGTACATGAAGAATATTTTGTTTTCATATGTGGTGGGATTACAAAGGCGTCACCGGGCTCTAAATCATTTGATTTTTCACCTTCTCCTTCTAAAGTCATATGGCCATTCATGACAAAATTAAATAAAATATCGGTATCGTGTGAGCTCCAAATATCCCCTCCACCGGTAAACTTGGCTACTTTGACTCCCGCAACATTTTTAGTATTTTTTGCAATGCTGGTGTCTCTGGATCTGAATTGAGCCAGTCGGAAAGGTTCCCAGACAGCCTCTTTCACTTTATGATGTACAAATTTCTGGCCCTGAAATTCACGATTTCTATTGATAGTGTTATTTGGAAGATTCATCTCATTATCAATAGTCGTTACATGTTCCGCAGGCACACCAATTTCGATTACTTCGATGTTGTTACTTGCAAATAACACTCTGTGGCGAATTTGTGGGGGTTGAATAACGCAACATCCTTCATTTAATCGAAAAGGCTGCCCTTGATCTTCATAAACCAAATCGACCCAGCCTTTATAGCAAAAAATTAATTGAAAGCCTACCGTGTGATAATGTACCATATCGGGCACAGGGCCACCGTCTGGTATCCTTATATGGCTGGCAATAATTGATCCGCCTAGCCTTGATGGTATCAAATCTCTATAATGCATTCCTGCACGCCCTATTACCCATGGTGCTTGATCAGAAAGCCGCCTCACCACAAAGTCATGATTAGTTTTTGGCATTTTTAGGATTGAAGTATTTTTAACTAGTTTAATTTTCACTCCATTTGGCGCCACCAAATAATTTTGAGTAGTAGAAAATTGATCCACGTTATCGGATAATATACGAATAGTTCCCACAGGCTCATCTGATCCTTTTTCGATCCTAAGTCTGAGACCAAAACCAGAAATAACTGCTATTGAGGGATTGTCAGCAGGAAAAATTTCATCTAATTGCATACCAATTTTTTTAGTAAAAAAATTAATATCATCGTTTAAATCCTTTGAAGGCAGAACGATTTCTGCTTTCGTTTGTTGATTGCTATTGGACATAGAACCTCATAAATAAATATTAGTAATTATGTTTTATTTGCCTAGTTTATTTAAATAAGCAACCATATAGTCGCTTATTAATTGAATTTTGGTATATTAATTTATAAATGGAGACAGAAATTGTTACCTTCATATCAAGCTAAGTGGCTGATTTTTATATCTGTAATTTTAATTGGGATTGTTTGGTTGCTTGGTGATATATTATTACCATTTTTAATTGGAGCAGCAATAGCCTACTTTCTTAACCCTGTTGCAGATAAATTGGAAAAAGTTGGAATTAATAGGTTTTTTTCAACAATAATTATTTTTGGTACATTCCTTTTGTGTTTGTTGTTATTTAGCGTTTTGGCTGTGCCAAAAATTGCTAATGAAATTTTTTCGTTTTTAGAAAATGCTCCAGAGATAATAAAAAAGCTTATAACCCTATTTGAGAATAATTTTGGTCAGTTTTTTGTTCTTCATAATTGGGAGGGCCCTATAGATACCATCAAATCATCCATTCAGTCAAATGCTGTTGGTGTTTTGAAAAACTTCTATTCTTCTGCGATGAGTGCAGTTGATACATTTATGATAATCTTTATTTCACCAATTGTAGCCATATATTTATTGTATGATTGGAATAAGATCTTGTTAAAAATTGGTCATTTAATCCCTTTAAATTTTAAAACCACTATTTCTGAAATTTGCCTTGAAATCGATTTGACTTTATCGAAATTTATTCGTGGTCAAATAATTGTGTGCTGTATTCTTGGAATTTGTTACGCAGTCACATTAAGTTTAGTTGGTTTAAATTATGGTATTTTTGTTGGTTTAGTAGCAGGATTTCTTTCATTTATTCCTTATTTAGGCGCAATTTTTGGAGGTGCGTTAGCACTGAGTTTAGCATTGTATCAGTTTTGGCCTGAGCCTTACTCTATAGCACTTATAGGATTTATTTTCCTTATAGGTCAACTAATAGAAGGTAATTACCTTACACCAAAAATAGTTGGAACTTCTATAGGTTTGCATCCAGTTTGGCTATTATTTTCATTATCATTTTTTGGAACTATTTTGGGTTTTTCAGGTTTACTTCTAGCTGTTCCATTTTCTGCTTCATTTGGTGTGATTGTTCGATTTTTGATTAAAAAATATAAAGTTAGTACTTTATACTTGGGTGCTGAAGGGGATTAAGATTGACCGGACAATTAATTTTTGATTTACCTTACTATCCGGCGCTTGGCTCAAAAGATTTTTTTGTGTCAAAAGCCAATAGTTTAGCTTTTGAGATTATTCAAAATTGGTGTGATTGGTCAAATCGTAGAATGATTATTACTGGTGTTAAAGGATCTGGAAAAACACATCTTTCTAACGTGTGGGCTAATTTGACTAATGCTAGTTTTATCAAAATTGAAGAATTAGAGTTTGATATTACCAATAAAAAAGCAATAATTATTGAAAATATTAACCTAGTAGCTTCTCAATCTGATTTAGAAGAGAATTTGTTGCATATTCTTAATGGTTGTAGTCATACGGGAGCTTTCGTTCTAATGACTAGTTCTGTTGCTCCTAGCAGAGTGGGTTTTGGGTTGCCTGATTTGGCGAGTAGACTTATTTCTACTGGGCATATTCCAATAAACCCACCGGATGATGCATTGTTATCTGCAGTTTTAATCAAACACTTTACCGATCGACAAATTCGTATATCTCCATTTTTAATTGAATTTATTCTAAAAAGAATTTCCCGGTCTTTGACTTCTATTGCTAATTTCGCAAATGAACTGGATGAAACAAGTTTGAGATTAGGAAAAGGCCCAAGCAAGGCAATAGTTACTGAAGTTCTGGACAAAATAAGAGAAAATGAGGCATAAGTCTCACCATGAATAAGCACATTGGTCATAAAATTGTTAATTCAGACTTTTTGAAGTCTGATAAAAACGAAGTTGTTGAGAGCGATTTCACGGATATTGAGAATAGTAAACGGTTCTTAAATCGTGAGTTGTCATGGTTGGCTTTTAATTCCCGTGTTTTGGAAGAAGCTGGTAATTTAACTGTGCCGCTTTTAGAACGTTTACGGTTTCTTTCAATTTCATCAACAAATTTGGATGAATTTTATTCAGTCAGAGTGGCAGGATTACGAGAACTTAAAAATAATAAAATTAATACTCCAGCTTCTGATGGAATGACGCCAGCGCAACAATTGATAGAAATAGATAAACAAGCCAGAATTCTTTTGAATCAACAACAAAGTCAATGGATCGAACTAATATCTGATTTGAAATTAGCAAATATAGAAATTTTAAAGCCAAATGAGTTAAGTAACAAAGAAAAATTATTCCTAGATGATGAGTTCATTAATAATATTTTTCCAGTTCTTTCCCCTTTAGCCGTAGATCCCGCTCATCCATTTCCGTTTATCCCAAATGGTGGTTTTGCCTTAGCATTACAGTTAAAAAGAAAAAGAAACGATAAAGAGTTGTTAGCTCTATTGCCCATTCCTAAACAGCTTCCAAGGTTTGTTCGACTTAGAGAAACCAAGAATTCAATTAGAATGTTACCCCTTGAAGATGTTTTAATTCGATATATCAATGTTTTGTTTCCAGAGCATAGATTGGAAAATTTTTGCGCCTTCCGTCTTTTAAGAGATAGTGACTTAGAAATAGAGGAAGAAGCAGAGGATTTGGTAAGAGAATTTGAAACGGCACTGAAACGACGAAAGCGAGGGGAGGTTATTAGCCTAACAATCTCAGCGGGCGCAAATATTAATTTAGCAAATATGGTAAGAAAAAACTGTCAAGTAACGAAAAGCGAAATTTTTGAAATTGATGGATTTATTGCTTTATCTGATTTGAACGAATTGGTTGACTTGGAAGTGGCCAACCTTATGTGGCCAAAGTTTACTCCAAGAATACCAGAACGGGTCGCTGATTATGATGGAGACATTTTTAAAGCCATTCAGCAAAAAGATATGTTACTGCATCATCCATACGAAACTTTTGATATGGTCGTAAGATTTTTACAACAAGCGGCAGGGGACCCTAATGTCCTAGCAATCAAACAAACATTGTATCGAACATCAAAAGATTCTCCTATTGTGGATGCCTTGTGTGAGGCGGCTGAGTCTGGAAAATCTGTGACTGCCTTTATTGAATTGAAAGCACGTTTTGATGAAGCAGCAAACATTCGTCAGGCTCGTAGATTAGAAAGGGCTGGAGCGCATGTTGTTTATGGCTTCATTAGTTTAAAAACACATGCAAAATTATCCACTGTGGTCCGACGAGAAGACATGAACTTAGTTACCTATACCCATTTTGGGACAGGGAATTATCATCCGATAACTGCAAAGTATTATACGGATCTTTCATTTTTTACCTGTGACTCTGCTTATGGGCGTGATGCTACTAGTGTTTTTAATTTTATTTCTGGTTATGCAAAACCAAAAAAATTAAAAATGATGTCCATATCACCAATTGACCTTAAAACTTTTTTATTAGACTCAATAGAAAATGAAATAAGATTTGCAAGTGAAGGAAAACCTGCTGAAATATGGGGTAAGATGAATGCTTTAATTGATCCAAACGTGATCGACGCTTTGTATAAAGCGAGTAGGGCTGGAGTTAAAATTAAACTGATTGTTCGTGGTATTTGTGGCCTTAGACCTGGCATCAAGGGTTTAAGTGAAAATATACAAATAAAATCTATTGTTGGCAGGTTTTTAGAACACTCACGAATAGTTTGTTTTGGTAACGGTGATCCAGTAAGTTCTGTAAAAGGTAGAGTTTTTATAAGTTCTGCAGACTGGATGGATCGCAATCTTAATAGACGTGTAGAAGGTTTGATTGAAATTCATAATAATACTGTACGCTCACAAATCGTGAGTCAAATTATGGCTGCTAATTTAGCAGATCAAAGACAGAGCTGGGTACTTCAGGCGGACGGAACCTATTTGCGGCACAATGAAGTTAACAACTTATTTGATTGTCACAGGTTTTTTATGGAAAATCCATCGCTTTCTGGACGTGGATCTGCGGGAGCATCTGATGCCCCAAAGTTAACTCATACTGAAATAAATACTTAAGATTTAATTAACTAAACTTTCCTTGCTGGTAATAATTTTGACAGATTTTCACTTAACAAAAAATATCTCGAATAGTTTTCTAGATGGTTCTATCGATCGGTTAGGAGTGATTGATATTGGGTCAAACTCTGTTCGCTTAGTCATTTTTGACGGTGCAGTTAGATCGCCAGCCTATTTTTATAATGAAAAAGTTCTTTGCGCCTTAGGTGATAATTTAGGACCAAATGGTGAATTAAATAATATTAATAAACAGCGGGCTTTATCAGCAATAAAAAGATTTGTGATGCTGGCTCAATCAATGAATTCCAATTTAAGAGCGATTGCTACCGCCGCAATTAGAAATGCTCCTAATGGCCAAGATTTTTGTTTAAAAATCCACAAGGAAACTGGCTTGAAAGTTGTTATTGCCACTGGTGAAGAAGAAGCAAGATTATCTGCAGAGGGTGTTTTACTGGGATGGCCAGAGTCAAACGGCATAGTGTGTGATTTGGGTGGCGCATCAATGGAATTAGCAGAAATTTCAAATGGGGAAGTAGGGGTGGCAATAAGTTCACCACTAGGACCATTAATTTTAGATCATGTACATTCTGATCCTATTGAAAAGAGATCTTATATTAGGGCTAAATTAATTGAATTGAGAAAAGTATTAAGAAAAAAATATAAATCTATATATTTGGTGGGAGGATCTTGGCGAACAATTGCTCGAATGCAAATGGAAATATCCGATTACCCTTTAAAAGTCTTGCATGAATATCAAATTAGTATTGAAGATGCTAAAAAAACAACTGACTGGATTCGGAATAGTTCTATAGAAAAAATGAGTGCGGTTTATCCAAGTTCAAAAGCTCGATTAAAATTGCTTTCAACGTCAGCGATAATTTTAGAAGAATTGATTGAAAGTTTTCAACCAAAAAATATTGCGATGTCAAGTTATGGCATTAGAGAAGGATTATTGTATGGATCTATGGAAGCAAAGTTAAAAAATCTTGATCCTTTATTGGAAGCTTGTCAACATATGGAAAATTCTGCGGCAAGAATTCCTGGATTTGGATTGGTTCTTTTTAGTTTTATAAAACCAATATTTGATCAAGATGATCTGAAAATTATAAGGTTAGTAAAGGCTGCCTGTTTATTGCACGATGTGACTTGGAGAGCACATCCAGATTATCGTGCAGAAGTATGTTTTGATAATGCTACTAGAGCTAATCTGGGTGGTTTAGACCATAGTGGGCGCATTTTTCTCGCCTTTGCCTTGCTGTATCGATATAAAAGTTTAAGGAATAAAAGCTATTTTAAAGATTTTTTATTAATTTTAAAGAAAAATGATCTGATGTTAGCAAAAACATTGGGCAAAGCGATGCGTTTTGGAGCTATGTTGTCAGGATCTACGAACAATACTATGGGTGAATTAAAATTATTTAAGGATAAAAATGTTTTGCAAATTACTATATCCAAGAATAATAAAGATTTATTTGGAGAAGTGGTTCAATTGCGATTTTCTAATTTGGCAGAAAGTCTTGGATGTAAGGCATCCTTGGTAGTACAAAAGTAATTTTAAATTTTTGTTAATTGTAGCTTAAGTTGAAGATTTGATTAAGTGGATTAATTTAATATAGAGACAAAAAATGACTAATTTTCTTGCTATTGACCAAGGAACTACATCCACACGCGCCGTTTTATTTGATAAATCCCTTAATGTTGTTAAAATTTGCAATGAAAAATTAAATAGCAGTTTTCCAAATCCAGGTTGGGTAGAGCAAGAGCCCTTAAAAATTCTTCAAAGTGTGAAAAACACCATTAATAAAATAGCATCGACTGATGTTGTTGGAATTGGCATTACAAATCAACGTGAAACAGTTGTTATTTGGGATAGGAGTACGGGATCACCCATTTATAATGCTATCGTTTGGCAAGATAGGCGCACGGCTGTTCATTGTGATGAAATGAAAAAAATGGGTTACGAAAGATTTATTAAAGAAAAAACAGGTTTGCTATTAGATCCATATTTTTCAGCGACAAAGATATGTTGGATCTTAGATAATGTTCCTAACGCAAGGGAAGATTCTGAAAATGGAAAGCTGGCATTCGGTACTATAGATTCTTTTCTTCTCTGGCATTTAACAAACGGTAGAGTTCATGCGACTGATGCAACAAATGCCTCAAGAACAATGCTTTATAATATTTTGGAAGGATGTTGGGATACCGAATTATTAAAGCTATTTAACATACCTGAGTCAATTTTACCTTTAGTGAAAGATAATTTATCAGATTTTTCTGAAACCTCAATAATTGGAAAAAATGTACCAATTAGGGTTATGATTGGCGACCAGCAGGCTGCAGCTATTGGGTTGGGTTGTTTTAAGTCAGGAATGATAAAAGCTACATTTGGCACCGGTTGCTTTACCTTGCTGAATACAGGACATGCACCAAAAAAATCTCAATTTAATTTAATAACGACAATAGCATATCAATTTGAAGGTAAAACCAGTTACGCTTTAGAAGGCTCTATATTTAATGTAGGTACAGTAATCGATTGGCTTAAGGACAATATGAACTTTATTAAAGATTACAAAGATTTAGATGAACTTATTAATAACTCTAATAATCTAAATGAACTCATTTTTATTCCTGCATTCACTGGACTTGGTGCGCCATACTGGAATTCTCAATGCCGCGGTGCTATTTTTGGATTACAGAGAAATACAAATGTTAATGATATCGCCAAAGCTGCTTTACAAAGCATAGCTTTCCAAGCTCGTGATTTATTTAATGCGATGAGTTCTGATTATTTGGATCAAAAGCTAGAGATATTAAAAGTTGATGGTGGAGTAAGTCAAAACAATTGGCTGATGCAAAATTTTTCTGATCAAATTGGAATCAGGGTTGAAAGACCATCAAACATTGAAGCCAGCGCTGTTGGAGTAGCATTTTTAACAGGTTTATCACTCGGTTATTTTTCAAATTTAAATGATTTAGAAAAAATCGTAAAGAAAGATAAAGTTTTTAATCCTGAAAGCAATAGATTTGCCATTGATAGAGATTATTCTAATTGGAAAAAGGCAGTAAAAAAGCTTTTGAGTTAATAGATCTTATTATAAATTAATTAAATTTGACCGCCCGCGATTTCAATTGTTTGCCCGTTAATTGACTCAGAATTTGGGTTTACCATGTATTCTGCAGCACAGGTAATTTCGTCGACTTCTATTAAACGCTTATGGCGATTATCTTGAGACATTGCTTTTTCGGCCTGCTCACTTGTCATGTTGCTCCTAGACGCAATTAAATCTCTATTCCTATCTACAATTGGCGTTCTTACGTAACCTGGACATATGGCATTTGCTGTTATTCCAGAACTCATATATTCTTCGGACAATGTTTTTGTTAATCCTATTATTGCATGCTTTGATGCAGAGTAGGCTGCACCGTATTTTAGTCCTTTTAATCCTGCAATTGAACTTATGGTAATAATTCTACCGTAACTATGTTCTCTCATACTAGGTAAGGCTTCGCGGATGCCTAAAAACACTCCATCTAAATTAGTTCGCATAATCTTGCTCCAAAATGCCAATTCCATTTTGTGAACAGGCATCGTTTCTGCAATTCCTGCATTTGCTACATGAATTAATGTTGGTCCTCTTTCACTAATAGCTGATTTAGTTCCGATGATTATACTCTCTTCAGAAGCCATATCCATGATGGTTGGGAAAATATTGTCAGCTAATGAACACGTTTCTGCTAGTGTTTCCATTCTTCGACCAGTGACAGTTACAGTAGCACCAAGTTTCGAAAGCATTACTGCAATACCTTGTCCTATGCCAGTTCCTCCACCTGTAACTAAGGCGTGTTTACCTTTTAAATGTGTCATAATTTCCTCCACAATGAAAATTTAATAATCTTGGTTCTTTCAAATTGTATAAAAAAACTATGTTAAACCAAAAACTTAATTAAAATTACGTCATCTTAAACCAGATAAAATGATTTTAAAATCATAATTCTCATTTAATTGGTTTTATAACTGGTAAACTTATACTATATCCATTTCAATTAATAATGTGGAATTTGCGATGAAGATAGGTGCTCTAAAAGAAAAGGCCAAAAACGAACGCAGGGTTGCGATGACCCCAACTTCGGCCACTCAAATTATAAAGCTTGGACATGAATGTTTTATTGAAGAAAATGCAGGTGTTGAATCTGGATTTTCTAATCAAGATTATATTAATTCGGGTGTTAAAGTACTCAAAGAAGAGAAAAGTCTTTTTAATGAGGTGGACGTTTTAATTAAAGTTCAACCGCCCACTATTGATGAGATCAGTTTATTCGATAAATCGAAAACTTTAATAAGTTTTTTTTATCCTGGTCAATCTGAGAGCTTATTAAATTTGATTAATAAGCAGGGTGTTAGAGTTGTGGCAATGGATATGGTACCTCGGATCTCCCGGGCACAAAAGATGGATGCGTTGTCCTCAATGGCAAATATTGCTGGATACAGGGCAGTCATAGAAGCTAGTAATAATTATGGTAGATTTTTTACAGGGCAAGTTACTGCTGCTGGAAAAATTCCACCAGCAAAAGTACTGGTAATTGGAGCTGGTGTAGCGGGCCTAGCCGCTATTGGTGCTGCCACATCATTAGGTGCGCAGGTTTATGCTTTTGATGTTCGCCCTGAAGTGGCAGAGCAGATTGAATCAATGGGCGCTGAATTTGTGTTTTTGGATTTTACTGAAAACCAAATAGATGGAGCTGAAGCTGGTGGTTATGCGTCTCCTTCTTCACCAGAATTTAGAGAAAAGCAGCTGGAGAAATTTAATGAGTTAGCTCCAGGTATTGATATTGTAATTTCAACGGCACTTATCCCTGGACGAGATGCTCCAAAGCTCTGGCTGACTAGTATGGTTTCTTCTATGAAGACTGGGTCTGTGATAGTGGATTTAGCTGCTGAAAGAGGTGGTAATTGTGAATTAACTGTACCTGATAAGAAGATCTCAACTAATAATGGTGTCACAATAATTGGTTTTACAGATTTTCCAAGTAGAATGGCGGCTCAATCCTCTGAACTGTACTCGACTAATATTCGTCACATGCTTTCTGATTTATCACCAGAAAAAGATGGTATAATTGATCATGATATGAATGATGACGTAATAAGAGGTGCTACGATTTGCTTTGATGGAGAAATAACTTTTCCACCGCCTGCGCCAAAAATACAAGCTATCGCTACTCAAAAAGTTAAACCAATTGAGAAAACTAAGGAAGAATCAGAAAAAGAAAAAACAGCTGCGCTTGCAAAGTCTGGCAAACAGCAAACTTACGCATTGGTTTTTGGGTCTGCATTGATGCTTTTAATTGGTGCATATGCTCCAATAAGTTTCATGCAGCATTTTATTGTTTTTGCGTTGAGTTGTTTTGTGGGGTTTCAGGTTATTTGGAATGTTAGTCATTCACTTCATACTCCGTTAATGGCTGTTACAAATGCAATATCGGGAATTATCATATTAGGAGCTTTGTTGCAGATGGGTTCAAGCAATATCATTATAACCATACTGGCTTCTATTAGCGTCTTAATAGCTACTATAAATATTGTTGGAGGATTTATGGTAACAAGAAGAATGCTCCAAATGTTTCAAAAATCTTAGAAGGTTGGTTTAATGGGTGTAGGAATATTATCAGCGGCATATATTGCATCGTCAGTCTTGTTTATACTTTCTTTAGGAGGTTTGTCTAATCAAGAGAAGGCAAAACGAGCCGTGTGGTACGGTATTTTTGGTATGGCAATTGCTGTGATTGCAACAATATTTGGTCCGGGTTTTACAACTCTCTCTTATGTTCTTTTGATTCCCCTTCTAGGAATAGGGGCACTTATTGGTAAGACTGTTGCGCAGCGAGTTGAAATGACTGAAATGCCACAATTAGTGGCTGCCCTACATAGTTTCGTTGGATTAGCTGCAGTCTTTATTGGTTTAAATTCAGCAATGGGTATGCATCACAATTTAACCTATGCAGAGCTTGTTATCCATGAAGTTGAAATATTTTTAGGAGTATTTATTGGAGCAATTACTTTTACTGGATCAATAGTGGCTTATGCGAAATTAGCGGGTAAGATTGATGGGAAAGCTTTAATCTTACCTGGCCGCCATATTCTAAATGGGTTGGTCGTAGTTCTAAGCCTTATCTTGCTATTTATGTATATAAACACGTCACAGGTTTGGACATTATATTTGATGCTTTTGATCGCTTTTATATTAGGTGCCCATTTAGTGGCCGCTATTGGTGGAGCAGATATGCCTGTTGTGGTCTCTATGCTTAATAGTTACTCTGGTTGGGCCGCTGCTGCTACGGGATTTTTATTGGGGAATGACCTTTTAATTGTCACAGGTGCTCTAGTTGGATCTTCTGGTGCAATTCTGTCGTATATTATGTGTAGAGCCATGAATCGTCACTTCATTGCTGTAATACTGGGTGGATTTGGAAGTGGTTCGGGTCCTGCTATGGACATAGAAGGTGAACAAATAGCTATAGATAGTAGTGGGGTTGCTAGCTCTCTAGAAGACGCAGCTTCTGTAGTTATTGTCCCAGGTTACGGTATGGCAGTTGCGCAAGCTCAACAGTCAGTTGCTGAGCTTACCAAAAGACTAATAAAAAAGGGAATTAAGGTACGATTTGGTATTCATCCTGTTGCCGGAAGATTGCCAGGTCATATGAATGTATTGCTGGCCGAAGCGAAGGTTCCATACGATATTGTATTGGAGATGGATGAAATTAATGATGATCTTCCTAGTACAGATGTAGTGATTGTGATTGGATCAAATGATATCGTAAATCCAGCTGCTCAAGATGATCCAAATAGCCCAATAGCCGGGATGCCAGTATTAGAAGTATGGAAAGCGAAGCAAGTATTTGTCTCAAAAAGAGGGCAGGGGACGGGTTATTCAGGGATAGAAAATCCTTTGTTCTTTAAAGAAAATACACGTATGTATTATGGGGATGCCAAAGCTTCTATTGATCAGTTACTTACTATGATTACTTAGGCTTGCGTATTGATTTTATCTTCCACGAATTCTCGGATCTAACGCATCTCTAAGGCCATCACCGATGTAATTAACACTTAGAACTGTCAAACTAATTGCTAGGCCAGGATAGATAACTCTTTCAGGACTTAATTTCATAAAATTTGTACTATCGTATAGAAGTCTTCCCCATGTAGGAAAATCTGAAGGGAATCCTAATCCAAGGAAAGAAAGAGCGCTTTCTGTGATTATAGCTGCAGCGACACTTAAAGTCGCAGAAACCATGATCGGGCTCATTACATTAGGTAAAATGTGTCGAGTAATCATTTGAGTATTATGCGTGCCTAATGATCTTGCAGCCAAAACAAATTCTCTTTCTTTTACAGCTAAGACGTCACCCCGAACGATCCTAGCTATAGGCATCCAACTTGTTAACCCAATCGCAGTTACAATTAAGATAAATATTCCAGTTTCGGGACCAAATAAGCCTCTAAGCGTGTCTCGGAATAACATAATCATAACCAGCAGTAATGGAAGAAGAGGTAACGCTAAAAAAAGATCGGTTAATCGCATTAGAGGACCGTCTAATCGCCTAAAAAATCCTGATATTACTCCAATCAATGTGCCAAATAGAACTGATAATGCCATAGCAGTAACCCCCACTAACAGTGAAACTCGACCACCAGCTAACAGATTAGAAAATGTGTCTCTACCAAGCTGATCAGTGCCCATGGGATGTAGTAGGCTTGGTCCTTGATTTCTTGCCCTGATATCAATGAAATTGGGATCAAGCGTCCAAAATAAAGGCCCAAAGGCTACGAGGAATCCTATAGCAAAAAATACGATCATTCCAATGACCGCGCCACGGTGGGTTTTGAACTGCAACCAAACGTCTCTCCACTGACTTGATTGTTTTGTTGTTATTTCTTCAGTCATACCTGATCCTAGGATCTAAAATACCATATAGAACATCTGCAATTAAGTTAAAAAATACAATTAATATAGCAAAAATAAATGTTAAGGTCTGTACAAGCGGTATGTCTGCCCCTTCAATACCTAAAATTAAGAGAGCACCAAGACCATTAACTTTAAATACTTGTTCCGTAATTATTGCTCCTCCAAACACGTGAGGAATATTTAAAGCTAAAACGGTAACTACTGGTATTAAAGAGTTTCGTAAGACATGGACTAGTAATACAACTCGTTCTCTCATGCCCTTAGCTCGTGCAGTCCTCACATAATCTAAACTCAAATTGTCAAGCATTGATGCCCGCATAAATCGACTTATTTGAGAGGCGTTATATAATCCAAGAACAAACACTGGCATTATTATTTGTCTAATTTGGAATATAAAGCTGTCCCAATCTGTTACTTTATGGGTCGTGTCATATATCGAAGGGAGCCAGAAAATACTATCAGTAGGTACTAAAGTTGAAAAGATCACAATTAGTAGAACACCCGTAAAAAATGTTGGAACTGAAAAACCAACCATCGAAATGAAAGTACCTGTTTGATCAAACCAGCTGTATTGTTTGTATGCGGAAATAACTCCTATCGGGATGGCAATAATAATTCCGACGATGTATGACATGCCTACAACCCAGAGTGTTTGGGGTGTTCTTTCTATTATTAAATCAACAACTGGTGATCGAGTTGACCAACTCATTACTCTGGTTCGATTGGCGCCGTCACCAATCGAAATACCCCATGCCTGCTCAATAATGTTAAGCGGTTCAATAATAAAGAATTGGTTACACCACATTAGGTATCGCCAGTACATCGGTTCACCAAGGCCTAGCGCCTGTCTGATGTGCTCTCTAATTTCAGGTGGTACAGTCATTGGTAGTTGTGCTGTTGGGTCACCTGGAGATAAGTCTAATAGTAAAAATATCACCAAACTAATAAATAAAAGAACTGGAATTGTGAAAATCAATCGTCTGATCGTGTATTTCAACATAGCAGTTTCTCAATTTAGTAGTTTAAGGAGTTTAACTTTGCTACCCCTGTCGATCGACAGGGGTAGCAAAAAAATGATATTTTTATTTACGGTGCCAATCAGCAACGTTCCAAAGTTCGCTATCCCATGTGTTTTGCCTAACTCCACCTAGCGAGTTAGCAAATGCAGATACTCTACCACGGTGAATGAGTGGTATCATAGCGCCTTCTTGCATGAGCATGTCATTCAATGTTATAACAATGCGCGCGCGATCATCGATATTAGCAGTCCCTGCTAATTCCGCGACCAGTGCATCATACTCTGCATTACAGTAACGTGGCATGTTGTTGCCTAACCAGTTATTTTCTGGTGTTGGCATTTCTGAACATACCCAGCTTCCCATATAAGCTTCTGGATCAGTTCCACTAAAGATGTTTGTGTACATTTCAATGTCTGAGAAGTGCTTTTGGTAAGTGTCTGGTGAAGATTGATCTCCGCCAAAGAAAACAGACGCACTAATATTCTTTAACTCTGTCTCGACACCAATTTCTGACCACCACTGTTTGATAAATGCTTGTGTATCTTGACGCACAGCATTGGTAGATGTTTGGTAAAGAATTGATAGTCTAACACCGTCTTTAGATCTTACACCATCAGAACCACGCTTCCAACCAGCAGCTTCTAACACGTTGTTAGCTTTAGCAATATCTTGAACTAAACACTCGTCATTGGCAGTTGAAACATATATTGCTGGACCAGGTACTACGTTGCAAGTAGGTTTACCTGCAGCGCCATAACCCACTTCAGTCAATATGCCTCTGTCAATTGCTAAGCTAAGTGCCCGACGAACGGCAGCATCTGTCAAGAATGGGTGTGGACCACCAGCAAGTGTTGATCTCTTGTCGCCTAGTGCTGGATCAGGATTCGATAAATTTACCATAAGTCTCTCAACAGCCGTACCAAAACTTGAAGTTACAGTACCTTTGCCAGCAGCTTCCATATCTGAAAGAATTGCTGGATCAATTTGTAAGTTCCAAGCGTAATCAAACTCCCCTGTTTCTAATACAGTTCTAGCTGCTGCTGCTGCATCACCGCCACCTTTAAAGGTAACAGTAGCGAAAGAAGGTTTGGCTGGATCCCGATACATTGGGTTTGCTTCCATTGAGATCACGTCATTTGCTTTAAATTCTGTTACTCTGAATGGTCCAGTGCCAATTGGTCCAAAGTTTTGCTCAGTACATTCTGGTGCTTTTGCGCCCATACAATCAGCAAATTGAGCTTTTTGAATTATTGGCTGTTCAGAACCAACAAAAGGTCCATAAGGAAAAGGCTTTGGAACTCCAAAAGTAACTTTCACTGTTAGATCATCAACTGCTTCAACATTTTCAACATCTGCCAATTTGTTTAATTGTGCACAGCCACCAGCTGGGTCCATACAATAATTAGCTGTGAATACTACGTCGTGTGCTGTCACATCGCTACCATCTGACCATTTAAGACCCGCTGAGAGTTTCCAAGTGATTGACTTTAGGTCAGAACTAACACCACCGTTATCTACCGTGGGTATTGTGTCAACTAACCAAGGTACCAAGTTACCTCCTTCGTCGTAACGTGCCAAAGGCTCTATTATCATTGAAGAGCTCTCCAAATCCTTAGTACCACCTGACAGGTAGGGATTTAGAATTGAAGGTGCTTGCCAATAGATAATATTTAAGTGACCGTCTGATCCTCGATCTGCCATTGCCATTGTAGCAACGCTTAGCGCGGTAGCCGTACTTATTACTAATGATTTAATTTTCATAATTTTCTCCTAGTTGTTTCGCTCATTTTCCTCATGGTGCAGTATATTCTGCATTCATCCTATATTGCCGTACGAAAAAAAGCCGTATGGTAAGTTTCTATAGGAACGAAAGTTTAACTAAATTGCAAGTGAAAAATACTGAATGCATTAGTTATTGGGCCAAAATTTTACTCCACGTAACTATTTGAGTTATTTTGAATTATTTTAATTTAAATATTTGACAGCAGTACAGTAATATGTAGCATGAAAAAGTCTAATGAAGAGGAAGTTAATGCTAGATAATCCCATAACCCGTGTTGAGAAACTGCAGGTTCAGTTTGAAACAAAAGATGGCACAGTTACAGGCGTCGAAGATGTGTCTTTTGAAATTTATCCCGGTGAGACGGTTTGTGTCGTAGGAGAGTCGGGGTCAGGAAAGTCTGTATCGTCATTGTCTCTAATGCGGTTGGTAGAGTTTGGCGGAGGGGAAATAACAAACGGGAAATTAATTTTTGATCGAAAGCAAGGTAATTCAATTGATTTGACTAAGGCGAATCAAAATGAAATGAGTAGAATTCGAGGAAATGAAATTGGGATGATTTTTCAAGAACCAATGACAGCACTTAATCCTGTGTTAACTGTTGAACGGCAACTCACAGAAGGTTTGAGATTTCACAAAAAGATATCAAAAAGGAAGGCTAGGGAGCGTGCAATTGAAATACTAAAGCAAGTTAGATTGCCTGAGCCGGAAAAAAGGTTGAAGCAGTATCCCCACGAATTGTCGGGTGGCATGCGTCAACGTTTGGTCATTGCAATGGCTATGGCTTGTGAGCCAAGATTGCTAATTGCTGATGAGCCAACAACAGCGTTAGACGTTACAATCCAAGCTGAGATCTTAGCTTTGATGGACAGATTGAAGAGGGAGACTGGCACGGCGGTTATGTTCATAACTCATGATATGGCAGTTGTAGCGCAGATGGCTGATCGAGTTGTCGTAATGTATCGAGGTAATAAAGTTGAAGAAGGTACGGTTGAAGAAATTTTTGAAAACCCTCAGCACGATTACACAAAAGCTTTACTTGCTGCCGTGCCTAAATTGGGAGAAATGAAAGGGAAGGCATTTCCAGAGCCGATGCG
>Ga0206679_10001113_pt1 | contig 22372 bp, 19 predicted proteins | sample M110012015metaG_FD_155464 | JGI IMG/M metagenome (GOLD analysis project Ga0206679, IMG submission 155464) | Ammonia-oxidizing marine archaeal communities from Monterey Bay, California, United States - M1 100m 12015 | ecosystem: Environmental > Aquatic > Marine > Intertidal zone | place: USA... | reverse complement strand
ATCCCCTCGCTTCCCATCGCGGTATAGCCGCCATCGACTGCAAGATCTGTTCCAGTGATAAAGCTGGCTTTGTCGGAGCATAGAAACACGACAGCATTGCCAACCTCTTCAGGATCACCAGTCCGCCCAAGCATATGCAGTGGAGCAGCAACTCCGTTAGTTTTCTCACGATCGTCATTCGTGACCATCTTCATGATGTTGGACCAAATCCACCCCGGGCTAACCGAATTGACACGAATATTCATTGGTTGCAGCTGCATGGCTGCGTTGCGAGTGATGGCGATGATCGCACCCTTGGCGGCCGAATAGGTCATACGACCGGGTTGTGCCACTTTGCCTGAAATGGACGCGAAATTGACGATGGAACCACCGCCGCGCTTTTCCATCTCGGGCGCTACTTTACTGACTAGCACCTGACCTGAAATTAGGTTGATGTTCAAAGACTCCTGCCAAATCTGACGGGTCGAGTTCACGCCTTCGTCCATATAGGTCGACGCGAGATTCACCAGATAGTCGATACCTCCAAACGTCTCGATAGTTGTACGGACCAACGCGTCAAGCGCATCGTCGCTTGTTATGTCGGTCTCGAGGAAAAGGACCTTATCGCCAAGCCCGTCTGCAAATGCCTGACCATCGTCAACGGCGATGTCTGCCATGACAATACTTGCACCCTCATCATGCAACGCCCGCACAACACCCTGACCAATCAATGTTGATGCGCCTGTTACAATTGCAACTTTGCCTACCATCGATCCCATTTTGTTTCCTCCATTGGTGAACCATAATTCTGAAAGCATAAGAGATCATTGGAAATAAACACCTGCATTTGCATGCGTCTCTCGACAAGGGCGCATTTTACGGCTTTCTCATGCGGATTAGGGATACTTAACCGGATGTAAGCACTTTATTTCTTAAATTTCTCTTGTAAAAATGTAACAAAACACATAGCTTGAGAAGACTGAACAGCTTCCGGAGACGGATCTCATGTCACAAATAGATCGCTTTCAATTACCCCAACTTGTCGGGAATGACTTCATCTCCGGCAATGTTTTGGTTGAAGGCAATGATCTTGAACTCGCGCGCAGTGCCGTCTCGGATGTGTTCGTCAACCATCGCCTTCGCGCCGCCAAGCCGCGGCCTTCTCGCCCTGTTCAGGTGAGTTACAAGCGGTTTGATGCTCTGGCTGTTAGCTATTTTGACTATGGACGCGAGCTTGAGGTTGAGCCCGATCTCTTTGAAGATTTCTATTTGGGGCAGATCCCATTGCAGGGCCATTCAACGATCCGCTGTGGCAGTATCACCGTCGACAAAACAGTGGGCATGGCGTCTGTACTACCTGCTCAAAGAAAAGTTATGATCCGCTTTAGCGAAGACAACACGAATGTGCTTGTTCAGGTTGATCGCAGGAAGGTTACCCAAAAGCTTGAGGCGTATCTGGGTCGCCAGCTGACACGGTCCCCCGATTTTAATCTGTCGTCTCATGATGTTGTCGGTTTGAACAGTCCGATGCGCCACGCCATTCTGGGCCTTTTGTCAATACCGTGCGGATTGGAAGGGCTAACGCAGGGACAGCGCATGATTTCGTCAGCTTTCGAAGACGCCTTTCTCCATTCGCTCTTGTTTGACATCGAAAGCGATATGAGCACCGCAATTCATGCTGGCGCGATATCTAGTGCGTGCCCAAAAGCGGTGCGCCGCGCAGAAGAATACATCGAAGCGAATTTGGCAGAGGCTATTTGCATCGAAGACCTAGCCCGAGTTGCGGGTGTGTCCGAGCGTTCATTGTTCGATGGCTTCAATCGTTTTCGTGATATGACTCCCATGCGCTACGTCAAGTTTCGTAGGGTGCACAAAGTGCGCGAACAACTGGAAAACGCCAACGACAGCACGAGCGTTTCGTCGGTCGCCTTTGACTGGGGATTCAATCACCTTGGCCGCTTTGCCAAGGATTATGCGAATTCGTTTGGGGAAAAACCGTCGGACACACTCCATAGGTCACGTAAATGATCAGCCTTGGTTTTGCGCCGAAGCTGCATCGGCCAAAAGCACATACCCCGGAAATGCCTGTTTTCTAAGGATATTCATATTTTCTTCCCAGAGTTTTCGAATTCAAACTCGGTCGTTGCCTGCCCATTCCATTTTGGAATTCACTAATTCAAGTTCGGTTTTAGAGAACCGGGAGAAGGTATTTGACAGGGCCTTCATTGCGATGCCGACTATCAGTTCCAGAACCTGAGTCTCGGAGTATCCGGCGTTAAGGAACGTTCGAACTTCGGCGTCGTCCGCTTTGCCCCGCGTGTCCAACATGTGTTTAACAAAATGGTGCAGCGCTTGTAATTTGACGTCTTCGGCCGCGCGACCATCGCGCACTGCGTTGATGGCGTCACCGTCAAGTTTGGCCATGCGCGCGCCGGATGAATGTGCGGCCACACAATACTTGCAACCATTGCGTGCCGAGGCCGTCAACAAGATAAGCTGTTGTTCGGCAAAGCTGAAACTGGTTTTGCTCAAAAGCTTGGACAGCGTCAAATACGCCTCTAGAACAACGGGGGCATTTGCCATCTCTTTGTAGAGGTTCGGCAAGAACCCACCCATGCTTTTGGCGGCACCTTCCAGCCAGGGTTTTGCGGCATCAGGGGCTTCGTCAATTTCAAGCGGATGAACATCCATTTTCATTCTCCTTTAAAAAGTTACTTGCTCTTGTTCCGGTGTATCGGCCAGGCTTCAGCTTAATCTTAAGATCGGCAGAACTCTAATATTTCCAAGAACTCTGCCGTCTCTGCCTCCTTTTGCCGCCCGCTAGGCCAGCGGATGTGATGAACGTGACATCCCCAGAACTTGACGCAATTGGCCTTTGGCAATCGCCATTTTTCCAGACAGATCGATAGCCCCTGCACGTCCGCCAGACTGTTTGTTGATCCAGGCTTTTGCCTTGGCGTCGTCGTGGAACGTGTCAGTGATATTGTTCGGATTATCGAAATTCTCAACGAACGCGTCCGCAATCAATTGCTGAACAGAGTCATCGCCTTCCTTCCCGGTCGAGCCGTATTGAGAGATTAGCATCCGTTGACCTGCTTTAGTCAGAGGCTCAAGCAACGTGTTGTTGAATCTGTTCGTGTTATAGCCGATTTCGCTAAAGTACTTATCGAAAGTAGCGTTCATCCAGACTTCACTGTAATCGCCGGCGGTGTTGTCTTTCATATCAGACAGCAGGCGCTTGATCTGGCGATAATTGTTGTTTGCACCTTGCCCTCCGATTGGATCGAGTGTGTTTGCAGTGTCACCCACAGCCATAACAATCGCACCCGAAGGCAATTTTCCGACCGGCTTCTTAAAGCACGGGCGGACCGAGCCTTTCAACCAACCTTTTTCGTCGGTCGGTTCGGCATTCTTGATCCACTCGTAATCCCAAGGGTACAGCTCTTTGAATACGGACTTGGCGACATCCAAAACTTCGGACCCGGTCTTAGCATTGTCAAATTTATCAACTGCACGGCCTTCTTTAGCCTCAAAAACCAAATTCCAACACTGATAGCCGTCTTTGTGCCAAAACGGCACGCTGAATTGCTCGCCTTCAGTACCGTTAAAGTTAAACTTAATCCCATGGGTAAAATGGATGCCATCTTTGGACCGGTCCATATCGACATTCTTCATGATGATCATTGCAAGTTTGCGCTGCGGTTTGGCGTAAATGCTACGCTCTTCGTCGACGTCAAACAGCTTGCCAATCTCTGCCTTACCCGCCGCAACAAAGGTGATGTCATGTTCTTGGGCGATCTTGTCCAGACCTTCCAGATCGACATTGCCGAGAACTGTTTTACCGCCGCGCTCTTCAAAATCCTTTTCCCAACGATAGCTCTGAAGCCGAACGTCAATCGCAAGTGCTGGACGCGAAAACCTGCCCATCAGATCGAGAAGTTGGCGCCCCGGTTTGCCCGGTTTGTTCGAGTACTTGGGCGAGAACGTCAAATGAACGCCATTGATTGGGGTTGTGTCGTCCCAATAGTTAATGCCAAGTTCATCTTCCATATCGATCGAGCCGGCAAACCTACACGCAGCTCCCGTAGGCGGTACTTTGGTCATCCAGTCTTCACCACTTAACCCGGTGAAGATGCTGACGTTGTGTCCTTGCTCGATCAAACCAATACCAAGCGTCAGGCCACTGACACCCGACCCAATTATCGCGATCTTACTCATGCTCATCTCTCCCTCTAAAAATTTTAACTCCGGAACTGTATCATTCCAGAATACCTTAGTCATCTTGTTAACCGGGAGACAAGCTGATGCTATCCGGATTCTGATGGTTTTGTCCGTAGGCTGCGACATATGCCTTAGAACCACGATCATACCAATCAATAGGTCCCAGGTTCGAGTCCCTGTGGAATCTCAATTCAGTTAAGTGAAGCATTTCCAACGCTTTGGTAAGTTTTTTTGAGAAATTTTTAAACGGTTTTGGATCATCCTACGGGGTTTTAGGGAGGGATTTAGACCTGATTACAGGCCCTTTTGCGGGATATCTACCTTCTAAAACCCCTTATTTTATAGGGTTTTAAGAGTTAAATGGTAGGCCTGAGAGGACTCGAACCTCTGACCAAAGCGTTATGAGCGCTCTGCTCTAACCAACTGAGCTACAGGCCCGCCTGTAAGCATCCCTAATAGAGGATAAGCCTGTGGTCAAGCAAAGCTTATTACGTTAAAAGGGTCTAAAAAAGGAATGCGAGAATTTTTAATATGATAAACGAAAAATCAATTCTTTCATATCGTGATTCAGGTGTGGATATAGATGCTGGAAATACCCTAGTAGAAGAAATAAAACCTGCCGTGGCAGCAACCAAAAGACCAGGAGTTATGAGTAATATTGGTGGATTTGGAGGTTTATTTGATCTTAAAAAATCAGGTTATGTAGACCCAATTTTAGTATCAGCAACAGACGGAGTTGGAACCAAAATAAAATTAGCGGTTGAAATGGATAGTTATGGAACAATTGGCCAAGATTTGGTTGCAATGTGCGTAAATGATCTCATTTGCCAAGGAGCAGAACCTTTATTTTTTTTAGACTATTTTGCTACTGGAAAATTGGATGTTGATAATGCAAAGAAAATTATAACTGGAATTGCAAATGCTTGTAAAACTTCAAATTGTGCGCTTATTGGTGGTGAAACTGCTGAAATGCCAGGTGTATATAACGGTAGTGACTTTGATTTAGCCGGCTTCGCAGTTGGCGCATTAGAACGAGGTAAAACTTTACCAGCAGGCATCTCTGTTGGAGACGCATTAATTGCATTGCCCTCATCAGGCATTCATTCAAATGGTTTCTCACTTGTAAGAAAAGTAATAACCAAAAGTGGATTAACTTGGTTTGATAAAGCTCCATTTGATGAGAACACTCTTGGAAATATCTTTTTACGACCCACTCAACTTTATGTTTCACCAGTATTGAAATTGTTAAATGAAAATTTAATAAATGGGATTGCACATATTACTGGTGGGGGGTTAACAGAGAATATTCCTCGAATTCTGAACAGTAATATGGGTGTCTCTATCGATACATCCACCTGGGTTTTTCCAAATGAGTTTAATTGGTTAAAATTAGTAGGAAATATAAAACAAGCAGAAATGTTAAAAACCTTTAATTGTGGAATAGGCATGGTTCTTGTCATGAACCACAGCGTGATTGATGATGTACTGTCATCGCTTGAAAATGAAAAAATAGATGCTTACCAAATTGGAGAAGTCACAAATTCTGGGAAGTTGGAATATAGTGGTGTTAAAGCTTGATTAAAGTTAATATTTCAATACTAATATCAGGTAACGGTTCCAATATGCTTTCATTGGTTAAAGATATTAATAAAAAAAAATATGCGAACATAAATCTTATAATTTCAGATAACAATCAATCAATTGGCTTACAAAAAGCAAAAGAATTAGGATTGAAGACCTTTGTTCTCGATAATATTAAGTATCATGGTTTATCAAAAGAATTTGATGAAGAATTAAATAAGATAATGAAACAGGAAAATATTCAGTTAATCTGTTTGGCAGGTTTTATGAAAATTCTAACACCTTGGTTTGTGGAGTGTTGGAAGGATCGGATTCTAAATATACATCCATCACTATTACCAAAATATAAAGGGTTAAATACTCATGAGAGAGCAATAAGAGCAGGTGATAAAAAACATGGCTGTACAGTACATTATGTAAATGCCGATATTGATGGTGGCGAGATATTGGGACAGTCAGTGGTGGAAGTGGCAAAAACAGACTCCATCACCACCCTTGCTGCAAAAGTTCTTAAAAAAGAACACACTTTGTACCCAAAAATTGTACAAAAACTTATTGACGGGAATAAATACTTTCTAACCAATAATAGTTAGAAAATATTAACTTAATATTTCATTGCCACCAAAAAAGTATGCTATCTCTTCTGCTGCGGTCTCCGGAGCATCTGACCCATGAACAGAGTTTTCACCCTTGGATAACGAAAATTCTCTTCTAACTGTGCCTTCTTCCGCCTCAGCTGGATCTGTAGCCCCCATAACTTTTCTATTTTTAAGAATCGCCTGTTCTCCCTCTAAAACTTGAACAATAACAGGTTCAGAGATCATAAAACTGCATAGTTCATCAAAAAAAGGTCTTTCAGAATGTACGCCATAAAAATGCTCAGCTTGCCCCCTAGTCATTCTTATTCTCTTCTGAGCAACTATACGAAGTCCTGCCGCTTCAAATTTTGCGTTTATGGCCCCAGTTAGGTTACGTTTTGTAGCATCGGGCTTAATTATTGAAAAGGTTTGTTCTATCGCCATTTTTCCCTCTTTGATAAAATTATGTCGTAAAAATGATATTAACGTTAATTCCAGCGCAACTAGCATGAGATATTACGATTGGAAAGTGCAAGTTTTGATTGTGTAATGATATGCCAAAGGTTACAGCCTAAATACTTATGCTAAAGATTGAAGACATATCATTTCGTATTGGCGGAAAAACTTTGTTTGAAAGTGGTACCGTCATGATTCCACATGGAAATAAGGTTGGTATAGTTGGACGTAATGGCATTGGAAAGTCCACACTATTTAACTTAATTAGAGGTGAAGCGCAGCTTGAACGAGGCTTTATTAACTTTCCTAAAAAATCTCGTATAGGGTCAATGGCACAAGAAGCACCAGCAACAGAAAAAAATTTAGTTGAAACCGTGTTAGAATATGATGCAGAGCGTTATTCTCTTTTACAGGAAGCTGAAGAAACTAAAGATCCATCACGAGTTGCGGAAATACAATTAAGATTGGTGGACATTAATTCGCACACGGCCGAACCAAGAGCATCTGCTATCTTAAAAGGATTGGGCTTTGATCCTCATGCGCAACTTAGAGCCACAAGGTCATTTTCAGGTGGATGGCGAATGAGAGTGGCCTTAGCAGGGTTGCTTTTTTCACAACCAGATATTTTACTATTAGACGAACCCACAAATTTTCTGGATCTTGAAGGGGTATTTTGGCTTCAAGGTTTTATAGCAAAATATCCCAATACTGCATTGATCATCAGTCATGATAGAGATCTTTTAAATAGATCTGTAAATTCAATACTTCATGTCAACAATAAGACATTGAAACTTTATACTGGCAATTTTGATACTTTTGATAGGCAAAGGCGGGAAAACTTAAGGCATCAAGCGGCGGCTGCTAAAAAGCAGGAAGAACGATTGAAACATATGCAAGCATATGTGGATAGATTTCGTTATCAGGCGACTAAAGCTAAACAAGCTCAATCTAGAATTAAAATGATAGAAAAATTAGAACCTATTGCAGTCGAAGATGCCGAAAGAGTAGTTCGTTTTACTTTTCCAAATCCTGAAATACTATCTCCACCTTTACTGTCACTTGAAAACGTTAAAGTCGGTTATAATGACAGCCCTATTTTAGCAAATTTAAACCTTCGTTTAGATCAGGATGACCGAATTGCACTACTTGGGGCAAATGGTGAAGGAAAATCAACATTTGCTAAATTAATTTCAAAACAAATACCTGCTATGGAGGGTGAGTTAAAATCACAGTCCAAACTTAGAATTGGATTTTTTGCACAACATCAAATTGAAGATTTAACTCCAAATGAAACATCCCTAGAGCATTTGAAACCCCACTTTCCTAATGATCCACCTGCCAAATTACGATCTAGACTTTCAAATTTTGGTATAAACTCAGATATTGTTGAAAATAACGTAGTTACCTTGTCTGGTGGTCAAAAGGCGAGACTTTCTCTTATGTTAGCCACGTTACACGCACCACACTTGTTAATATTAGATGAGCCAACCAATCATCTCGACATGGAAAGCCGTGAAGCATTGATCAGAGCTTTAACTGATTATTCAGGAGCAGTAATTATTGTTAGCCATGACTTGCATTTACTAAGCTTAACTGTAAATAAGTTATGGTTAGTCAATCAAGGTAAAATAAGTGAATACCCAAATGATTTAAGCGATTATCGTGAACTATTACTTAAAGAAAGAGGTAGCGATCAATTAAAACAAAAGACAACTAAACCTAAAAAACCACATAATCAAAAAAGTGTAAAATTATCTATTTTAAAATTAAACATTATAAACTGCGAACAAAGAATTGAAAAAATAGAAGAAATGTTAAAAAAAATTGATGATCATCTTAGTAACCCATTAATTTATGAACAACATAATAGAGACAAGCTCGAAAACCTACAAATCAAAAGAAAAGAAATAATTAATGGATTAAAAAAAGCTGAAAATTTATGGGACAAAGCTATTTTGGCAGAAAAAAACTTTAATAATAATTCTTAAGTTTTGTAAATACTACATAATCTCGTAATAATCATTTACTAATCTATTTAATGTTCTAACGCCCCAACCTGAAGCTCCTTTTGGTGCATATTTGGTCTCATATTCGGTTGAAGCAACACCCGCTATATCCAAATGAATCCAAGGCATGCCATCCTCAATGAACCGCTGTAAGAACTGAGCCGCAGTAATCGCGTTAGCTGCTCTACCACCTACATTCTTCATATCAGCTATGTTAGATTTCAATAACTTATCATAATTATCATCTAAAGGCATTCTCCAAGCACCTTCATCCTCTTTAACAGCAGAAAAGATGAACTTCTCATAAAAATCACTACAATTCGAAAAAACACCAGCTTTGTCGTGACCTAAGCTTACTATTATTGCACCTGTTAAAGTGGCCAAGTCAATAAGTGCTGCAGGCTTGTAATGTTTCTGTGCGTACCACATTACATCGCAAAGAACCAAACGTCCTTCGGCATCTGTATTAATTATCTCAATTGTGTCACCTTTCATTGATTTTACAACATCTCCAGGACGTTGCGCTTTCCCATCAGGCATGTTCTCTACTATGCCAACTAAACCAACCACATTTGCTTTCGCTTTTCTCAAAGCAAGTGTTTTCATGAGACCTACAACTACCCCTGCTCCCCCCATATCAACTGTCATTTGTTCCATTCCAGTTGGTGATTTCAGAGAAATACCTCCTGTATCGAAAACAACACCTTTTCCGACAAGTGCCAATGGCTTTGTATCTCCTGCACCTCTCCACTCCATAATCATAACTTTAGTTGGGCTAGGCGATCCCAGACCAACGCCGAGTAATGCATTCATACCAAGTTTTTTAAGATCTCTCTCTTCAAGTGTATGAATTATCAATCCGTATTTCTGCAGTGTCTTAATTCTCTTAGAAAATTCTTGCGTGGTCAAAATATTAGAAGGTTCATTTGTTAGATCTCTTGCAAAATATATTCCTGCATTAATAGCTTGAAAAACTTCATAGTTCTTTTGTGACAGATCGGGGTTTTCAACAAAAATTCTTAAAGAATGTTTTCCATTTTTTGAGACAGATTTATGATGACTAAACTTATAGTCCATCATACCGAAACCAAATATGATCTCATTTTGATACGGATGATCACAAAACGACGCAACGGCTTTACGCGATCCTAACGTTTTTGATAAACTCGCACCGGATGCTCGCGCACCCAGAACATCACAGATTTTTGATGTTTTAATTACAATTATAGCATCTGCACGTAACCCAGTAGGAAAATTTAACGTAAAACACGAGTTTTCTTTTTGTTCTAAAAAAACCGAACTTTTCTTGTAACGCTCAATCAAACCGCCTGTTAAAGAATTTAACTGATTAGCATACTTACTTAGCTTAAGGCTTTCATTTAAACATATAACAAGTACTGCTTGTATTTTATCTAAATTTGTCAGTTTCATTTTATCAAACAAAATCTTGCGTTGATTAGTCATTTAATTTCTCCATTTGTATCTCTATAAATTTATTTTGACCTGTCTACTATAAGAAACTCGGCATTTTGCCTGTTTTTAGTTAATGAATCAGTATATAAAAAATTTAACTTATTATGGAGCTTGAAAGGCATTGAGGCATTACGATCGTTACGTACTTGTTCAGTTGATGCAAGCATTCGGTTTCTTCTGTTTAATATTGGCACTTGCTTACTGGATTAATCGGTCATTAGGTATATTTAACAGTCTAATTGGCGATGGACAGTCAACACTTGTTTTCTTTGAATTAACATTATTATTTTTACCTCAAGTAATTTCCATCGTCTTGCCTATCGCGACTGTGGGCTCAACAATTTTCACAATAAACAGAATGAATTCTGAAAGTGAATTAATTATCTTAGATGCGTCCGGAATGAACCCTATTGAGATTTTAAGACCTTTTGCTTATTTTGCGGTTCTAACGGCGATTACAACGGCCATATTATCCATTTATTTAGTTCCTTTGAGCCGAGCACAAATGGAATTTCGACAGGAACAAATTTCTAAAGATATTGTTAGTAGATTGATATCCGATGGTTCATTCTTACATCCTGTGAAAAATATGACAATTTTTGTTTCCTCAGTTAATTCCAATGGAGGATTGGAAGATATTTTTATTCATGACCAAAGATCAAGTGAACGAGACTTAACATATATAGCCACAAAGGCAGTTTTAGTTAAGGAAACAGAGCAATCACATTTAGTTTTATTCAATGGTTTAATACAAACATTAGACTTAAAATCAAAGACGCTTAGTCACGTGGGTTTTGAAAGCCTTGCATATGAACTAACACAATTGATGTCCACACAAACAAAGCGTCTAATGAATGTTAATAATTACGGACTAATGCAACTTTTTAATGCTGATGAAAAATTGTTGAAACGACTTGAAATGACCAAATCAAGGGTTCAATTTGAAGCACACGACCGAATAATGAAACCTTTACATATTATTTTATTTGTTTTTTTATCAGCTGTAATAATGTTTATCGGAGGATACAACCGGTTTGGATTGAGACGTCAGATATTCATTGCAATCATCACTGTCTTATTATTTAATGTCCTAACAACAAATGGATTGACACTATTAAAAAAGGACAGCTCTAATTGGATACTTGCATATCTGCCTACATTACTTGGATTTTTTTTACTATGGGTGCTCTTAAGTCGGTTGAGGCGCCCTTTATTTATTCTTAGGTCCAAACAACCTAAAACTAGGTTGAAAATATGAAATTAAATGTCTATTTTTCAAAAAAAATAATCTATTATTTCATTTTTGTATTTCTTATCTTTTTTTGTTTTTTAAGCATCCTAACTTGGATAGATATTTTACGATTAGAATTCCCAGAAACTATCAGCTCCAGTAAACTATTCTATCTTGCTCTCTTAAAGACGCCCATATTGGTTCATCCATTAGTTCCAATTATCACACTCTTAACTTCATTTAGTTTTTTCATTAACGTCTCTAGAAATAGTGAATTAATAATTGTTCGAAGCGCTGGCAGATCGGCATTACGTAACTTATTGGCACCTATGTTCACAATTTTTTCTTTAGGTGTAATTATGGTATTGGTAATAAATCCGATCAATACAATAAGTTTAAAACTTTACAATTTAGAATTAAACAAAATAAATAAGTTGAGCGCGACTTATTCGATAAATGATGCAGGAATTTGGTTAAGAGAAGGATATATCGATGGACAAAGAGTTGTTAACGCCAAATCTATAATTGACAATGGAAACCAATTAGAGGAGGTGACTATCTTTGAATTCAATCAGTTCCGCATTCCAACTGCACGAATTGTCTCACAAATAGCAATTGTAACAGATAAGGTATGGCATCTAAAAAATGGTAAAATCTGGAAAGTGAATCGAAACGATAGGCCTGAAGATAGGGCAAAGTCATTTAAGAATATGCAAATAAAGACTGAATTAAATTTAGAAAAAATTAGATTAGGTTTCGGTAAACCTTCCCAAATATCAATTTGGGAGTTAAATAGTTTTATAAAAAGAATCGAGCGAGCAGGATTTTCATCTCTAAAACACCAGGTCTATTTAAACAAAGAAATAGCTTTACCGGTTTTTATGATTGGTATGTTTTTAATTGGTGGAGCACTTAATATGGGACATTCCCGCCGTACAAAAAAAGGAATATCTTTATTTGCAAGCATTATAATGGGTATTGGAGCATTTTTGTTAAATAATTTAACTGAAATTTTAAGCGAAAATGGGGCAATTCCAATTTTACTTGGCGCTTGGTCCGCGCCATTCATTACTATCCTTATCACTTTGGGTATTATCTTACATCTGGAGGATGGTTAAATGAGACTTTTGATCACCGTGTTAGTGCTTACTTACACAATTTCAATTGGGTTAATAGCCAATGCCAGCCCTAGTTTAATAGCGGATGTAATAACGGTAAGCGCAGATGGAAATGTGATTAAAGCAGAAGGAAATGTTGAAATTTCATTTGAAAAAAAGTCATTAAAAGCCTCAACGATTACCTATAATAAATTGACAGAAAAAATAAATGCAACAGGCCCAATAATATTAAATGATGGTAAGCAAACTCTGATATTTGCTGATAAAGCACTGTTAGATAAAGAACTTACAAATGCAGTTCTTAATGGGGCAAAATTTGTATTATCTAACAGTTTAGAAATCACATCATCAAAAATAATTAGAAAAAAAGGTAGATATAATAATTTTTACGAAACTAGAGCTTCTAGCTGTAAGATTTGTGAAAAAAGCCAAACCCCTTTATGGGAAATTAGAGCAAAAAAAATTATCCATGATACAAACAAAAATGAGATTTATTTTTATAATTCGCAGTTTAGATTGTCCGGCATTCCAATTTTTTATTTTCCAATACTACGTATGCCAGATCCAAAAATAAAAAGAGCTAACGGGTTTCTTATACCTGAGATAAATCATTCCAGCATTTCAGGTACAGAGATAAAACTTCCATACTTTTTAGTACTAGATGAAGCCACTGATATCACTCTTAAACCTAAATTTAGCACAAATAGAAATTACTCTTTAGGAGCAAAGTATAGAAAATTATTCGAAAAGTCCGATCTTATCGTCGACGCATTTGCAATTAATGGGGATAACCCATCATACACAACTAGAGGATATCTTTTCGCAAACTTTAATGCCAAATTCAATGAAGAAAAATATCTTTCAATGCAATATCAACGAACTTCAGACATAAACCTAATTGCTGATCATACAAAAAAAGATCTAAATTTAACGGAAAACTTTATAAAGCTAAAACAACAAACTGGGTTTTTTTATGGAGACACCAACTTTTATCAAACTAATCTTCAAGGCACTTCAATAGTAGACTTAAATTCACCTAACCTTAACAATGCCACACGTCTCAACTATGTTTTTTATCCAAAAAAACTTGGTGGCCAAGCACAGTTACTCATGGACGCTAGAGCGTATCAGCGAGACTCTACTGAAGATGGAGTACTAGGTCGTGATAGTATAGGTGCGAAAGTTGATCTTTCATGGAAAAAGAAAATTATATCTAAATCAGGCTTAGTGTTAAACATTGAATCATTAACCACTACAAAACTAGCAAAATATTATAACGACTCGCAGTATCAAAATGCTTATAGTCAAATAAGTCAAATAAGTGGCATAGATTTAGGTTTTCCATTAATTAAAAAAAATAATGAATTTTCAACAACTATTGAACCTACAATACAATTAATTTACTCGGCTCCATCTTTTGTTGATAATCCAAATGAAGATAGTAACCTTTCAGAACTTAGCACCTCAAACTTTTCAGACTTAAACCACTCTTATGGACTGGACCAGACTGAAAATGGTCTAAGGTTACAAACAGGATTAAAAACCTCATATAGAACAAAAGCTGGCATGGAAAGTGACATATTTTTCGGTAATATTTATCGAATTAACGGAGAAAATAATTTTTCTGAAGGTTCAGGACTAAATGGTGTTAAATCAAATTTTATTGGAGCACTGAAATTTAATGTCTTTGATAAATTTAAAATAAACGCCGGTGTTATCACTAACGATAAATTCAAAATTACTCGAAATGAGCTTCAACTAAATTACGACACCAACGATAATTTCAATATATATTCACGATATTTTAAGAAAAATAAAGATGAACTTTTAGGCTTTACCGACGATAGATCTGAATTAAATGTAGGACTAAATTATAAAATGAATAGAAACATTATAACAAACATCGATTTTGTTTACGATATGGATCGAGCTTCAGCAACTAAGTCAAAACTTAATTCGCGATATGAACACGATTGCCTGGCATTAGATGTATTTGTTGCCCGAGATTTCTATTCTGCTGGATCCACAAATTCAGGTATATCAATTGGGTTGAAGTTTGAATTAACTGGTTTTAATGCAGTTGATAAATTAAATAAATCTAAAAAATGCAATGGATAACAGAAAGTCATTTATGAAACCTTTACTACTTTCATTTATATTAGTTCTGACACTATTATCAAATAAATCACTCGCGGATAATAAATTTAGCGCTGCTATTTTAGTTAATGACAGCATCGTCTCGAGATTTGAATTGTCTCAAAGGATAATGCTCCTCCAAATACTAAAAGTTGAAGGTGACTTAAAGAAAAAGGCAACAGAGGAACTAATTAATTACACGCTATTAAAAGAAATTTCATTTGATTATGGACTTTCGGCCACTAATGAGCAAATCCAACAAGATCTGAAAGCTTTAGCAAAGCAGTTTAATTTATCTAAAGAAAACTTTGTAATTGAATTGATAAAATTAGGATTAGCGAAAAAGACAATCGAAATATTTATTAAGAATAGAATTTTATTAAATCAGATCGTACAATACAAATTCTCCAATCGTGCAGATATCAACAATGACGAGATTGACTCGTATATTTTAAATGGAAGCACAACAGTGGAGGTTAACTTATCAGAGATAGTCTTACCTTTTAATTACAACGATAAAGATGAAATTTATAATTTGGCTAAAAATCTCAAAACGGAAATTCTTCAAGGAGTTACCTTCGAAGAAATTGCAAAACAATATTCTAGATCACCCAGCTCAAAAAAAGGTGGTAGCATTGGTTGGATTTCAATTGATATGGTACCAGAAGATATTGGAAATTTATTATTAACTTCCAATATTAATACAATAATTGGACCCACTATATTTGAAAATTTTATAATTTTATATAAATTTTCAGAATTAAGAGAAGTACCATTATTTACTGAAACCTCGGTGATCGTGGATTTTGTAGAGTTAACTATTCCAGAAATCACAAAAATAGACTTTGACAATTTATTATTACTACTTGACGACAATAATAATTGTCTAAACTTGGAGTTTGAGCTTAATAAATATGCTAAATTTAAAGACAAACTAGTTAGAGTTAAAGATTATGCAAATAATATACCTAAAAAACTTTACAAAATTTTAAAAAATTTAGACGCAGGAGAAGGAGACTTAATCTTAAACGTTGATAATTCAAGGACTGCAGAACTAATTATGCTATGCTCTAGACAGCAAACTATTTCTGAAAGTGATAGAGCGTTAGCTAAGCAATATCTTTTCACGAAGAGACTTACATCCTTAGCAGATGGTTTTCTTGCTGATATAAGAGCACAGGCAAAGATTGTGTACAAATGAGCAAACCAATTGCAATAACCTGCGGTGATCCAGGTGGAATCGGACCAGAGCTCACTGTGGAAGCGTGGAAGGTTCTTAAAAACGAATTAAACTTTGTGTTGTTCTCATCTTACGATTATATGAAAACAAGTTTTTCAAAAATACCAATGATCAGAGTATCAAATTCTGTTGAAGCTACGAATGTTATGAAAGATGGAATTCCTATAATTGATATCCCTTTTTCAGAACAACCAGAGCCGGGTAAAATAAACCCTAAATTAGCTTTAGATATTATTAGAAGTATTAATTTGGCGACTGATAGCTGCATGCGTGGGGATTCAGCGGCTTTGTGCACGAATCCCATAAATAAATTTTCACTTACTTCAGGTGCTAATTTCATTCATACTGGGCACACTGATTATTTAAAATTTTTAACTAAGAGCCAATATGGCGTTATGATGCTATCAACGCCAAGTTTACGAGTAGTACCAGTTACTGTCCATGTTTCCTTAAAAGAAGCTATAAATACGTTAACAGAAACGCTAATTATTGATACTGTAAACGTTTCTCACAAAGCACTAGTTGAATTGTTTAATATTAAGAATCCAAAAATTTTTCTATCCGGATTAAATCCTCACTCTGGTGAAAATGGTCTTTTTGGGCAAGAAGAGATTAATACTATCAAACCGGCCTTAAAAGTATTGAAAAAAAATGGTCTTGATATTCATGGACCGTTTCCAGCTGACACAATGTTTCATAAAAAAACTAGAGATACTTACGATTTGGCTATTTGTATGTATCATGATCAAGCATTAATACCAATAAAAACAATTTCGTTTGACGAAGCGGTAAATGTTACTTTAGGACTGCCTATAATCCGAACATCACCAGATCACGGTACAGCAGCAGAAATTGCAGGTAAGGGACAAGCCAACCCTACTAGTTTCATAAATGCGATCAGAATGGCTAAATCATTTTCAGAAAACAAAACATTCTATGCAAATAGATAAATTGCCTCCTCTTCGAGATGTGATATCACATTATCAACTTGAAGCTAAAAAATCTTTAGGTCAGAATTTCTTGCATGATTTGAATCTGACAGCAAAAATTGCTCTACTTAGCGGACCCTTGAATAACTCATCCGTGTTAGAAATAGGCGCAGGACCGGGTGCATTAACGAGAGGTTTATTAGCCTCTGGGGCAAAAAAAGTAATTGCTATAGAGCGTGACAAAAGATGTATTCCTCCATTACTAGATATTTCAAATTTTTATAATGGAAAATTAGAAATATTAGAAATAGATGCATTAAAATATGAGTTAACTGACATTAAGGAAACAGACAATTTAAAAATTATTTCTAATTTGCCGTATAATATTGGTACTGAACTTTTAGTAAAATGGTTAACTCCCGAAATATGGCCACCTTTATGGAATGACATGACCTTAATGTTTCAAAAGGAAGTTGCTGAAAGAATCGTAGCTCAACCAGGTACGAAAGCTTATGGAAGGCTTTCAGTATTAGCTCAATGGAGGTGCGATGTAAGAATTGAAATGACGGTTACACCAGAAGCTTTTCGACCCAAACCAAAAGTGCAATCTTCGGTTGTATGCATTAAAGTAGCAAAAAAACCAAAATATTATGCAAATCAAAAAATTTTAGAAAAATTGGTTAAGGCTGGATTTGGCCAAAGGCGAAAGATGATACGATCGTCCCTTAGAAATTTTAACGTAAACATTGCCAAATATTTATTACTTGCGGACATATCACCGACTATGCGAGCAGAAAACTTATCAATTGCAGATTGGTGTTTTTTAGCGGAATTAATTGAAAAGAAGGACCCTAATTAGTTTCTTTCTTAACTTTTTCTTTACCGATATTATCAGAACCATTCGGAGTAACGTGTTGAGTGTTCTCAACCAAATCTTTTTGATTTTCTTCTTGGTCATTCAGCGAATTATTGGAAGAATTTTCTTCACGCTCAGCTCTACGAAACGCCGCCTGAGCCTCTTGCTGTTCTTTTTTGTCATTTTGCTCTCTTAAAGCCTCTGACAACAATCTAGTGTAATGCTCTGCATGCTGTTGAAAATTTTCTGCAGCCACTCGATCACCAGATAATTGCGAATCTCTAAATAATGCCATATACTTTTCTATGATTTGCTGAGGAGTTCCCCTAACTTTTCCTTCTGGCCCAGAGCTGTCAAATACTCGATTCACAGCATTAGCCATTGAACGTCGATTGCCATTATTTTTATTACGTGAACGCGACTTGTTTGATTGTCTCATTAAAAAACTTTATGTAGGTGTTTCGATTAAACCATTTCAAATAATTTAGGAAATAGTAGTCCAAGTGGAGGTGTTAGCTAACGCTATAAAGCGACTTAACAACGGCTTCTTATAATGAATAGAACAATGAAACAAGATAAATAAATTAAAATTCTAACTTTTCTTTAATTTTTAATGAAAAGTAACTTTAATAACTCTATCTTTTTCTGACATATCTTTAAAAACCTCTACATTGTATCCTTCATTTGTAAAAATTTGACTTACCAGTTGTGCTTGCGTATGACCAATTTCGAACAAGGCTAAACCTGATTTCTTTAACACATTTTCTAACTGTTTTGCAATTATCACATACGCTGCAAGTCCACCACTTTTGGAAAACAACGCATGATAAGGTTCCCACTTAGCTAAATTTAGATCATATTGATCTCTTTCATTAATATTTATGTATGGAGGGTTTGAAATCACGAGATCAAATTTTTCATCTATTTGCTCACACCAATCCGAATGTACGAAATCAATTCTTTTTTCCACTGCAAATATATTTGAGTTTTTTTTAGCAACTTTTAGAGCCCTAAAATCAATATCTACTCCAATTCCAGTTGCTAAAGTATTCTCTAAAAGTAATGTTATTATAATAATTCCGGACCCAGTTCCTAAATCTAAAACATTAGAAAAATCTTTTTTTAATGCTTGATAAATTAGTTCTTCTGTCTCTGGCCTTGGATCTAAAACTTTTTCATTAATAAAGAAATCTCTACCCCAAAAAGATCGATATCCAATAATTTGACTGACAGGTTTAAATTGTTTTCTTAAATTTATTTTTTGAAAAAATTTTATCTTTATCGATTGAGGAATGATTTCAGAATCCAATAAAACTAATTTCTCTTTTGAAATGCCCATAATGCCTGCAAGTATTTTTTTTGAATCGCCAATAGAACTACTTATACCTATTTTTTCTAATTTCTTCGCAGCAATAAGTAGAATCTGAGCATATGTTTTATTCATTTGAAAAATTTGTAAGTTTTATAAGCCTATCATTAGCCTTTAACGCATCAATAATTTCATCTAATTGTCCTTCCAGGACTTGACTTAATTTATGAACAGTCAAGTTAACTCTATGATCAGTAACCCTACCCTGTGGAAAGTTATAAGTTCGTATTCGTTCCGATCTATCACCACTTCCAACTTTTTCTTTACGATCTGCATCCCTTTCTTGTGTTTTTAAATTTCTTTCCATTTCATATAATTTTGACCTAAGAACTTGCATTGCAACAGCCCTATTTTGATGTTGAGATTTTTCAGAACTAGTTACAACAATTCCACTAGGAAGATGCGTAATCCTGACAGCAGAGTCTGTTGTATTAACATGCTGACCTCCAGCCCCACTTGCACGCATAGTATCAATTCTCAAATCATTTTGATTTATCTTTATGTCGACCTCTTCTGCTTCTGGTAATACAGCTACAGTAGCGGCTGATGTATGAATCCGACCCCCAGATTCCGTAGTCGGCACTCGCTGCACTCGATGGACTCCGCTTTCGTATTTCAAATACTCAAAAACATTAGGTCCAGTAATACTGGCAACAACTTCTTTCAAACCACCTAATTCATTAAAAGATTCTGAAATAATAGCCAACTTCCATCCTTGGTCATCACTAAATTTTTGATACATTCTCAATAAATCTGCCGCAAATAATGCAGCTTCATCGCCCCCCGTACCAGCTCTAATCTCTAATATGGCCGATTTCAAATCCGCTTGATCTTTAGGAAGAAGTTCAAAGATCAACTCCTCTTTCATATTGGATAGTTTAGTTTGTAAGATTTTTTCTTCTTCAAGAGCTAAACTTCTCAGCTCAGGATCATATATAACATCATGAAGTTCAGTCAGATCTGAAAAAATCTTTTTATACTGTTTTATTTTTTTGACTACTACTTTTAATTCGGAGTATTCCACACCAAGCGATTTGATTTCCTCACTACTCAATGGTTGCGTTAATTTAGCCTCCAAATATTCAAAACGCTCTTCCAAACCATTAAGTTTTTCCATTGTTATCATAAGTAAACAGACTTCCCTGAAATATTATTATTTCAAATTACGAAACTTTTATGTTCTTTACAGAACCATTTTTAATTCAGTTAACCATTTTTGTACACGCTGCTTATTTTTCCCAAAATCATACCTACCAAAACGGGATCTAGAAAAAATGCTAATCGAGGATCTTTTTACATCTACTGTTTTGAAACTAATAGAAACATAATCCGGGAACCCAAACACCTTACTTCGACAAACGTATGTAACTAGGCCTTGATTAATATTACCAAAAATCTTTTCACAATTATCGTTTATGATGATATTGTTTAAAGTGTTAAATAAGAAGTTTACATCGATATTAAAAGTTTCTGCTTCTCTAATATCTGATTGTAACAGAAATGAATTACTTTCATTCTTAAGAGTAATAATATCTGGATCTAAATGCCAAATATTTTTATCGACTTTCGAAAACCTAATATAAGCAAAAAATAAAAAGCAAATTAATGCGCATATTAGTAGTATTTTCAATCAAGTTTGCCTTTTTGACTCAAGTAAACTTGCTTTATGTTCAACGAGTTCGATTAGTTTATTAATCATTCCATCATTTGCTAACTTATTAACTTTTTCTCCATCAATGTAAATCATTCCGCTGTCTTTCCCGCCACCTGTAAAACCAATATCCGTCATCAATGCCTCTCCCGGACCATTCACAACACAACCAATTACTGAAAGTGTTAACGATGTTTTAATATGTGCCAGTTTTTCTTCTAATAGTGAGACAGTTTTTATTACATCAAATCCTTGCCTTGCACATGATGGGCATGATATTATCGTAATGCCTCTATGGCGCAGCCCAAGTGACTTAAGGATTTCATAACCTACTTTAACCTCCTCTATTGGATCTGCAGATAAGGAAACCCTCAGAGTATCACCAATACCCGCCCATAACAGATTACCAAGACCAATAGATGATTTAATAGTTCCAGAGGTTAAGCCTCCGGCTTCAGTAATTCCAATATGTAAAGGTGCATCTGTGGCTTCAGAAAGACCATTATAAGCTTCAACAGCGAGGAAAACATCTGATGCCTTTACACTTATCTTAAATTCAAAGAAATCATTGTCTTCAAGGATTTTAATATGATTTAGGCCGCTTTCAATAAGAGCTTCTGGGCACGGCTCACCATATTTTTCCAAGAGATTACGCTCAATTGAGCCTCCATTCACACCAATTCTTATTGAGCAATTATAGTCTTTTGCCGCAGATATAACTTCTTTAACTCGTTTTTCATTTCCAATATTTCCTGGATTAATTCTCAAGCATGCAGCACCAGCCGAAGCTGCTTCGATTGCTCTTTTATAATGAAAATGTATGTCAGCCACTATTGGAACTGGACTCTCTTTACATATTTCTTTCAAAGCAAACGTGGAACTTTTATCTGGACAGGATATTCTCACGATGTCAGCACCAGCTTCAGCGCAATCAATAACTTGTTTTAAAGTTGCTTTAACATCAGACGAATCTGTATTTGTCATAGTTTGTACGGAGATAGGCGCATCACCGCCAACAGCCACGTTACCAACATTAATCTGGCGTGATACCCTACGCTCGATAGATCGCCAAGGACGAATTGAATTTAGTGACATTGGAATTCCATACAGTTTATGCCTGCTCTTTTTCTATTAATTTCTTTTGTACGTAATAAATTCAGACCAAATAATTATTCAGTTTTCTTTGACAATAAATTTATTCGTTTTAATGGCTTCAAAATAGCACTATCAGTGACTTCTCGAAAATTTTCAATGATATCTTCAAATTTAAGAGATATATTTTGCACAACTGACGTCCCCTCACCTACCGGGCCAAAAGTTTCATCATCGATTTTTATAAAGACAGAACCTGCATTCCCTGAACGCAAGACTATATTGTCAATATTCGATGGAACTTCCAATGTTTGGGCGGTATCTAATATCTTTTCATTAATAACTTTTCCGTCTTTTGTATATATTCTTACCCAAGCAGGTCGACTTGCAAGAATAGAAATAGTTTTTTCGCGATTATTAAGAATTCCAATATTTTTGGCATTCAACGTGTTTAAA